>Ga0315280_10001301_pt1 | contig 43174 bp, 37 predicted proteins | sample YL17G06_40_MG_FD_203697 | JGI IMG/M metagenome (GOLD analysis project Ga0315280, IMG submission 203697) | Sediment microbial communities from Yellowstone Lake, YNP, Wyoming, USA - YL17G06_40 | ecosystem: Environmental > Aquatic > Freshwater > Lake > Sediment | place: USA: Wyoming | collected...
AAAAGCCGGTCCAGATTTCCCAGCTGTATCTCGGCGGGGGGTTCGCGATCGAGGTCAAAGATCGGCTGGCGTTTGTGGCTGCCGGCGACAGGGGGCTAAACATCATCGACGTTTCCGACCCGAAAAAACCCGTCCTTAGGGGAAAACTGGACACCGAAGGCGATGCTCGGGACGTCGCGGTGTCTGGATCCTACGCCTTCGTGGCCGATGGTCCCGCCGGTTTGGCGGTCGTCGATATACGCAATCCAGCGACTCCCAAATTGGCAGGGACGTGGGACTCGCCCGGGGAATCGATGGGCATCGTCCTTCGGGAAAACCTCGTCTATCTCGCCGACGGAACCGCGGGGCTCCAGATTGTTAACATCAAAAACCCGGCAAAACTCGTGCCGATCGGATTTCTGGACACCGACGGAACCTCCGAGGGGATCGCTCTTTCCGGAAATTACGCCTTTATCGCCGACGGCGCTTCCGGGCTCAAGGTCATCGATATCATTGTTCCGTCCGCTCCCCGGCAGGTTGCATCCTTGAGGGCTTCGGGCTATGCCCACAGCGTCTCCGTCGACGGGACATACCTTTGCGCCGGCAATCTGTACGACGGCGGCTTCGAGATGCTCGATGTCGGAGATCCTGCCGCGCCCATCGTCATGTCCACCAACAAATACACGATGTATAATGAAGGCTGGAGGGTGGTCCTGAAAGGGAATCTTGCTTGCGTCGTGGATTATTTTTCGGGCGTTTTCTTCATGGATGTCTCTGCGCCTCAAAATCCCGTGATGGCCGGAATGTTCTTTACGCCCAGTTCTATCGTCGCCGCCGCTGTTCAAGGCCGCTACGCCTATGCGGTCGGCGAGTTGTCGGGCCTGCAGGTCCTTGACCTCTCTGACCCGGGCCGCCCTGATTCCATCGGCATGACCGACATCTTCCGAGGGGTTCAAGGCCTGGCCGTGAGCGGCCGCTACGCGTATGTCACCGACCGCTCGTCGGTGAGAATTTTCGACCTCGTTGATTCCAGCCGGCCCAAGCTCGTCCACGAGCTGAATGCCCCCGGAGGTGTCCCCCGCGCGATCGTGGTTCGGGGGAATTATGCTTATCTCACGGCCGACAACGCCGGTCTTTTTGTGATCGATATCACAAAGCCACTATCGCCCTCAGTCGTGGGCTCCTACAAAATGCCTCGCTTCACCTACGGCCTGGCCGTCGAGGGGGATTACGCGTATCTGGCCAACAGCGACACCGGGTTCCACATCCTAAACATTCGGAAGCCCACCGTGCCTGTCCCAGTCAGTTCGCTGAAGCTTGACGGCGAGCCCTGCGGCGTTGCGGTACGGGGGGATTTCGCCTATGTGGCCTCGGGCCCGGCCGGCCTGCAGGTCATCGATATCAGCCAGCCAACTGCGCCCAAGATCATGGGCTCATACCCGTCCGGGGACTTTTCTAGTTCTGTTGTTCTCAACGGCGACTCTGTCTACGTCGCAGATGGAACCGCGGGCGTCATGAAGATCGGCGTTGGCAACCCGGCCGCGCCCAAGCTCGAGGCTTCCTTCGACACCCCGGGCGAAGCGCAGGCCGTCGTTCTGAGCGGCGCGCTCGTCCTGGTCGCCGATTCGAATTCTCTCCTCATCCTGAAATAAAGAACGCTTGACGCATTTCTCGTTGGGTCTTGGCCTCATCTTCCAAAAACATTTGCCAAAATATATAATATCTAGAGTTAAGTGCTGATTATTTATAATGTGCAACTGTGCAACGCGAGAATTCTCTTGAAGTCTTAAAGATATGTTTCTATTGAACGAACTGGTCTTTTTTTCGCCGCTCGTAATCTATGCCTATCTCCGCATCAGGAAACTGATAGCCAAAAAACTCTTTAAAAACATATTTACAGCATTTTTCATCTTCCTTGTGCTGGGATTTCCCGTTGCGGAAACCATGTCACACAGGTCAGTCAGCGGCTGGGCCAAATATTTCATGATTGCCGGTTATTATTCTTTACCCTTTATGCTGTATCTTGTTCCGATAGTCATCCTTTCCGACCTTATCACCGGTGTCATCAGGCTGTTGAAAATTATCTCTCGGGAAACGATTCGCAGTCCCAGATTCCGGATCATCCGGCTTTGTTTGTTATTGATGATACCGGTTGTTATCGTCACAATGGGTGCCGTAAACTATCATCATCTTCAGGTCAAAGAATATTCTATTGAGGTTCCCCGGAAATCATCAGAAATTAGGCAATTGAAAATCGCATTTGCCGCGGATTTCCACCTCGGGGAAATAACGGAAGATCATTTTATGGAGAGGTTTGTTACAAAAGTCAATGCCCTGAACCCCGATATTGTTTTGATTGGGGGCGACGTTCTAGAGGGTGACCGGCAGGATGAAGCAACGGACAAGATTGAAACACAATTCCGGCAGATCAGATCGAAGTGCGGGGTCTATGCAGCTCCGGGAAATCATGAAATGCATGGAGGAAATAGAAGTGATTTCTTTATAAAAGCCGGGATCAGGCTTTTACAGGATACCGTTGAAAAAATAGACGGGGCTTTTTACCTGGCTGGACGGAATGACAGCCATTCAAGAAACAGAAAATCCATTGATGAACTCTTGCAAAATACTTCCGACGATTTACCTGTTATTTTACTGGATCATCGTCCAACTGATTTTGACAGAGTCAGTCACAGTATTGTTGATATCCAGCTTTCAGGCCATACGCACCACGGGCAATTATTTCCGGTTAATTTTATTACGCAGCACAAATATGAACTAAGCTGGGGTTATATGAAAAAGCGTCAAACGCATTTTTTTGTGACGAGCGGTGTCCAACTATGGGGCCCACCGGTCAGAACTGTAGGCGCTTCAGAAATTCTTGTGATCAATGTTGTATTTCGCGACAACAATTGACCACAGAGACCCATGAAGCTATCCCAGACCTATCTTTGCACCTTCTTAAGTTCTTGCTGCTTGTCTTTGGTCAGATCCAGGCCATAAAAGTCTCCTCCTTCGGGAAGCGCCAGGGAAAAGGAGTGAGAAGAATCTATTTCAACCCTGGCCTTAATGATTTTGACTTCAAGCAAATGTCCTCCTGAGGATCTTGCCTCGTTGACAAAATGAAAGTGATAGCCCGGAAAATTCAGGCCGGTGATATACGCAGGGCAGCGGAATCCGACCAACACTCCTTTGACATTTTTAAACTCAAAAATCGACTGATCTTTTATGACTTCGACAAGAGGTCGATATGGCTTTTTTTGCCGGGGGACACTTCTGGCTTTAACATAGGCGAATTCACCTTCTATCTTCATTGCATAAAAGATGTTCTTTGTCTCAATCAACTTGTCAAGAAACGCTTCCAACTGCGCATAACTCTGTAGATCAGCGAGATCCGCGGTCTGGTCGGGATCAAAAAAAGTCACTATAGCATACGGCGTTGTCATCGAGTCGGGGACAGCATGGATTGTTCCGTCTCCTTTTATTTGGAGGAAACGGCCGCCTAACCCAATCAACTCTCCATCCACGCCATCCAATGCGCCAATTCCGAAGTCGCCATGCTTTTTAATTTCAAGGAAAGCGATTTGCCCGTGGAAACTTCCTTCGAGCAAGGCGTTTATAGTTGAGGCCTGATAGATAATATCCCTATTTTCGGGTTGGTGTGTACATGCGAAAAAAAACATGAGGATAATGAAGACATTTGTTAGTTTAACTAATCTGGGCATTTTTTGCCTCTTACTTATTCCTTCAGCCAATCCTTGAGAATCGCCAATTGAAGCGGATTCGGGCTCGAGAGCGGCCTGATTTGGAAGCTCCGCTCCATCTTCTTCCCCAGGACGACCTCGACCTCGCGGATCGTGTTGCGCCGGGAGACCAGGACTTTGACCTTGTCGCCGGGCTTTTTTTGGCTGAGGATCTCTCCCATCGTCCTGGAGGTGGCGCGGATGCCATCCAGAGCGATGATCTCATCCTGCGCGCTGAGGCCGGCATGCGAGGCCGGAGAATCCCATTCCACGCTCGAGATGACCAGACTTCCTTCCTGGTCCCGGGTGGCCACCCCGAGATAACCGCCAGGCAGCTCCCTTGGCTGAACATCGATGTCCAGCCCAGCGTAGGCAAGATACTTGGGATAATCGATGTCTTTCACAGTGGAAGCATAGTCGAAGATCTCTGGCAGCGGGCATCCGGCCACGCTTTCACAGACCTCGCGGAACTCCTCGTCCGTGAAGCCTCTCTTCTTCTCTTTATAGTATCTCTGATAGAGAGTCCGCATCACATTGTCCAGAGACTTCAGGTTCTTTGACTCGTGGCGGATCTTGAGGTCCAGCAGCAGCATAAGCGCGGCGCCTTTATCGTAATAGGAGATGGTGGTGTTAGCTACCTCCCCTCCCCGTCTAAAGTACCCGATCCAGGCGTCAAAACTCGACGCGGTCGCAGATTGGAAGAGGTGTCCAGGAGAGTTTTCATATTGCGCGATGCTCGACTGGATCCGCTCGAGGACCTCATCTCGGCTGAGGAACCCGGCGCGATTGAGGATCAGGTACTCGTAGTACACAGAGCCACCCTCGGATACCCAGAGCATGTGGGTATAGTTTTCCTTGTCGTAATCGAATGGCCCCAGCGCGATCGGCCGGATCGCCTTGACATTGTAGAGGTGGAAATACTCGTGGGCGACGAAGCTCATCCATCTCTTGAAGCCCTCCGGTTTATCAAGGTCGGAAGGACTGAACGAAAGCGCCGCGGAATTCTGGTGTTCGATGCCGCCCCCGCCTGGACCGATCGCCAGGAAAGCATAATGACGATAGGGGATATCCCGGATAATCGCCACGGCCGCCTCGACCATCCGCTTGTGATCGGCCACGAATTTCGCCTTGTCCATGGTTCCCAGGTCATCGACGACGAAAATGTGGGGGATTCCCTGGACCTCAAAGGACAGGATCTCCTGGTTGCCCATAAGGATCGGGCAGTCGTAGAGGACGTCGAAGTCCGGGGCGAAGAACGTGTTTGGCCGCTCTTGGACTGGGTCAAGGCCAGTCGAGATCCGGCTCCATTTCTGATACGGTTGGATGGCCACCGTCACGGGATGCCGGAGCTGGCCGGCGACGTACATGAAGACGCCGGTCGGCGAGATGAAGCCCTTGTCGTCGCCCAAGTAACTATTGGCCACGAACAGAGTAAACGCGTACACGTCGTAGCTCACCGTGACGGAAGTCGCTTTGCCGGATTTGACCCGCCAGGTGTTCTTTGAAATCTTATTCCAGGACAGCGGTTTCCCCCCTCCGTCCTCGGCGCGAAAATTCAGCACGTTCCAGGCGTAATCCATGATCAGGTAATAACCCGGCGTCCAGGCAGGCATTTTGAAATCCTGCGTCTCACCCTTCAACCCATCGCAGCGGAAGATGACGTGATAGTAATGTGTATTCGGCTGCTCCATGGACACAGTGAAGGCCATGGTTCCCTCGGGCTTCTGCCCGAGCGCCAAGGACGCCACGAAAAGAAATAAGGCCCAAAACAAGATTACCCGCGATCTGTTCTTCATCTCAGTGTCTCCTGCCAGCTAGAAATCTATTAGCTCTGATATAAACCGACTCCACGCTCATTGTCAATGGGGAGGTCAGGCGATAAATGTCAAGCCCAGGTGATTGATGACCCTGTCGACAGCGCCGCAGTCCGGGATGAAGGCGACGATCTTCATCGTGCTGAACAGGCCACGTATAAATCCAGGAATTGCACTCAGCAAAGTAAGCCTCTCCCGCAAAGCCTGCGGATAATTTCGAGTCAAATGGCTCAACCCTTTTGCCGTCCGCCTTCTTAGGCGCCATAAAACCCATTCGGGGATTAAGAAGATTCTGATAGCTATGGGCCCGCTTCATGAAATACTCGTAATCCGCGTCCTTCCCCAAGGCCTTGGCCATCTGCACCAAACCCCCATCATCATCACAATGTTCCAGGGTCACTGAGACCGATTGCCTTCCATGTCAGAGATCGACTTCCTTCACCCATTCCTTGACCCCGACTTCCGGAAGCCAGGTGATATGATCCGGCATCCGATTTCCAGTGGTCTTCATGTTTTCTGCGGGTTCAATAATTGTCTGAAGTGAATAGGCGCATCGGCAGGTATCCCAGAGATTTGCTTTCCTGCCCCTGGTTCGATAAAAGGCTGTGTAGAATATGGTGTGCCGCACCGAGCATCTTCTGACCTTGCCCATAAGCCTCACCTGTGTTTTTTATTCGGTTGAAAAATTTTCTGATGAGTTTATAATAGCTTCTTTATTCGGAGGGAAACTAGCCTTTATATTATAGACTTAGAAGATCTGAGAAAAGAAAAAACTCATGAAGAAAAAATGGACAGCAGCGATTTGCTTATTCGTTCTTTTGGCTCTTAGAGGCTTTCCCGCCTCGGCCTCAATGCCGCAAACTCTTCGGGCTGTGCGTGTCGAGAAAGGGCCGAAGTTTGATGGCTATCTGGATGATAAAGTCTGGGAACAGGCCATTCCCTTTACAGATTTCAAGATGGTCGAACCCAACCCCGACAGCGAGCCGACCGAGAAGACCGAGATTCGCATCATTTACGACCGGGACAATTTTTATCTGGGAATTCATTGTCTTGACCGCACACCCTCCAAGATATCAGCTCAAACCATGGCCCATGATGCCTTTGATGATGAAGGATCGGGTGATGACCTTATCCGGGTCCTCCTCGACCCTTTTCTGGACAAACGCAATGCCTACATCTTTTTTGTTAACCCTCGGGGGTCCCGCAGCGAGGGCTTAGCTTACGGCGAACACTTCAGCTTGAATTGGGATGGAATCTGGGATGCGCGCAGCCGGATTCTCCAGGACGGCTGGAGCGTCGAAATCAAGATTCCCTTCAAGACTATCTCCTTCAACCCCAGTTTGGTCTACTGGGGATTGAACGTGGAGAGGTATATTCCCAGAAAGCTTGAGGCCATTCGGCTGTCAGGAACAAAGCGAGACAGTTTCTTCTATAATGCGATGGAGGCTGCTCCCTTAGAAGGAATCGCCGGGATTAAACAAGGCCAGGGAATGACCTTCAGGCCTTACGGGAAAGCGAGCACCTCCAATAACTTTGAGCCTGGTTCTGAGGCCGGACAAAAATTAGATGGCGGGTTCGATATCTACAAAAATTTCACGCCCAACTTGGTCGGTGCCTTTTCTTACAACACCGATTTTGCCGAAACCGAGGTCGATGAACGCCGCATCAACCTGACCCGCTTTCCGCTCTTCTTCCCCGAAAAGCGGACCTTTTTTCTCGAAGGCTCGGAGATTTTCAATTTCGGCGCCTCGAGCGGCTATGACTCGAGCTTTATTCCCTTCTTCAGCCGGCGGATCGGGCTTTATGAGGGTGACCAGATTCCTGTTTTATTCGGGACTAAGGTATACGGTAAGCTGGGAAATACCAACCTTGGCTTCCTGGATGTTCAAACCAGGAAGTTCTCCGAACTTGGACTCCCCAGCGATAATTTTTTTGCCGGCCGCGTTTATCAAAATATTTGGGCTCAGAGCAAAGTCGGGCTGATTTTTACGAATGGAGATCCTGCGGGAGGAAGAAATCAACTCCTCGGGTTAGATTTTACTTACAGCACGGCACGGTTTCAGGGAAATAAGAATTTCTTGGTCGGTCTCTGGGGGGTCTATAACTGGAAAAAGGGAAAAACCGGCAAACCTTACGGCTTCGGGCTTAGAGTCGATTATCCGAATGACCTCTGGGACGCCTCCCTCACTTACAATTATTTCGGCGATACCCTGAACCCCGGCCTGGGATTCCTGCCGCGCGACAATGTCCAGACGTTAAGCAGCGGAATAGCGTACCAGCCGAGGCCGGAGAACGGCTGGATTGGGAAATGGATTCGCCAATTTTTCTTTGAGTTCAACCCGCAATTCTATTGGGACCTGCAGGGGCGGCTTGAAACATACAGGATTTTTACCGCTCCATTTAACGTCCTGACCGAGAAAGGCGAACACATTGAATTCAACATCATTCCCAACCGCGATGTCCTTCCTTATGATTTTGAAGTGGCCGAAGGGGTCGTCATTCCCAAAGGCCCTTACAATTTCACCAACTACCGATTTGAATACAGTACCCCGTCTTTCCATCCCTTGGCTGCTGAGGTCAGTTGGAGGTTCGGCCCGTTTTATTCCGGAACTTACAATAATGCAGAGCTAGGATTCAGCTATAAATATAAAGGCTATGTTTCGCTGGCGCTTTCTACTAATCTTGTCCGCGGACGGCTGCCCCAGGGAAATTTCAACGAGAACGCCTATCAGTTGAAGGCGGATTTTTTCCTTTCTCCCAACCTCGGGCTGATGAACTACATCCAGTATGACGATGTCTCAAAAAATCTGGGTGTGAACATCCGTTTGCGCTGGCAGATTTCGCCCGGCAATGAGATTTACCTGGTTTATAACAAGAGCTGGGAGAGGCGCTGGGATCCTGTCAATCGTTATATTCCGGTAGGAGAATACGGCGCGGTAAAGATTCAACTCAGCATCCGCCCGTAGCGATAATTCCATTCTGGGGGTAAGTTTAAAGGAGATGGCTAATGAAAAAAAATTCTTGTCTTCATTTATATAAATATTTGACAGCGCAAGGGGAAAAATGTTAATTAAATTTAACCTTTTCTGTAATTTTTGAGATTTGCAGTGCCCTATAAATTAATGGTAGCAGACAACAGTGCGACTATTCAGAGAGCGATCCAGCTCGCCTTTTCTGGACCTGAGTTTGAGGTCTATCCATTTGAGGATGGCGAGATGGCGATGAAATCACTTACTCAAATAAAGCCGGATATTATCCTCCTCAGTCTTTCTCTTGCTTCCAAGGATGGCTATGAAGTGGGCGCCTATCTCAGGAGCCAAGAAGAATTCAACCAAACCTCACTCATACTTTTCCGGGGAGCCTTTGACGCCGTGGATCAAGAAAAGCTCTCGCGCTTCAGCTATGATGAGATGGTCCAGAAGCCTTTTGATTCCGAAAAATTAGTCCAATTAGTGAAGGATACGATTGATAGAAAAAAAGGTCCTGTGACTTTTCCCGAGGAGCCCAGCCTGGATGAAATTCTCTTAGCGAAAAATGAATTTGATTCTGAAAAAGACTCTCCTCAAGAGAAGTCTCTTTCCGTTTCCCGCCCTCCCGACAACTTGGCCGGGATCGAGGAAATTGTGCGGGGACTTGTGAAGAAAGAAATCCTTGAGGTGGAGAGGGAGTTGGAGAAGAGAATCAGAGCCCAAATTCGCTCCGAGTTAAAAAACCTCAAAGAAACAGAGATGAATGAAAAATGATGAAAAACAAGAACATCTTGGAAAAAGTGTATGACCCCAAACCTGTTGAAGAGAAGTGGTCCAAATTCTGGATGGAGGCGGGTCTGTTTGTGGCCCAAGCTTCCTCTCCCCAGAAAAAATTCTCCTTAGTTCTTCCTCCGCCGAATGTGACGGGCATTCTTCACATCGGTCACGCCCTTTGTTTTACGCTCCCTGATATCATTGTTCGCTGGCGGCGGATGCAGGGATACAATGTTCTCTGGCTTCCGGGGTGCGATCACGCGAGTATCGCTGTCCACAATGTGATCGAACAGAGTCTTGACGCCAAGGGGCTTACCCGGGAGAAAGTAGGGAGGGAGGAGTTTCTCAAAATTGCCTGGGATTGGAAAGAGAAATACGGGGGGATCATCACCCAGCAACTCAAGAAGCTCGGCGCCTCCTTGGACTGGTCTAGAGAAAGGTTCACTCTGGACAGAGGGTTTTCGTTCGCGGTGAGGAAGGTCTTTGTGGACCTCTATCATGAGGGGCTTATTTACCGAGATTATTATTTGGTCAACCGCTGCCCCCACTGCAAAACTGTTCTTTCGGATATTGAGATTGAACATAAAGAACACAAAGCCAAACTTTACTACATCAAGTATCCTCTTCGGGATTCCCAGGAGAGCATTGTCGTCGCTACCACCCGGCCTGAGACCATGCTGGGTGACACGGCTGTGGCCGTCCACCCTGAGGATGAGCGCTATCTGAAATTTCGTGGTGAGCAACTCGTTCTTCCTCTTGTCAACCGCATCATTCCCGTCATCTTGGATGAGAGGGTGGAGCGAGAATTCGGAACCGGCGCTGTCAAGGTGACTCCTGCCCACGACCCTGTAGATTTTGAGTTGGGAAAGATTCACAACCTCGAACAGGTCATTGTCATTGATGGCTCAGGACGGATGACGGAGGCTGCAGGCGAGGAATTCAAAGGATTAGACAGGTTCGAATGCCGGGAGAAAGTCGTTTCGAAATTGAAAGAGCTTGGGTTGTTGTTAAAAGTGGAAGATTACGAGCATGCCGTTGGGCATTGTTATCGCTGTCAGACTATCATCGAGCCGCATCTTTCCTGGCAGTGGTTTGTAAAAATTGCTCCTTTGGCTAAAGAGGCCATCCGTGTTGTTGAGGAAGGAGAGATTGAGTTCATCCCTCCCAACTGGGCTAAGACCTACTTTGAATGGATGTACAACATCCACGACTGGTGCATTTCGAGGCAGCTCTGGTGGGGGCATAGGATTCCCGCCTGGTATTGCCAGGATTGCGGGCAAGTGATGGTTGCCATGGAAGCTCCCCAGAGATGCGAAAAATGCCAGAGCGCAAAATTGGTTCAGGATGAGGATGTACTCGATACGTGGTTTAGCTCTGCCCTCTGGCCTTTTGTCACCATGGGCTGGCCGGAGCAAACAGAAGATTTTGCCGCCTTTTATCCTACTGACCTCATGGCCACTGCGTACGATATCATTTTTTTCTGGGTAGCGCGAATGATCATGATGGGGCTCAAATTTACAGGGAAAATTCCCTTTCGCCATGTTTTTATCAACGGCCTCGTCCGGGATTTTAAAAGACGAAAGATGAGTAAATCCTCGGGGAATATCATTGACCCTTTGGAGATGATTAAAAAATACGGCACCGATGCTCTCCGATTCACGCTGGCTGCGCAGGCCATTCCCGGGATGGACCTCTCCCTTTCAGAAGAGAGAATGGCGGGCTATCAGGCTTTTGCCAACAAAATCTGGAATGCCTCTCGCTTTGTCTTGATGAACCTGGGAGATGAAGAGCCTGCCTTCAAAGAGGAAGAGTTAACCTTGGCTGATCGGTGGATCCGCAGTCGCCTGACAAAGGTCAACGAAGAACTGAATAATGCCTTAGAGGAATACAAATTCTATGAAGCGGCGGATAAGATTTATCATTTTATCTGGCATGAATTCTGTGACTGGTACATCGAGTTCGTCAAAGACAAGCTTAAGGGAGGGAATAAAACCACAGAAGCAGTGTTGAGCGATACATTGGACCAGATCCTGAGACTTCTCCACCCGTTTATGCCCTTCATCACCGAGGAAATTTGGCAATATCTTCCCTCTTCGGGGAAGTCTCTCGCAGTCGCCTCTTTTCCGGAGGCCAACCATCGTTTAAAGGATGAAGAGGCGGAAGCAGAGATGAAACTTCTTCAGGATATTATTGTCGAAGCGCGGACAATCCGGGCAAAAAACAAGATTCCTCCCAAAGCTAAAGTCGGTCTTTGGATCAAAGCCTCCTCAAATGAAGAAAAGGCAATGATTTCGAAACACAAAAATTACATTCAAGCTGTGGCCAATGTTTCTAAGATTGATCTAGGTGATCAGTTTCCCGAACACAAGAAGTTATTAAAGGGAGTGGCAGGGCCTTTTGAGATCGCCATCCCTCTTGAGGGAATTTTTGACCTGGAGCAAGAAAGAGGAAGGCTTGAGAAAGACCTTGCCAAGACAATAAAAGAGCTTGAGACTTTGCGCACCAGACTTGAGAACACCGACTTTGTTGATCGAGCACCTCAGGCAATTCTTCAAGAAACAAGAGAGAGGCTCAAAGAGCTTCAAGAAAGAAAGGTGAAGCTTCAGAAAAGCTTGGAGCGCCTTCTTTCTCTGGGATAAAAATCTGCAGGCATGACCTGCTCCTTGAGTTGATGACCATGGAAATAGGAACCATAATTCATAGGGTTCGAAGCTGCCGTTCGACCAACGACCTGGCCGAGCAATTGGCTCTTGCTGGAGAACTTGAAGGGACGGTCATCATCGCTGAAGAACAGACAAAGGGAAGAGGGACAAAAGGAAGGAGCTGGTATTCTGTCCTCGGGAAGGGGCTTTATCTCTCTGTTATTCTCCGGCCAGAAGGCCCTAACATTTCTCTTCTTCCCCTGGTGGCAGGGCTGGCGGTGAGGGAAGCTGTGACGAGCGTCACGGGACTAGATGTCCATCTCAAATGGCCCAACGACTTAATCTGGGAGAAGAAGAAATTGGGCGGGATACTCTGCGAAAGTAATTTTTTAGGAGACCGCGTGAATTATGTCATCGTCGGGATTGGCCTGAATTTAGACCACGAGCCTGATGATTTTCCTGTGGAAATTCGTTCCTTTGTTTCTTCGTTGAAAATTATGACAAAACGTAGTGTTGATCGAGACCTCCTCTTCCCCTGCCTGTGGAGGTCCTTAAATTATTGGTATGGATTATTTCGTGAAGGGAAAAATGATGAAATCGTCCGCGCCTTCGAAGAAAGCATGGCTGTGGCCAAGGGGAAAAAGATGACGGTATTGAGAGGTGAGAGCCAAATCTCGGGGCTCTTTGCAGGGATTGATTCCCGTGGCGGTTTAATCCTGGAGGTCGGGAGCGAGAGAATTTCTTTCTATTCAGGAGAGATCCTCACCATCGAATACGGGTGAATTGGATCGGAGGAGGGGAAAGATGCTTTTAGCCATAGATATCGGGAATACGACTGTTGCCCTGGGGGTCTTCCAAGAAAAGAAACTGGTAAAAGATTGGAGGCTCAGGACAGAGAAGGATAAAACCAGCGATGAGTATGGGATTGACCTCTTAAACTTACTCCGGTTCTCTGGCCTCGAAGCAGCGGAGATTAGATCTGTCATTATTTCTAGCGTGGTTCCGCCCATCACCCCTATCTTTCAAAATTTAAGCCAGAGTCTCTTCCAGACGAGGGCTTTGGTTGTAGGCCCCGGCCTGAAGACGGGGATGCCTATCTTGTATGAAAATCCGCTAGAAGTGGGCGCGGACAGGATTGTGGCGGCTGTGGCCGCCTATGGAAAATATGGGGGGCCTTGCATCGTGGTTGATTTCGGCACGGCGACTACCTTTGATGCGGTGTCTTCTCAAGGAGAGTATCTGGGAGGAGCTATTGCTCCAGGAATTCAGATTTCAGCCGAGGCGCTCTATCTTAAGACGGCCAAATTGCCCCGAATTGAAATCAAAAAAACGCAGAAAGCCATCGGCAAGACGACGGTCGCCAGTATGCAGTCCGGACTCTATTTTGGCTATATTGGATTGATTTCCAATATCATTGACGAGATCAAAAAAGAAATGGGAGGGGGAAAAACCAGGGTCATTTCCACCGGCGGTTTTGCGGAGCAGATTACTCCCGAAGTGAGATCCATAGATTCCTGCGAGCCCCACCTTGTGCTCGAGGGGCTCAGAATTCTCTATGAAAAGAATAAGCCGTAACAGAATTTTAGCGGATCTTTTTTGGTTTTAATGGACTTCCATGGGGAAAAGCAAGAAGCAGAGAAGTCAATATTACCAGGCCATTGCCCGTGAATTTTTGGCTCACCGCGGAGCGCCTTTTTTCCTCTCGTCCAAAGACCTCATGCTCATCGCTCGCTGGGAGAAGATGAGGATACCCCTTAAGGTTGTTTTAGAAGGCATTGAGAGAACTTTCGAGAATTACAGGATGAGATCTGGCAAGAAAAGCAAAGTCACAACCCTTGCCTTTTGTGAGCCGCAGGTCTTAAGGAATTTTGAGCAATACCGAGAACGGCAAGTCGGCCAGAAAAAAAAGGTGGTGACGCAGGAGGAGCGCAGAAAGAAAATACGGGATGAAGTTCAGAAATTCGTCAAGGGCCTTCATCCTCAGCTAAGTTTTTTGGGAGAGGTTTATTCTCGCGCCGCAAAAATGCTTTCGCGAAAAAATATTGAGGAAAGCGAACTGGAACGGATGGATGATGAAGTTGAAAAGATGCTCTTGAGCTCCTGCCCGGAAGAGGAGAAAGAATTGGTCAAAAAAGAAGTCTTAGCCGAGTTTCGTCCCGCCGCAGGAGAATTCTCCAGAATTTTTGAAGCTAAACTCCTCAAGTTCCTGAGAAACAAATACAAGATTCCTTATCTTTCTTCTTTTTATTATTGAGAAGTGTCGTGAAAGACCGGATTCTCGCGCTCCTTCAAAATCGAAAAAAAGGGCTGAGTTTGAAGATTCTTTCTCGGGAGCTTCGCCTCAACGCCAAAGAAAGAAAACAGCTTCGTGATAATTTAAAAAAGCTTGAAGGTCAGGGAATCATTCGCCGGGTTAGAAACACTTATTTTCTTCCTCCGAAATCAAATATCTTAAAGGGTAGATTTGTGACCTCCAAGCCGGGATATGGATTTGTCGCTCCGGAAGGAGAAAGCCTTGAGGACATTTTTATCCCAGCTCGGTTTGCTGCAGGAGCCATGCAGGGAGATTTAGTCGAAGTCCTGTATAAAGAAAGAGGAAAGAAGGGAAAGCCTGAGGGCCGAGTCCTTAGAATTTTGAAGAAGGAACGGAAGCGGCTGATGGGCCTTTATCAAGAACGCGCCGGACAGCCTTTTTTCCTCCCCTTTGATTCTCCTGCAGGGGAAGAGGTGCCGCTTGCCTCAAAAGAAAAATTGTCACCTCTTTCCGGAATGATTGTGGAAGTCGACAGAGACTCTCTCCATTTGATTGCCGTCCTGGGAATGCCCGATGACCCTGGCGTGGACGCCAAGGTTGTCATCCGAAAATATAACTTAGCCCTAAAATTTTCATCAGAAACTCTAAAAGAGGCGGAAGAAACCTCTCCCCAGATTCCCGTGGAAGAAAGGTCGTTGCGAAAGGATTATCGAACTTGGACGATTGTCACCATTGACGGAGAAAATGCTCAGGACTTTGACGATGCGGTGAGTGTCCGGAAGCTAGACAATGGCCATTTTCTTCTGGGAGTTCATATTGCCGATGTCTCTCATTATGTGAATCCTGGAACTTCAGTAGACAAAGAAGCTTTTGGCCGGGGAACGAGCGTTTATTTTCCAGACCTCACGCTGCCGATGCTGCCCGAAAAGCTTTCCAATGACATCTGCAGTTTAAAGCCCAGGGAAGAGAGGCTCACTTTTTCCGTCCTTCTTGAAATCGACGAGAAGGGAAATGTCTTAGGTGCTGAATTTCACCCAGGCCTGATTCAAACCGCAGCGAGGATGACCTACACTTCAGTTTTTAATATTTTCAAAGGAGATGAAGAAGAAAGGCAGAAATTTTCGTATCTTGTCCCTGATCTACTGCTGATGCGCGACCTGGCACGAGTTTTGAGAAAGAAGAGAGAAGAAAAAGGCAGTTTGGATTTTGACATCCTCGAGCCAGAGCTTGTGTATAGGGAAGGCAAGCTCTATTCTGTGGCATCTGTGGAGAGGAATGAAGCTCACCAGGTTATTGAAGAGTTCATGATCGCCGCCAACGAGGCTGTCGCCGCCTTTCTCAGCAACAGAAATATTCCTTCTCTTTTTCGCGTCCATCCTCCACCCAGCCTCTCAGACTTAGAAGACCTGCGGGAGACGCTCACTCATTTTGGACTGCTTCTTCCCAAAGCAAGCAAGGTCGAGGCCAAAGACTTGCAGAGCGTGCTCGAAAAAGTGAAAGGAACGAAAGAAGAAAAATTTATCAATGTTTTGGTGTTGCGCGCTCTGAAACTGGCCGTCTATTCTGGAGAAAACTCTGGCCATTATGGCTTGGCCAAAAAAGAGTACACTCACTTCACTTCTCCCATTCGCCGCTATCCGGATTTGATCGTTCACCGCATCTTGAAGCAAGCCCTGCGAGGAGAAAAAGCGAAGATCCCTTCGCTTGCTTCTATCGCACTCCACTCCTCTCGTCAAGAGAGGAATGCGGACGAGGCTGAGCGAGACCTTGTGGAATGGCGCATCTTCCGCTTTCTCAAGGGAATGCTGGGCGAAGAATTTGAAGGGATTATCGTCGACATCACCCAGGCAGGGCTGGTGGTGGAGCTGGATGATTATTCTGTCGATGGGGTGGTGCTTTATGCGGACTTGGATGGAGATTATTACTTTAAGAAATCAAAAGAGACTCTGATGGGCAAAAGGAGAGGCCGAGTGTTTGAGCTGGGAGAAAGAATTCAAGTCATCCTGGTTTCCGTAGACCCTCTTTCGCGGAGAATGAATTTCATCTTAAAATCAGATGAGGAGAAAACCCCCTGATGAGGACGAGATGTTTTGATGCCTTCATTGAATTTTTAGTCCCAAAAGAATCACTTCCTTCTAAATCTCTACTTGCAATTGGGACCAGAAAATTCCCTGCTTCTTTTCACTTTTATAAAGGGCTTCGAGAGGAGAAACCAGAAGAGCGGTTTGCCCAAGTTTGTGCACTTCTTCCCCTGTCTTTAGAATTAAAATGGAAAAGCAGATTTGAGATTCAAGGGATTGACCAAGAGGAATTTCTGGGAAAGGGAATCGTTCTTAATCCCATTTCTGAGAAAATGAAAGAATCAAAAAAGAACAAAGACGTGGAGTTTCTCCACCATCTTTTAGGAGATGAAAAAGAAATGATCTTGGCTCTGGTCGAGAAGGTTGGGGTCCAGGGGTTGAAAGAGAGAGAGATTGGCCAGTTTTGTTCTCTAGACCCTGTTTCACTCCAGCGGCTGAGCCAGGAACTTGAAGCCGAGGGGATGGTCAAAATTCTTTCCTTCTCTCCTCTTTTTCTTCTCTCCCAGGAGAGTTTTGACTTTCTCTGCCAGAAGATACTGGCTTTTCTTTCCCAATTCCATAAAAAACATCCGCAAGAATTGGGAATAATTCGAGAGAGAATAAATAAGCATTTTGACCTTAACCCTAAAATCTTATCTCTCGCCTTGAAATATCTGGCCAAAGCCGGACCGGTGGAAGAGCAGAATGGCATGGTGAAACTTACGAGTTTTGAATTGGCCCTCACACCCGAAGAAGAGAGAATTTTGCATCAGCTTGAAGACATGTGCTTTAAGGGAGAATTCCGCTCTGTTTCACTTGAAGAAATTCAAAACCAATTCCATCTTTCTCCTCAGAGGCTTCAGAAAATGATTTCGCTTTTGATTGAAAGAAAGAGGGTTGTCCAGGGGAAGGAGGGATTCTATCTTCATTCAAGCTGGCTAGAGGACGTCATCCAGAGAATCAAAAAATCGGGGAAGCAAGAACTCACGGTTTCTGATTTTAAGGAAATGACCGGACTCACCCGCAAATACGCCATTCCTCTTCTCGAGTTGCTGGATAGAATGGGCGTTACTCGGAGAAAAGGTCCTGTGCGTGAGATCCTATGATTATTACTTAAATCGGTTTTATTCTATTTTATGTGGGTAAGGAGAGAGCCAAGATAAGCCCCTAACTTAATTCATGCGTACAAGATGGAAGAGCACAAGCATCGCTCGATAGGTGGCCTGGACGATCCCTGTGTGTTTTCGACCAAGCCCCCCACCCCCCCCTAGGTCTTCGAACACACAGGGACCGGCCTGTCCCCTTCCATTATCGGAATTTTGTGATCTTTTTTACTTTATCCCACTTTTCGTCATAGAGCCCAGAAATGAGTTGGTATCAGAACCTTTACTTTTAGAACCATTTATAAAGCCCGATCCCGGTGATGAATCTGCTTTTGGCAGACAGCTCCAGCCCGCTCAGGTACTTATCTTTTTTGATTCCCACAAAAGGCCGAATACAGATGGTGCGGCCCAAATCTGCAAATATCCTGAAATCAACGAGATATTTCTCGCGGTTGGTCCGATAGAGAAAATTCCAGCCCACATCCACAAGGTTCTTTTTCTTGGTATTCATCCCGAGTTTGATTTCAAAGTCGTAATCCCACTTAAAGTTATAACCCGCAGAAATCTCATACCTGACCTTTTTCTCAAGTCGATCGAAATCGGGCTGATTCCTGACGCCAAGTCCTATGCCGAGATTGGACCCGAAGAGCAATTTTTTGTCAACGGGCATGTCGACGTTATATTTTGCGTAGGCAGCGATGAACAACTCATCACTGATCTTTTTTTCATATTCGCCCCTGACACAATAGACCATTTTGTCGGGCCAGAATTGAGCAAAAAAATCCCTGCCGCTGAGAACTGGAGAGCTAAAGTCCAGGTCAAAGAAGAATCGCCTCTCCGGAGTTTTAAAAAATTCAAGCTTGTAGGCTCCTTGGACCATCAGTTTATAGTGATCGTCAAAGGGATAGATCCCCGTTATGAGCATGAAATTATCCAGGTATTTTTCGTTTTCAGCTTCCGACTTGAACCTGATTCCGATATAAGTGGTGTTTTTGAATTGATAGTGCTTTGCGTTATGGACAAAAAGGTCCGTGCTTCTATTCAAGGCTAAAGAAAACCCGACTTCGTGAAGAATTTCGTCAAAATTGACCCATTTAAATTCGCTCTCAAAGGAAACCTCGGGCGCTAAGAAATGTGAAATTTCTAGGTTAAAAATGAATAAATTTCTGTATGTTTTGTCTTTGCCCAGATAACCGCCCAGCCCAACTCCCAGCCTGTAACTTTCCTCTTCCAACCACAACCTGCCCAGGACTTCATTCAGGTCTAAAATATTGAGGTTTTGCTGAGAAGTGAGATGCCTGCAAAAATGGTTCAGCCGGGCTTCAATTTTCAATCTTCCGCGAAGCTGCGTTTCAGCCCCAAAATTGGCCCAGAAGTCGATAGCTCCTTTAAGTCTGCTGTTAATTCTTTCGTAATACCGAAGTTCTGCAAACACGCGGCTTGCTTTGTTTTTGCTCAGAAGCCAGTCAAACCTGAAATCTGGCTTATAATATTTTCTTTCCAGGGAATCGATCCCAAATTCCGCTTGGACTCTGGCCTGGGGAGCCCGGACTTCATTCTTTGCGGATTGGGCAGAGATCGACAGCGGAAGAAAAAGGAGAAATAGAATAAGAGCACTTTTTTTCAAGCCGTCTTTTTTAACAGAATAAAGAGCAAAAGGCAAGAGCGGGGACTTACTTTTTCTTTTCTTCTTCTTTCTGTTTCTTGGATAGAGCGGATTTTAATTTTTCAGCAAAAAGTCCAAAAGCGGGTTGGCCAGAGGCTGCGGGTTTAAATTCTTCTTTCTTATCTTTTGACAAAGCTTCTGCTTTTTCTTCTTCGCCTTCTTTTTTCTCTTGGGCCTTGATGGCGGTCAATGCCTCCTGTTCCGATTCTTCAATTTCTATCCTTTCCTCGATGACCCGTCTCTCACTCTTTCTGGCCTTGGGGATTTTTTCGCCCTCTATTTTTATTCTCTTCTTCTTAGGAAGCTTCTCTTTTTTGGCGGGCTGAGGGGTTTCTAATTTGGCTCTCTCAAATTCAATAATCTGGGCTTGAGGCGGAACTTCCACTGGAATTTCTTCTGCTCTCTCAACCTCGAATTCATAGCCTGGAACGACTTCCGGCGCTCCCTCGAATGGAACCTGGACAGGGATTTCGATTTGAATTTCGGATTTCGCCTCTTCTTTAATCTCGGGCGCTTCGTGGTAATAGAAGAGGCCTTTTTTCTTCTCAGACAGGCTGAACTCTGTTGAATTAAGCAGCGTCCTTTCAACTTCCTCCTGAGTGGTCTTTTTTAAGAGATCGACCAAATGATAGGCTCTCAGATAGTGGAGTGAAAAGTTATTGGACGGAAGGCCAAAATTTTTATAGATCAGGATCAGAAGCTGCCGCAAATCCACATCATCTCTTTGTTTGTAGAGAGGGAACAGCTTAGCTAATGTTTCTCTCTCAAGATAAATAATTTTATTGGGGAGGAAATAAGTAAAAACTTCTTCGCCATGGTCACTGAATAAGTCTTCCTTGGAGTCATACGCCAGTTTCACTACTGAGAGTTTTTTCTTTTCCTTTTTGAGCCAGAAGTTAAACTGCGTCGGTCCTTTTTTCTCCAGAGTCAGGCTGGTTCCCTGAGGAACGTTGTTCGCAGCAAAAAAATCTTTGAGGCCCAAAAAATAACCTTCGGAAGGGTAGTAAAAAACGGTATAACCTTTTCCCCCCTCTGGGTCTGTGAACAGATATTCCAGGGAGAGGGACAGTTCTTTGTTCAGACTTCGAGGAATCTTTATTCCGCCGGAGAGAATCTCCCTCCAGCTCAAGTAGACTTTCAAGGGAAAAGCGTGAGGTGCACTCGTCTCTGCTGCCACTTCGTCTTCAAAAGCAGGGAGCTTGGCTGGAGGCGCAGCGAGAGGCAAGCTCTCAGGAAAAGAATTGAGGATGGACTTCAAAAGCCATTTGCCCCAATTAAACGGCCAAACAGAGACGAATTCTTTTTTGTATTTTTTCCCCAGCGCATAATCGAGGCTAAGACATTGGAGTTCAAAGATGTCAGAGGATGGCTCTAATCCGAAAAATTTTTGGACCAGTTCTTCGGTCAAGAGGGATGTCTTGACTTCCAAGAAATAATTTTCGATTTCCTTTATTTTTTCTTCCGGGATTTCCACCCGCTTCTCAGAAAGCTGCCAGTAATCGTTCCAGGTATAAAACTTAGGAGATTTAGAGAGCATTGTCCTGAGGTTTTTCTCCAGTGTCTTGAGATCTCTGTCTGTCATGGGGAGCTCGCTCAGCCGCGGATCTTTTTCCTCTTCCATTTTTTCGGCTGCCCGATTCTCTCTCCCCAGATTGCAGGGCAGAAGGACCTGAGTTTTCGTTTTTTTCATATAATCGATGTATTTTCGAAAGACGCCGCCCCCAGTGTAATCCACTTCGAGCATCTCACAGTTGAAATTTTTAAAAAAGGTTTTATTGATAACTTTGAGAACTACAGCTCCTTTGAAACGTTCCACGCCCTTGGAGCTGACAGGCAAGTTTTCATCATATTCTTTGTAGAGGGAATCGCCCACCTCATAGCTGAAGCAGGGGTCATATTTTTTTACTTCCTGGATTCTTTGATTGGCGGTTTTTTCGAAGGCTAATTTTTCTGTGATTTCCCGGAGAAGAGAGGGCCTGTTGGTTTGAGCCAGCGTCTGTTCGACGAAAGCTAAATCTTGTTCTGAAATTTTGGTGTTCTTGGTCTCGTTATTCATTTCACTCTTATTTCCCCATTAATAATAGCATAATCACTTTTTGGATATGAAGCCTGTTTTCAGCCTGGTCATAAACGATGGAGCTGGCCGAGTCAAGGACTTCGCTCGTCACCTCTTCTTCTCTGTGGGCGGGGAGACAATGCATAAAGAAAGCGTTGGACTTAGCGCCGGCCATGAGTCCCTTGTTTACTTGATAAGGGGCAAAAATTTCCCCCCTTTTTTCCTTCTCCGCTTCCTGACCCATAGAAGCCCAGACATCCGTGTAGACAGCATCCGCGTCTTTCACCGCATGGGCTGGTTCGTGGCTGATCTCAAGGATAAATCCTGTTTCTTTCCCGTCTTCTCGGGCGAGGTTGACGATTTCTGGGTTTGGCTCATATCCAGGAGGAGTTGCTACGGATATTTGGCTGCCGGACTTCGCAGCGGCAAAGATCAAGCAATGACAGACATTGTTGCCATCTCCGACATAAGCGAGCTTGAAATTCCTCAGATCCCCTCTTTTTTCTTTGAGGGTAAAGAAATCGGCCAGGGCTTGGCAGGGGTGAAGGAGGTCCGTGAGCCCATTGATCACCGGGATACGGCAGCTCTGGGCCAGGTCGATGATGCTCTGGTGGGCAAAAGTCCTGATCATGATTCCATCCACCCAGCGCTCCAAATTTTTGCCGACGTCATAAATGCTTTCACGGGTGCCTATCTGGATATCCGAGGGACTCAGGTAAATCGCTTCTCCCCCGAGTTGAAGCATTCCCACCTCGAAAGTCATCCGGGTTCTCAAAGAGGGCTTTTGGAAAATCAAAGCCAGGATTTTATTTTTCAATTTTTTAGAGAAACGCTGAGGGTGTTCTTTCATTTCCTGGGTCAAGTCCATAATTTTGCTAAACTCATAAAGAGATAAGTCATGAATTGAAAGAAAATCTTTTTGCATCTTCTCCTCTTACATTGAACTGATGATTTTTGTCCCGGACCGGTTGATGAGGGCTGCTTTGAGGTGACTGGCCGAAGTGATCAAAACTTCTTTTCCTCCGGCCTGAATATAGTCCAGAGCTGCTTTGATCTTAGGACCCATGGAACCAGGGGGGAATTGTCCCTGATTCAAATAGTCCTGGGCTTCAGCCACAGTCATCATGGCAATCTCTTTCTGATCGGGTCTGCCGTAATTCAGGTAAACCCGCTCGATATTGGTCAGAATAATAAACAGGTCTACTTTGACCTCTCTGGCGATTAGGCTCGCTGCATAATCTTTATCAATGACAGCTTCAACACCTTTGAACTGTCCCCTCCCGTTGATAATGACGGGAATGCCTCCTCCCCCGGCAGCGATGACAATTTTCCCAGAATGGACCAGATCTCGAATGACCCATTTGGGCACGACATCAATGGGCTGGGGCGAGGGGACGACCTTGCGGTAGCCCCGTCCCGCATCTTCGATCATTATCCACTTTTTCTCATGGGCAAGCATCTGAGCCCTGTATTTTGTGTAAAAAGGGCCGATGGGCTTGGTTGGATTTTCAAAAGCCGGGTCATCCTTGTCGACAACCACCTGAGTCACTAAGGTGGCCACTTCCTTGTCTAAAGAATTCCTCCGGAGTTCGTTGGTGATGGCTTTCTCCAGCATGAAGCCCATGCTTCCTTCGGTCATGGCATCGCAGATTTCAAGCGAAAAAGGGGGAACCTTGGTGACTGCTTCTTCCATCTGGATGAGCAGGTTGCCCACTTGGGGTCCATTGCCGTGGACGATGATCAATTCGTAACCTTTTTTCACAATATGGACCATGAGCTGGGCTGCCTTCTGCGCGTTCTTCATCTGTTCTTCCTGAAGCCCTCTCTGGGTTTCGGGAAGCAGGGCATTCCCGCCAAAAGCAATCAGGGCAAACTTACCTTTCATCAGAATTTCTTGAGAACCTCCTTGAGATTGGGAGAGCCAATTTCATCCAGGTCATAGCCGACCTGGAGCATTTTTTTGTTCGTTTTGATCAACCGCTTGAGGTCAATGGGAGTGGCGCTGAGCACAAGGTCACATTTGATTCTATTGATGGTCTTGGTCAGCTCTGCTGTTTGTTCTTCGCCATATCCCATGGCCGGGAGAACTTTATCCAAATGGGAATATTTTTGGAAAGTAGTTTTAATGCTGCCCACAGCAAACGGCCGAGGGTCTACGATTTTCCGGGCTCCATATTTCCGGGCAGCCACAATTCCTGCGCCATAGGCCATACCGCCATGGGTTAAAGTCGGACCGTCCTCGATGACCAGCACAGTCTTTCCTTTGATTTCCTTTCCATCCGGCACTTTGATGGGGGACTTGGCTCGGATGATAGTCGCCCGGAGATTCACTTTCTGGATGTTTTCAAGTACGAGATTGACTTTTTTCTTCTCTGCCGTATCCATCTTATTAATGACCAGGACATCCGCTCTTCGGAGATTGGTCTCCCCGGGATGGTAGAGGAGTTCATGCCCGGCCCGATGGGGATCCACAACCACAATTTCTAGATCAGACTGATAAAAGGGGAAGTCATTATTCCCGCCGTCCCAGAGGATAATGTCCGCTTCTTTTTCAGCCTGGCGCAGAATAGCACCATAATCCACTCCTGCATAGACGGTGATTCCATTTTTGATATGGGGCTCATATTCTTCCCTTTCCTCAATTGTGCACTCGTGTTTTTTTAAATCTTCGTAGGTGGCAAAGCGCTGGACTCTTTGGCGGACCAGGTCGCCATAAGGCATGGGGTGGCGGATAACTGCCACTTTTCTTCCTTTTTCTTTGAGGAGGAGGGCGATTTTCCGGCTTGTCTGGCTTTTCCCCGATCCGGTCCTAACAGCACAGACAGAGATCACTGGCCGCCTGCTCTTGATCATTGTTTCGTTGGGCCCTAACAGGGAAAAGTTAGCTCCTGCCGCCATAACTTCAGAGGCTTTATGCATCACATACTCATGGGATACATCGCTATAGGCAAAATAGACATCTGTGATTTTGTATTTTTTGATGAGAGAAGTAAGCTCGGATTCGGCATAGATGGGGATTCCCTGGGGATAGAGTTTTCCTGCTAGCAGCGGAGGGTATTTTCTGCCCTCGATATCCGGTATTTGGGTCGCCGTGAACGCAACGACCCGATAATAATCATTATCCCTGAAATAAACATTGAAATTGTGGAAGTCACGTCCTGCAGCTCCCATGATGACAACTTTTTTCATAAAAAATACTCCTTTATTGTTTTTTAAATCATTATAAATTTTAAAAATTGAATGATTAGTATAATACAGGCCTGCCTGTTTATGCAAATGCTGGCAAAATGCGATAACATCTTTTTTCCCGGGGTGATTATCAAGCTTGAAAGAATTAGACCTGTCGGACCGCGTCCCCTTTTTAGCCTTCTCTTTGCCTCTTCCAGGATTGGTTTTTCCTGTCGTAGCCTCGTTTTCCCTTTTTGGTTGAATGAGGCTTTGTAGGTGGTGGTAATGGCTTACGAAGTTTTTGCCAAATCGGCTTTTGGCGTCGCTCGATGTTATGTCCCATTTTTATAAAACTACGATTTCAGCCTCAAGGGTTTTCGGCTCAAGGAGGGCAACCGTGCTTTTCCCTGAAAGCCACCCTCCTGTTTCTCCTGGATTTATGAGCAGAGGCCTTTTTCCTGTGAGAATCTCTGGCTTGTGGGTATGGCCAAAAATGACGACATCATATTCTGGTTCTGGAGACTTGAAATAGCGCTCAAGAGAAGTATTGAGGTGTGCGACCAGAAAAATCAAACCCGTGTGTTTAAAGGTCAGCGGGGCTTCTTTGATTTCGCCGAAAAGTTGAATGGTTTTTTCTAATCCCTTCCTTTCTCCGTCGCAATTACCAAAAACTGCTCTGACTGGGCAGTTGAGGCTCGCTAACTCCCGAGCTGAAAAAGGCGCAACAAAATCTCCAGCATGAATCACCAGGCTGCAGCCCGCATCCTTAAACAAGCTGACAGCCTGCTTGATCCTGTTGAGGTTATCATGGGAGTCCGCCATGATTCCGATCATTCCAGCCTCACCTTTTTTGTGGCTTGTCATCTTGTTATTAATTATATCCATGATTAAGAAAAGAGTGAAGAGCGAGAAGCGCGAGGGGAGCATCTTCTATGATGATGTGATGCAAGCAAAATTTTAGCCCATCTTTCTTCTCTTCTCTCCTTTCATCGGTTTAGCAACCAATCTTCTATCCGGGTCATCACGCCCACACCGTTATATCAGGTTCCGGCTCCTTAACCTTTTTTTGGAAACGCGACCATCAGGCCCGTTAGATGCTACCTGAAGGCAGCCGGATTTTTTCATTCTCACTGAGTCTTATGAAAAGGCACATAGTTGCGTTCCTCTTTAAGAAGTTTGTAGATGATCGTCAGGAGTCTCCTGGCTGTGGCCACTTTGGCGGCATTAGCCTTCTTCCTCGAGGCGTATTTCAAGTAGAAGAGCTGAAGCCCCTGATCATGCCGGATGGCCGGCCAGACTGCTTCTACCGCCGCCCACCTCAACCAGCGATTCCCTTCCCTGGTCATCTTCCCCTGATAGATCCTCTGACCAGAGCTGTGCGTGGAGGGAATCACCCCTGCGTAGCTATGGAGCTTGGAAGCAGATTCAAACCTCAGGATATCATCGATTTCTGTGGCTACCAGGACTGAAAAGAATTTCCCAAACCCAGGCACCGTGTAAATCCTCTGAGCCTCCTTCATCTTCTGGAAAAGCTCCTCCACCATCTTGTCCGACGTCTTAATCAAGGCCGAAAGCTCTTCCCACAGCTTCAGCAGCCCCTCCAAAAGCGCCTTATCCACACAAGCCATCTTCAGCCCCTGGAGCCTTTCTATCCCTTTCTGACTAAAGAGCTCTTTCTCTAAGCCAATCTCTTTCTGGATGTCCTCGGGTTGCTGCGCCAATAAAGCTCGGATTCTGTTCTTCACCCGCGTCATGGCCGCTACGAAAAAAGCTCTCTGCCGAAGAACCCTCTGGGCTCTCCTGGTCTCAAGCGACCTCTTGTGGGCTTCCGGGATGAGGTTGGCCCGCAGCAGGTCGGCCAATATCCGCGAATCCCGCTTATCCGTCTTGATTTTAGCTTTGGCGATGGCCTTGACCTGCTGAGGGTGAGCGACTTTCACATCTACGCCTAGCCCATCTAAGATATCGACCAGAATGTAGCTCGAATACCCCGCCTCTACCACAGCCTTCATCTCTGTCTCCAGGCCTCGGATGAATTGCTCAATATCGCTCCTGTAGTTAAACACTGAGCCCGCTTTAACGATGGCTCCGTCTTCTTCCATGATTGTCAGATGGGATCGTTGCTTATGATTGTCAATGCCCATATAATACATATCGCACCTCCTTTAAGTGTATTTTTTTTCTCACGGGTAATCTATCACACTATAGACTCCCGGAGGAGGTGCATCACATCATCATATTACCTTTTTTCACATGATGATCGAATAGAGGCTTGGAGGGGGCCGGCGGCTACCCTCGTCAGACGGGCCGGACGAGAGATACCTTTTTAGTGGAGTGATGCTTGCGTTCTTCCATCTTGTACGCCTGAATAAAGTTAGGGGAATTTTTGAGTTCTACAGGCAATTTTGGCTTGGTATTGACAGTTTTAGGGAAAATTCTTTAATATATAGGAGCTTTAAAAAGCAAAGGTTAGGCGCGTAGCTCAGTGGGAGAGCGCTTCCTTGACGCGGAAGAGGCCGTGGGTTCAATCCCCTCCGCGCCTACCATGATTTAAGGAGTGAGTATTCAAAAGGAAAAAAAGAGCAAGAGTTTATTGCCTGCCCTGTTGAATACAAATAAATTTTTATGGCTGAATCAGTAAAAATAAAAATAGAGGGGTCTATTTTCTCTGTTGAGAAAGGAACTCCACTCTCCAGCGTTCTTTCGCGCCTCAGTCTTGCCCAGAAGCCTCTTTTGGCTGAAATAGAAGGCGAAGTTATGGATTTGGAGACTCCTTTAGAGAGAGAGGCCGAAGTCCGCGTGATAGACGCAGAATCCAAGGAAGCTTCGGATGTGCTCTGGCACAGCGCTTCCCATCTTCTCGCTCAGGCCGTCATGGAGCTCTTTCCAGGGACCCAATACGGCATTGGTCCTGCAGTCGAAAATGGTTTTTATTATGATTTTTTAAGAGACAAGCCCTTTACTCCTGAGGATCTCCTGACCATCGAGAATAAGATGGAGGAGCTCTCCCGCAGGGACATCCCCATCAGGAAAGTAATCTTCTCCAAGAACGAAGCAATCCGCCTGTTTAAAAAGAGGGGCCAGGATTTAAAAGTCGAGCTCATCCAGGAAAAAGGAGAGGCTGAGGTCAAATGCTACCAGCAGGGAGACTTTATTGATTTTTGTTTAGGGCCTCACCTGCCTTCCACTGGCCATATCCAGCATTTTAAACTCCTTTCTGTTTCCGGTGCTTATTGGAAAGGAGACGAGAAAGGAAAGCAGCTTCAAAGAATCTATGGGACTGCCTTTTTCACCAAGAACCGGCTGGATGATTATCTTGCGCTGCTTGAAGAAGCAAAAAAAAGAGACCACAGGAAATTGGGTGTAGAGCTTGACCTTTTCAGTTTTAATGACTACCTGGGAGGTGGACTGGTTCTCTGGCATCCCAAAGGCGCTGCCATCCGGCAGGTGATTGAAAGCTTTTGGCGGGAAGAGCATCTCAAAGATGGCTACGAATTTTTATACACTCCGCACCTGGCGAAGCTGGATGTTTGGCGCAGAAGCGGACATACTGAGTTTTATGAAGCCATGTATCCTCCCCTCCAGACTGAGGGCATTGAATATGAGTTGAGGCCCATGAATTGTCCCTTTCACATCATGGTTTACAATTCCCGCCAGCGAAGTTATCGTGACTTGCCCTTGCGCTGGGGGGAGCTTGGGACTGTCTACCGGTTTGAAAGGAGCGGAGTTCTCCATGGGTTATTGAGAGTCCGAGGTTTTACTCAGGATGACGCCCATATTTTCTGCCGCGCAGACCAGCTTGAGGAGGAACTCAAGAGAGTTATTTTCCTGGCTTTGAGACTCCTTGGAGCATTTGGCTTTAAGGAATACGACGTCTTTCTCTCCACTCGCCCTGAAAGATATGTAGGCAAGATTGAAGATTGGGAGAAAGCGACTCGAGCTCTGGAGCAAGCCTTGCTGGCGGCTAAACTTGATTTCAAGATCGATGAGGGAGAAGGAGTTTTTTACGGACCCAAAATAGATATCAAGATCAAAGATGCCCTGCAAAGGTCCTGGCAATGCACAACCATCCAGCTGGATTTTAACCTTGCGGAAAGATTTGATTTAAATTATACCGGAGAAGATGGCCAGTTCCACAGGCCCTATCTTATTCATCGCGCTCTGCTGGGGTCGCTGGAAAGGTTTTTTGCAGTTTTGATTGAGCATTACAAAGGGAACTTCCCTATCTGGCTAGCCCCTGTCCAGGTCGCGATCCTTCCTATATCCGAGAGGCACCATGAGTATGCGCTCTCTTTAGAGAAAAAGTTTAAGGAGAACTGGCTGCGGGTTTCTGTAGACCTCCGCCGGGAAAAAATCGGGCATAAAATCCGGGAGGCAGAAGTCCAGAAAATACCCTTGATTCTGGTTGTGGGAGATAAAGAAGTAAGTCAGGGAACCGCTTCGTTAAGAATTCATTCCGAGGGCGATCGAGGAACTGTCCAAGTGACTGAATTCCTTGAAAAAGTCAAGAGATTGAATGAAAATAAATCTTTAGTCATAAGTTTCTAAAGGAGGTTAATCATTCGAAGACAAACTTTTCATCCTGGAGGGGGGAAAGAAAGGCCCCATAGAGTCAACGAGATGATACGTGCCAAAGAAATCAGGCTGATTGATGAAGAAAAAAACCAAAAGGGAATTGTTCCTGTAACCCAAGCTCTGTCTCAGGCAAGAGAAATGGGATTGGATTTAGTGGAGATTGCTCCTCTGGCGACGCCGCCTGTCTGCCGAATCATGGATTATGGGAAGTATCTCTATGAGCTGCACAAGAAGGCTCATGAGGCAAAAAAACATCAGAAGCAGATTCAGATCAAGGAAATCAAATTCAGGCCGAAAATTAGCTTTCACGATTACGATTTTAAGATGAAACACATTCATCGTTTTCTAGAAGAGGGGAACAAGGTCAAGGTTACCGTCATGCTCAGAGGAAGAGAGAAATCAAGGCCAGAATTAGGTTACCAGGTCCTGAATAAGGTTTTTGAAGATGTCAAAGAATTGGGCCAGCAGGATGGAGAGGTCCGAAAACAAGACTGGGCTGTTTCAGCTCTGCTCGTCCCGGCGAAGTTAGGAGGAAAAGATGCCAAAATTAAAAACACACAAAGGAGCCCAAAAGAGATTCAAGATTACGGGAAGAAAGAAGATCATTCACAGTAAAGCTAATAAAAGTCATATCCTTACCAAGAAATCTGCAAAGAGGAAAAGAATATTGGGCAAAAGAGGAATTGTCAGCAAGGCCGATCGAGGGACTGTTAAAAAGATGCTTCCCTATGAATTTTGATTCAAACAAGGGGGCAATAACCCAAGGAGAAAAAAATGCCTAGAGTTAAAAGAGGATCGAAGAAAAAAGATAGAAGGACCAAGATTTTGAAATTGGCCAAAGGTTATTGGGGAGCGAAAAGCCATGATTATCACACAGCCAAAGAAGCCGTTGAGAGATCGCTGGTCTATGCCTACCGGGACCGGAGAACCCGGAAGCGAGAGATCAGAAGCCTCTGGATTATAAGGATCAAAGCGGCGGCGGAGGCTAATGGAATTTCCTATAGCCGATTCATCCAGGGCCTCAGGAAATTGAACATTGAACTCGACCGAAAAATTCTGGCAGACTTAGCAACGAACTTTCCCCAAACATTTCTCCGCTTAACCCAGAAGGTCAAGGACGCTGTCCTTTAAAATGAACGATTTCAATCAAAAGATAGAAGACTGCAAGAAGAAGTTTGATGAGTCAACGCTCCTTATCACGAATGAGAAATCTCTCCAGGAATTGAAGAATCTTTATTTGAGCCGGAAGCGGGGGTATCTGACACAGCTTTTTGAGGAATTGAAAACATTGAAGCCCGAGGAGAAGCCCGCAGCGGGACAAATGATCAACAGGCTTAAGAATTATGTCCAGGAGAGACTTCAGAGCCTTGAAGGAAGAGTAAAGCTTGCTGAAAAGGTCTCCTGGGAGGTTGACCTAAGCCTTCCCGGCAGAAAAAGGTACTGGGGAGCCCCTCATCCTGTTCGGCTCTTCCAGCAGGAGATTGAAAATATATTTTTATCCATGGGGTTTTCAATCGAAGAGGGGCCCGAAATTGAGACAGATTACTATAATTTTGAAGCGCTCAATTTTCCTCCTCATCATCCTGCCCGGGATGACTGGGATACGCTCTACATCACAGACAATCTCCTGCTTCGGACTCACACTTCTCCTGTTCAGATTCGGGTCATGGAGAAGCGGAAACCTCCTATCCAGATCATTGTCCCGGGCAAAGTCTTCCGCAGGGAAACACAAGATGCCACGCATCTTCCCATGTTCTATCAGGTTGAGGGACTCGTCGTAGACGAAGGGGTTACCTTCGGCCATCTGAAAGGAACTCTTGAATATTTTCTCAAGCTCCTTTTTCAAGAACGAATTAAAATTAGATTCCGTCCGAGCTTTTTCCCGTTTACCGAGCCATCCGCCGAAGTGGATATTGAGTGCTTGGTCTGCGAAGGGAAAGACAAGGATTGCCACGTTTGTGGGGGGACGGGCTGGAAAGAAATTTTAGGCGCGGGAATGGTCGATCCTCAAGTCCTCAAAAACGTCAATATCGACCCTGAAAGATACACAGGCTGGGCGTTTGGCATGGGGATTGAACGGACGGCCATGTTTGCCTACCAACTTGCGGATTTGCGCTCTTTTTATGAGAATGATTTAAGATTTATTCGGCAGTTTTTCCTAAAATGAAGATTAGTCTCAGTTGGCTTAAGGATTACGTAGAAGAAAATCTTCCTCTTCCGCAGCTTCTCGCTAAGCTAAATATGATCGGGCTGATGGTTGAAGAATGGGAAGAGAAAGACGGGGATATCATCCTTGACGTCGAAACATACGCCAACCGTCCTGACACTCTGGGTCATCTAGGTGTTGCTCGAGAAATAGCGACTGCGCTGGGCTTGCCCTTGAAAGAGAAAAGTTGGTCTTTAACAGAGGTTGAACTGAAGACTTCTGATGTCGTGGATGTTCAGATCTGGGACGAGGATCTCTGTCCCCGGTACTGCGGAATCGTTGTCAAAGATATTCAAGTTGGCCCCTCACCCGACTGGCTCAAAAAAAGAATCGAGGCCATGGGGTTGAATCCTATCAACAATGTCGTTGATGTCACCAATTATGTGCTCTTCTCAACAGCCCATCCCATTCATGCCTTCGATTTGGCTAAAATTTCTGGCAAAAAAATAATCATCCGGAACGCCAAAAAAGGTGAACGCATAAAAACGCTGGATGGCAGGGATGTTTGTCTTTCACCGGGGATGCTGGTGATTGCCGATGAAGAGAAGCCTGTGGCCCTAGCCGGGGTCATAGGCGGTGAAGAGTCTGCTGTTTCCGAGTCAACTCGCGATGTCTTTATCGAGAGCGCTTATTTTGACCCCATCTCTGTTCGGATGACGCGCAAAGCTTTGGGAACTCAGACGGATGCCTCTTACCGGTTTGAAAGAGGCGCGGATATCTCCTTTCCACCACGGGCAGCTCTCATGGCAGCCTCTCTGCTAACTCAACTGGGAGGGAAAGCCACAAAAGAAGTTGTGGATGTTTATCCCAAGCCCAGAAAGGCGAGGACAGTTATTCTTCGTCAGCAGCGGATTATTGACCTGCTCGGCGCTGAAGTCAGTGAGGAGTTTGTCAGACAAGTGCTCCGGGCTTTGGGATTTTCTTGGGAAACCCAGCAGAAGGGAATTTGGCGGGTGGAAGTTCCCCCCTTCAGAGTTGATATTGAGCGAGAGGCAGATTTAATTGAAGAAATTGCGCGTTTCTATGGGTATGATAAAATTCCCGCGGTCGTTCCTCCCCTCAAAGTTATCGAGCCGACTCCCAACAGGAGGAAAGAAAAGATTGAGAAAGTCCGCCAGCTCCTCTTCCACTACGGGTTTGATGAAGTTTTGAATTTCAGCTTCTCCGACCCTCAAAAGGAAGCGCTCTTCGAGACTGGCCTCAAAGCGATTGAACTCAGAAATCCCATTTCATCCAAAAACTCCCTGCTCCGCACAACCCTTATGGGAGGATTGCTTGAGACAGCCCTTTGGAATGCCAATCGGGGGATGGAGAGTATCCATGTCTTTGAGGTAGGGAATATTTACTTCAAGCAGGATGAGACAATTCTGGAGCAGCTGATGCTCGGCCTTTTGACAACTGGTTCATTGGATTCAGTGTATTGGCAGGGAAAGGTGCAACAGTCTGATTTCTTTCATCTCAAAGGCGCCTGTGAAGCTCTTCTGGGTCATTTGAGGTACAGGCTATTTTCTTTTGAAGAAGAAGTGCATCCTTATTTTGAAAAAGGATATTCCCTGGCCATGGCCTTTAAGGGGCAAAAAGTGGGTTCTTTGGGCCTTGTCCAGAAGAGAATCCTGGATTTTTATTCGCTCCGGGGTCCAATTTTTGCGGCGGAAATGAACCTATTTTCATTATTCACGAAACAGCCCCAGCCCTTCGAGTTTGTTCCGGTGCCAAAATTCCCGTGTATCGCTCGCGACCTTTCTTTTATTGTCGAAAAGTCTGTCTCCTACCAAGATATCAAAAAGACGATTGAGAAAGTTGCGATTCCCTATCTTGAGGAGTTTTTCTTGAGTGACTGCTTTCGAGGCCCAGCTATCCCCGAGGGAAAGGTGAGTCTCACTATCCATTTCATCTATCGCCATCTTCAAAAGACATTGTTGGCTGAGGAAGTGGACAAATTTGAGAAAGAGATAATCAATCGTCTGAGTTCTGATTTCAACATTCAATTAAGAGAAGGAGGGAAAATTGACAAGTGAATTGGAAAGAATTAAAATACTCGAGGGCAAGATCTCTCAGGTTGTTGAGTATATAAATAAGCTGACGAGCGAGAACGAGAAGCTAAAGCAGCTAATCAAAGATCTTAAGGCTGAAAAGAAGGAGATGGATGAACAGGCCAAAAAAGCGGGAAAGCTGGATGAAGATTTAAAGAGATATGAGAGCGAAAGAGAGATTTTAAAACAGAAAATAGAGGCCATCATAAGTCAGATTGACCAACTCGGAATATGATTGACAAAATTATTGAAGTCGAAATTTATGGACAGAAATATAAGATAAGAGTCAAAGGAGAAGAGGATGAAAAATACATCAGCCATTTGACTTCCTATGTTGATCAAAAAATGCATGAAATTGCTGTTAAATCAAAATCTTCAGATCTAACGAAGATTGCTGTCCTTGCAGCTTTGAATATTGCTGATGATTTTTTCTTAAGTCAGAAAAAAATTGATCAACTGAATGAAGTCATTGGCCGAATGGAGATTGAGGTCGAAAGTTTGGAGGATTGTTTCTCAAAAAATGAGAAGACATACAAAAATTTCGAGAATGCGACATAACCAGAAAGGAATTATCGGTCGACTGTTCATATATGCTCAGAGGGAAAACCCTATCCTGAGGAGAAAGAAGTCCGAAAATGCCTGCCTTTCGAATGATTCCCTCAGCACACCAGGAAAAGAGAATTTCCCTCAGGAGCTTGGTTTAGCTCGAAGTAGAGAAGCGTGAATTTTTAGCGACCCTCCCAACTTTTGTCTCCTTTGATCTCCTCAAAAGGAGGTGACCAGATTGAATTTAGCACTGGAAATAGGCATCGTTGTTTTGCTTCTTTTTGCCGGAGCCCTGATCTTTGTCCTGATCAAAAAGGGGGCCGGAGCTCGCGCCATCTTTAGGGCCAAAGAGGAAGCTCAAGATATTATCAACAAGGCCCAGGAGGAAGCGGAAAAGATCAAGCGGGAAGCTTCCATCGAAGCCAAGGAGAAGGACTTAAATCTTAAGGCAGAATTTGAAGCGCAAACGCGAGAAAAGCGCCGCAAGATTAACGAGCTAGAAAGAAGGCTTGTTCACAAGGAGGAGAATCTGGAACGTAAGTTTCAGGGCCTGGAGAGGAAAGAAAGGGATTTTCTAGTCAAAGAACGCAGGATTTTTCAAAAAGAAAAAGAGATTGATGCCCAGGAAGAAAAGTACAACCAGCTGGTCAAGAAAGAAATGGAAGAGTTGGGGAGAATTGCCGCCTTAACTCAGGAAGAAGCCAAGAACCAGTTGATCAAGAAGATTGAAGATGAAGCCAGGCTTGAGGCTGTCCAGGTTTTGAGGAAGGTTGAGGAGGAAACCAGGGAGAAAGGCCAGCATCTCGCCCGGGAGATCATCAGCCAGGCGATTCAGAGGTCTGCCGCTGAACATGTGGTTGAAACCACGGTCTCAGTAGTAGACCTGCCTTCAGAAGACATGAAGGGCCGGATTATAGGCAGGGAAGGTCGGAACATCCGAGCTCTGGAAATGGCTACAGGAGTGGATATCATTGTTGATGACACTCCTGAAGCAGTCATCCTTTCCAGTTTTGATCCCATTCGGCGAGAGATGGCTCGGCTGGCGATTGAGAAACTCGTGATTGACGGCCGGATTCACCCTGCCCGAATCGAAGATATCGTCGAGACAGTGAAAGCAGAACTGGAGGAAAAAATCAAACAAGAAGGTGAGTCCGCTGTCCTTGAGCTGAGGGTTCAAAATGTCCATCCCGAGCTCGTGAAACTCCTTGGAAAATTGAAATACCGTACAAGTTATGGTCAAAATGTCCTTCAGCATTCAAAAGAAGTCGCTTTCTTAGCAGCCTTGATGGCCAAGGAACTGGGATTGGATTCTCAGGTGGCACTCCGAGCTGGCCTTTTGCATGATATCGGCAAGGCTGTGGATAAGGAAGTTGAGGGGACTCATACCGAGCTGAGCGTGGAGCTGGCCAAAAAACATGGAGAATCCCAGGCCGTTATCCAGGCGATTGCCTCCCATCATCGCGATGTGGATTTCCCTTCGATTGAGGCCGTCTTAGTTCAGGCTGCAGACACTCTTTCGGCAGCCAGGCCGGGAGCTCGCCGGGAGCTGCTCGAGACCTACATCAAGAGATTGGAGAAATTAGAAGAGATAGCCGACTCTTTTGAGGGTGTTTCCAAATCTTTTGCCCTGCAGGCAGGAAGGGAAATCCGGATCATTGTTGAAAGTCAAAAAGTATCCGATGAAAAAGCAGCTTTGGTTGCCAAAGACATCGCACAAAAAATTAAACAAGAACTGGACTATCCAGGACAGATCAAAGTGACAGTCATTCGTGAGATGAGAGCTGTGGAATATGCCCGGTAAGGTTGGAGTTCTATTTTTAGGGGATATTATTGGCCAGCCCGGCCGTGCCGCTTTGAGCAAGTTCTTGCCTTCTCTTGTTCAGAAGCATTCACCTTCTCTTGTTGTTGCCAACGGAGAAAACGCAGCTGGCGGGAGCGGGATTACGGAAGAGATTGCCAGAGAGCTTTTCAATCAGGTGGATCTACTCACTTCTGGGAATCATATCTGGGATAAGAAAGAGGCTCTTAGTTATTTAGACAGAGAACCCAAATTGCTGCGGCCAGCCAATTATCCCCCTCAAAATCCAGGGAAAGGGTCATCTCTCTTGGAAGACCGTCGAGGGCACAAGGTGGGAATTCTCAACCTTCAGGGAAGAGTCTTCATGGAGCCGATCGATTGTCCTTTTCGGCGAGCGGATGATGAGATCAAGCTTTTAAGAGCCCAAACCCTGGTGATCATTGTTGATTTTCATGCAGAGGCCACCTCTGAAAAACAAGCTATGGCCTGGTATTTGGATGGCAGAGCTTCGGCCGTCATTGGGACTCACACGCATGTTCCCACGGCTGACGAACGAATCCTTCCTCAGGGAACGGCCTATATCACAGATGTGGGAATGGTTGGCGGGCACAACTCGGTGATTGGGATTCGTCCCGATCAGGCTCTGGCCAGATTTCTCACTTCCCGTCCTCAACGCTTTGAGCCAGGAAAAGATGGCTTCTTCCTTTCATTTGTTTTTTTTGAAGTTGATGTCGAGACCGGAAGGGCGCTTTCGATTCAAAGAGAAATCATTCGAGAGGATAAAGTTGAAGAGCGATAGTCTTGTCCGACCTGATAAGGTTTACACCGTATCTCAAATCACGCAGCTCATCAAACTTGAGCTTGAAAATTCTTTTCCGTTGGTGTGGGTGGAAGGGGAGGTCTCCAACTTTCACCGCCATCAATCCGGCCATCTCTATTTCACCCTCAAGGATGAGAGATGTCAGCTTCGTTCTGTCATGTTTCGCTCTCAGGCTCAACGAGTTCCTTTTGAACTAAAGGACGGGCTTCAACTGATCTGCCGCGGCCGCATCAATGTCTATGAGCCTCGGGGAGAGTATCAATTGCTGGTCGAGCTAGTGGAGCCCAAAGGCAAAGGTGCTTTGCAGTTGGCCTTCGAACAACTGAAAGAGAAGCTGAGAGCTGAGGGGCTTTTTGACCCCAGGTTCAAGAAAAAGCTTCCCCTACTCCCCAAAAAAGTTGGCATTGTCACTTCACCCAGGGGGGCGGCAATTGTTGATATTTTAAGGACTTTGGAGAGAAGGTTCGCGCGCCTCCAGATTATCATCTATCCTGTTAAGGTCCAAGGAGAGGGAGCAGCAGATGAAATTGTGGATGGCATCGAATATCTGGGCAAACTTCCTGATATAGACGTCCTGATCGTCGGCCGGGGAGGCGGGTCCATCGAGGATTTATGGGCTTTTAATGAGGAGAAAGTGGCCCGCGCCATTTTTCGCTGCTCTATCCCTATCATTTCAGCCGTGGGGCATGAAGTGGATTTTACGATTGCTGACTTTGTGGCTGATGTCAGAGCCTCGACTCCGTCGGCTGCAGCCGAGATGGTTGTGGAGGAAGAACAGGCATTCCAGGAGAAAATTGAAAATTTAAGGGAGCGGTTTGTCCATTTAGAAAAATATTATCTCCAGGAGGTAGGCCATAAGATCACAAGCCTCACCCATCATCGGGTTTTTCAGAATTTCAGGGTGAAGCTTCTCAACTTAGAGCAGAGAGTCGACGACCTGGAGATGCGAGCCTGGAAGATAATCAAAAAGGAACAGCAGAGAATTGCTGAAAGCAAAGCGGCTGTGCTTCTCTTTTCTGAAAGAATTCGCAATATCCTGAAAAGATCGCTCCAAGAGCTGAAGGCAGAATGGGAAAGGCTCTCTCTTCAATTGCACAACCTCAGCCCGCTGAATATACTAAAAAGAGGTTATGTTCTGTGTTGGAAAGATAGGGGACAAATCGTTGTTCGGCGCATAGAAGAAGTTGAAAAGGACAAAGAGATGATTGTTTCTTTCTATCGGGGAGAATTTACCTGTCAAGTTAAAAATATTGACCGGGCTAAGCGCATCCAATCCCGGTTTGAGGAGAAAAAATGACAACCCTGAGCTTTGAAAAGGCATTATCAGATTTGGAAAACATTGTGGAAAAATTAGAAAAAGGCAGTTTATCTTTGAATGAATCCTTGGCCTTTTTCGAGAAAGGGGTGAAGCTTGCCAGGTTTTTGAGGGAGGAGCTTGGAAAAGCCGAGAAGAAAGTCGAGATACTCCTTAAAGACGAAAAAGGAGAATTGAAGAGACAAGAGTTTGACATCTCAAAAGAAGAAAGTTCTTCTCGCGAAGAAGATTCTTCCCCGGAGGAGAATGAAAAGGACGAGCCTCCTTTTTAGGTTCCATTGAAATGAAGGTCGAGAATAAACTTCTCCAGAAGAAACGAGCCGTTGAGAATGAGTTGGAATCCATCCTCTCCCCGGAGGATTCTGTTCTCTTCCGAGCCATGAGGCAGACTGTCTTATCTGGCGGAAAAAGGTTCAGGCCTTTGCTTGTCCTTTGTTCCGGAGAGCTTTTTGGTGTTCCTGAGAACCTTCTTCTTCCCTATGCCTGTGCTGTGGAGCTCATCCACAATTATTCGCTCATCCATGATGACCTTCCCTCCATGGATAACGATGACTTTCGGAGGGGAAAACCTTCTTGCCATAAAGTATTTGGGGAGGATATAGCATTATTAACTGGGGATAGTTTGTTGACCCTGGCTTTTGAAGTTTTGGCCAAAGCTTCTTCGCCACCTGGATCCTATCCTCAAAAAGAGATGGTTATATCCGCGATCTGTCAATTGGCCGGTGTAAAAGGGATGATCGAAGGTCAGCTCTTGGATATCACTCTTGCTCCAGAAAAAATGACAGAGGAGGTTGTTCATGACCTCATCCTCAAAAAAACAGGCTCTCTGATTATCGCTTCCGTCAAATCAGGCGCCCTCCTAGGACAGGCATCGCCTTTTCAGCTTGAAGCGATGGTGGAGTATGGCAAAAACATCGGTCTCGCCTTCCAGATCCGGGATGATATTCTTGATTCAGTCGAAAATAAGAAGAAAAATTCTCTTTTTCGTCCCAATTATGTTGCATTTTTTGGGCTCGAAGAAGCTCAAAGAAGGCTGAAAGGATTCGTGGAGGCGGGGATTAAAGCCCTGGATGAGGCCTCACTCGAATCTGAAGAACTAAGATTCCTGGCTTTTAGGCTTCAGGGTTGAAAAAAGGGTTAGAAGATGAAAAAATTTCTGGATGAAATCAGTAGCCCCCAAGACTTAAAAAGACTCTCAGAAAAGGACCTCTCTCAATTAGCGACGGAGATCAGGGCGCTCATTCTTGAGGTTGTCTCTAAAAACGGAGGACATCTTTCACCCAATTTGGGAGTGGTGGAACTCACGCTAGCCCTCCACTATGTCTTTGATGCTCCCCGAGATAAGATTATCTGGGATGTCGGCCACCAGTGCTACACGCATAAAATCATAACCGGGAGAAAGGACAAATTCCGAAGCCTCAGACAATATCAAGGAATTTTGGGATTCCCCTGCCGCGAGGAGAGCGAATATGATGTCTACAATACGGGGCATGCTTCCACCGCACTTTCGGCGGCCCTAGGAATTGCCGTCGCCAGGGATAAAAGGAAAGAAGATTTTAATGTTGTGGCCGTGGTCGGAGATGGAGGCCTCACAGGAGGTGTGGCTTGGGAAGCTTTGAATCAAATCGGTCATCTCCGCGAAAGACTGATTATTGTCCTGAACTACAATGAGATGTCCATTTCCCCTAATGTGGGAGCGCTGTCCAAGTATCTTTCTTATCTCGTTTCAGGACAACATTACCTGCGAATCAAAGACCAGGCTAAATCCATCCTGAAATCCATTCCTGGAGTTGGCTGGCCCATGATTAAAGCCGGAAGGGCCATGGAAGAATTCATCAAAAAGACATTTTTCCCCGGTCTTGTTTTCGAGGAACTAGGAGTGAGATACATTGGCCCTGTTCAGGGTCATAGTCTTGGGTCTTTAATCGAGGTTTTCGAAGAGGCCAAAAAATACGATGGTCCTGTTCTCATCCATTGCGTGACTCAGAAAGGAAGAGGTTACGCCCCAGCTCAGAATAATCCAGAAAAGTTTCATGGGTCTAGCCCTTTTGATAAAACCACCGGCGAGCCTTTGGATAAAGATAAGAGACCGACCTATTCTTCGGTTTTTGGCGAGACCATGGTTAAAATAGGCAGCCAGGATGAGAAAGTTCTGGCAATCACTGCCGCTATGCCCGATGGAACCGGGCTCAAATCCTTTGCCACTCAGTTCCCTGACAGGTTTTTTGATGTTGGTATTGCCGAGCAACACGCGGTTAATTTCGCTTCTGGGTTGGCTCTGAGTGGGTACAAGCCTGTGGTTGCTATCTATTCTACTTTTCTGCAGCGGGCCTACGACCAGCTCTACCACGAAGTGTGTTTGATGGACCTCCCAGTTGTTCTTGCTCTCGACCGCGCTGGCATTGTTTCTGATGATGGGCCCACTCATCAGGGGATTAATGATATCGTTTACCTCAGGCATTTGCCCCACATGATTGTCATGGCTCCGAAGGATGAGAATGAACTCCAGCATATGATCAAATCTGCTCTTAGCTATGCCCATCCTGCGGCCATCCGTTTTCCTAAAGAAAAAGGCTTTGGCCTTCCATTGGATAAGTCCTTTAGACAAATCCCTCTTGGTCAGAGTGAAATCCTGAAAGAGGGAGAAAGCTTAATCTTCGCTTTGGGAAGCATGGTCTCTCCCGCGCTCAAGGCGGCTCAGAAGTTGGAGAAAGAAGGGCTGAGCTGTGCTGTTGTGAATGCCCGGTTTGCAAAGCCTCTTGATGAAAAAATGTTATTGAGTTTTGCCAAGCCAGGCGGAGTGATCATAACCATAGAAGAGGGGGTGTTCGCCGGAGGGTTTGGGAGTGCGGTCCGTGAGTTCTTGGATCGAGAAAGAAAATTCAATCTGAAATTCAAGAGCATCGGGCTGCCTCTGGAGATCTATCCGGTTGCTAAATCTTTCCAGATAAAAGAGATGTATGGTTTGGACGAAGAAGGACTTGTTCGCCAGATAAAAGATTTTCTCGGGGAGGTTTCCCATAGAGACAGCCCTCATTAATAACATTGGAAAGCATCTCCATTTTCGTGATGATCATAGAGTTTTTAACGCCAGGCTCCTGTCACAGTGCACTCCCATTCATTTATAAAAAATTGTGGTTCAGGCGAACTTAGAAATGCAGGCGTCGGATTGTAAGCAGAATATAATGAAAAAAGGAGGATGTCCTCTTGGCGAACATTCCCCTAAAGAGAGGGCAGACGTTGTTGTCGTCAGCCGAGGTTTAGCTCCCAGTCGGCAAAAAGCGCAAGCTCTGATCATGGCGGGGCTCATTGTCTGCAGAGGGCAGAAGATTACAAAACCCGGTCAGTTGATTGGGATCGACCAGGAGCTTTCTTGCCTGGAAAGAATTCCATACGTCAGCCGAGGCGGGATGAAGCTTGCCGGTGCCTTGGATGCATTCAAAATTTCTGTGAAAGAAAAAATTGCCGCTGATCTAGGGGCCTCCACAGGGGGGTTCACAGATTGCCTTCTTCAAAGGGGGGCGAAGAAGGTTTATGCTGTCGATGTGGACACGCGGCAAATGGATTGCCGCCTCAGGCAGGACGCGCGGGTTATCCTTATAGAGAAGAATGCCCGGTATTTAACCCGAGATGACTTTGGAGAGCAGTTGGATATTGTCACCTTGGATTTATCTTTTATTTCAGTGCTGAAGGTTCTGCCTGCGCTCGCAGATTTCCTTGGGAAAGGCAAGCTTCTCGCGCTCATCAAGCCCCAGTTTGAGGTCGGCAAAGGCCAGGTCGGGAAAAAAGGTATCGTCAGAGATCCAGCTCTGCATGAAGAAGTTTTGGCTAGGATCAGTGAACAATCTGACAAAATAGGGTTTAAGCTTCGGGGGTTGACAAGGAGTTCGATTCGAGGACAGAAGGGAAACCGTGAGTTTTTTGTCTATTGGTCTCGTGGTCGGGATTCTTTGAGCAAAAGTGAGATTGAAAATATGGTCAAGCGGGAGGTCTGGGATGAAAAAAATTGAGCGTGTTGGTCTTGTAATCAAACCCCATGCGCCTGATATTATTAATATTTTAAAAAAACTCATTTTGTATTTTGAAAAAAAAGGGATAAAGTGCCTTCTAGAAGAAGTCGCTGCCCAAAAACTCCATGAAGATGAAGGAGTATCGAGGGAGGAGCTCCCGGGAAAAGTTGACTTCCTAGTGGTCTTGGGAGGGGATGGGACCTTGCTGAGCATTGCCCATATCGCGGCCCAGAAGAATGTCCCAGTCATGGGGGTCAATTTGGGGCGGCTCGGTTTCTTGACAGAAGTTCCTCAGGAAGAGATGGAGCTAAGCCTGGATTCATTTCTTGCAGGGAACATGGCCATCATCAGCCCTAGATGGTTGCTCGAAGCAAGAATCATGGGCAAGGTCTATTATTGTCTCAACGATGTCGTCTTGAACAAAAGTACCCTTGCCAGGATGATTGAATTTAAAATCTGGATTGATAATAAAGAAGTTGCCGCTTTAAAAGCTGATGGGCTCATTATCTCCACACCGACTGGGTCCACAGCCTATTCTCTCTCTGCGGGAGGCCCGATTATCCAACCTTATATTCCCGCCATTGTCCTTGCTCCTATCTGCCCCCACACTCTTTCTTTCCGTCCCATGGTCATTTCTTCTGAATCGGAGGTGAAAGTTATGCTCCTGACATCAGGGGAAGAGGCTTATCTCACTCTCGACGGCCAAAGAGGTGGATTAATAGAGAAGAATGCCATTGCCGAGGTGAAGCGGGCGAGTTTCGAGCTGCAGCTGGTTTCTTCCCCAAAGAGAAACTATTTTGACCTCTTGCATGAAAAACTCGGCTGGGGATGAGCGTTTGACCGAAAAGAAAGTCAGGATGCCAAGTGAGACATGACTGAAATTTACGATGTGATTATCATCGGAGCTGGCCCGGCCGGGCTCGCAGCGGCTGTCTACACTGGCCGGGCGAGGTTGAAAACCCTTATCTTAGAGAAGGGTCTCCCCGGAGGGCAGATTCTTTTAGCTGACCGGGTCGAAAATTATCCAGGATACCCAGACGGAGTTATGCCTTTCCAATTGATGGAGAATTTCAGGAAGCAAGCCGAGAAGTTCGGGGCGAGAATCGAGATAGATGAAGCGAAAGAAATTATCCGAAGGAACAATTTCTGGTCTGTTTTGAGCGACAAAAAAGAGTATCCCGCCCGGGCGGTCATCATCGCCACCGGTTCATCATACCAGAGGCTAGGAATTGCGAATGAAGCGAGGTTTGCCGGAAAGGGCATTTCCTATTGCGCCACCTGTGATGGAGCTTTTTTTAAGGACAAAGAAGTGGCCGTGGTTGGAGGCGGGAGCAATGCCCTTTCTGAAGCTTTATTCCTGACAAAATATTGCCAGAAGCTCTGGCTCATCCACCGTCGGCACCGATTCCGGGCCGAAAAAATTCTTCAGGAGAGAGTCATAGCCAACGGGAAGATTGAAATCTTATGGGACTCAGTCATCGAATCCCTAAAGGGTGAGGGGAGGCTTGAATCGCTCCTCATCAGGAATTTCAAAGAGAATAGAACTTTCGAGCTTAAGATCGCAGGTCTCTTTATTTCCATCGGCACAGTCCCCATCACAGGATTTGTGAAGGGGCTCTTGGATCTGAATGAAGGGGGGCAGATTA
>Ga0315280_10001302_pt1 | contig 43166 bp, 49 predicted proteins | sample YL17G06_40_MG_FD_203697 | JGI IMG/M metagenome (GOLD analysis project Ga0315280, IMG submission 203697) | Sediment microbial communities from Yellowstone Lake, YNP, Wyoming, USA - YL17G06_40 | ecosystem: Environmental > Aquatic > Freshwater > Lake > Sediment | place: USA: Wyoming | collected...
CAATAACATGGGAATCCCAACAGTAAATGGGGCGATATACTTTGATGAGAGTTACGTGGGAAACGTCGTTGTTTACTGTGGATGCATTGGTTTGCTTCCGCTGAAAAAGTTCAGGAAAAGCGTCAAGCCAAACGACTTAATTGTTCTGGCTGGAGGAAAAACGGGTCGCGATGGCATACATGGCGTGACCTTCGCGTCTGCGGAATTAACGGAAAAATCGGAAGAGGTTTCTAGACCAGCAGTTCAGATTGCAAACCCGATTGAGGAAGAAAAACTGAAAAGAGCCATAATTGAGATTCGAGAACTTGAACTTGCATCGGCAATAACAGACTTGGGCGGTGGCGGCTTATCATCCGCTGTCGGCGAAACAGCGAGAAGGTTTGGTTGCGGCGTCATTGTGGAACTTGAAAAGATTCCGCTGAAGTATCCCGGTTTGGCTCCGTGGGAAATTTATGCTTCCGAATCGCAAGAAAGAATGCTTTTGACTGTGCCCCAAGAAAATTTCGAAAGGGTTCTGGAAGTTTTTAGAAGCGAAGATGTTGAGGCTATTGCTATTGGAAGATACACTGCAGATAACCTATTGAGGATTTATCATCAAGGTGAAAAAGTTGCAGAAATGGACATTCCATTCCTTTTTAAACCGCCAAGAGCCGCGAAAACAGCAAAGTACAGACCTGCAAGTTTTAAAGAGCCTTCTTTTCCAGAGCCGCAAAGCCTAACTGAAACGCTTTTGCAGATTTTATCTTCGCCTAACATTGCAAGCAAAGAAAGCGTAATACGCACTTATGACCACGAGGTGAAAGGAAATACTGTGCTTAAGCCGCTTCACGGTGAGTATGGTGGACCCAACGACGCGGCTATAATAAAGCCTTTGAAAGGTTCTTGGAGAGGCATAGTGGTTTCATGTGGAATGAATCCGAATTATGGTAAAATAGATGCTTATTGGATGGCTGCTTCCGCTATAGATGAAGCAATAAGAAACAATGTCGCTGTTGGTGGCAGAAGAATAGCCTTACTTGACAATTTCACGTGGGGCAACCCTGAAAAGCCAGAAAGGCTGGGCAGTCTTGTTAGAGCTTGTGAAGCATGCTACGATTCTGCAGTTGCTTTTAAAACACCATTTATCTCTGGAAAAGACAGCCTCTATAACGAGTCTCCACTTGGGCCAGTAACGCCTACCCTTTTAATCACGGCTCTAGGCATAATTCCCGACATTCGCTCAGCAGTTTCGATGGATGTTAAAGCTCCAGACAACTCCATTTACGTTATTGGGCAAACCTTCAAAGAGCTTGGCGGTTCAGAATATTATAAGCTGAAGGATTTCATTGGAAAAAGCGTGCCGAAGGTGCGATTAAGTCATGCTAGAAAAACGCTTAGGGCTGTTACTAGGGCTATTGATTTGGGGCTGGTTAAGGCTTGCCATGACTTGTCTGAGGGCGGTTTGGCTGTTGCCGCTGCAGAGATGGCCTTTGCAGGCGAATACGGCATGGAACTACATTTACAAAAAGTTCCGATAAGAAATGTAAACCGTAATGATTTTGTCTTGTTTTCAGAATCAAACAGTCGTTTCTTAGTGGAAGTTTCGCAGGAAGCGAAGGAAGAGTTTGAGGTTTTAATGAAGGGAAAGGTTTGTGCTGAAATTGGCAGGGTTACGAAGAAGCCATGGTTATGCATTTATGGATTAAAAGGTGAAGTTGCTGTAGATGCCGCGCTTAGTGATTTGCTGGCGAGTTGGAAGCGAACATTCAGCGGGGTTTAATCCATGAAAAGGGAAGAGATTAAAGTTTGCGTCTTGCGTGTGGGCGGAACAAACTGCGATGCAGAGACTAAACGTGCTTTTGAGGAGTTAGACATTCAAGCTGAAATTTTGCACATAAACGAACTAGTCAAACGTCGAAACCTTCTGGATTACCATGTTTTAGTTTTTCCCGGTGGCTTCGCTTATGGCGATTATGTGCGAGCGGGGGCTATATGGGCTAAGTGGATGTTAGCCAAATTGGGCAAGGAATTGAAAGCCTTTGTTGATGAGAATCGGCCGATCCTCGGCATTTGCAATGGTTTTCAGGTGCTTGTTGAGGCCGGTTTGCTTCCGGGTTTTGATGGAATGAGCCCGTATCCAGAAGCTGCATTGGCAACTAATTTTCCGCCTGGCTACAATTGCCGTTGGGTTTACCTTAAACATGAGAACGATGGAAAATGTATATTCACGTGGAAAATTCCAAGAGGAAACGTTCTGCGGATACCAGTGGCTCATTCGGAGGGTAGATTCATGTTTGCAAAAGAAAAGGAAAACCAGTTTTTAAAAGGACTTTATGAGAATAATCAGCTTGTTTTCCGTTACTGCAAGAAAAACGGTGAATACGCAGAAGGCAGTTTTCCAACAAACCCGAACAGTTCTTTCCATGACGTAGCAGGAATATGCAACCCAGAAGGAACAATATTCGGTTTGATGCCACATCCTGAAAGAGCCTTCTACTGGTGGCAACAACCAGACTGGACAAGACAAAAGCAAATGCCAGAATACGGAGATGGAAAGCTAATCTTTGAAAGCCTAATCGAGCATCTAACAAAGAAGTTTTAAATCTTTAAGATATGGGAGCCCTGGTCTGGCACCCATTTTCATTATGCATCTTGAAGCGACAAAATTGCCAAGTCTTCCACATTCATAGAGGCTTTTGTCAGAAATCAAACCATAAACAAAGCCGGCGCAAAAAGCGTCACCCGCGCCTGTCGTGTCAACAACTTTCACTCTGAAGGCGTCTATAAGGTGATTTTCTCTCCCATCTGTTACGTAGCATCCTTTGCTACCCAATTTTACGGCAACTATTTCCACGCCTTTTTTTAGTAGAACTTCAGCACCTTTTCTGTAATCAGCCGTTTTAGTTAATAGCTCAAGTTCGTTAAGATTCGGCATTAAAACAAACGTCTTTTCTATAATTGGGTCCAACATCGAAACCTTTCTTGCATACAATTCTCCCGGGTCAAGGCTCAATTTGACGTTTTGAGGAAGCATCTCGACAAGCTTTTTCTGAGTTTGAAAGGATTTTTCTCCAACAAAGGACGTTAAATGCAAAAAGCGCGTCTGAAACGCATATTCCATGTTTATTTCGTTGAACTCTATTGTGTCGTTCACGCCAGGATCAACATATAATGCCCGATCGCCTTTTTCGTCCACAAAACCCATAACTGTCCCGCTTCTGCCACGCTTTGAGTGCATTATACCCTTTGTGTCCACGCCTTCTCTGCAAAAATCTTCAACTAACATTTTGCCTTCTCTATCATCAGCAACCTTTCCAATAAAGCCCACCTTGCAACCAAGCCTTGCCAAACCTACAATAGTGTTGGCTGCAGAACCCCCACAAGCCTCTTCACAATCCACTATGAAACTTTCTTCTTCTGCCTTAGCTATTTTATTTACTTTGAAAAGTTTGTCAACGTTTAAGCCGCCGAATCCAACGGCATCTAAAACGGTCATGGAAACAGCTCACGCAAGTAAATCTTATAATCGCCCAGTTTTCCACCGTAATTTCCGGCGGAGATTTTTGCTACGCCATCAACGTTTAGTGTTGCCTTTATGCCGGCTTTCATGGCTTCTTTAACGATTTGCAGCGAAAAACCGTTAATCACTATTTCTGGAATATAGTTAACATTTTCTGGCACCTTTGATGTTTTACCTAGTTTCTTTTTCAATGAAGGACAGTAGGGATGGTTTGTTGTTGGTCCTATCCATGGAAACCGCGTTTCAGGTTTTGAACCTGCGGAACAAATGTCAAAAGGGGTTATAACGCCATCGACTTTATGTATTGCTTCCAAAGCCTTTTCGCCAGCATACTTTAACGCTTCTTTTGTTTTGCAAAGCATCCAAAAGTTTGCTCCCATAACCCCACGAGCATAGCCTAGGTAGCGCTCAATTAAGAAGCCTGGAACCATGATGGGCACAATTATCACTTGTCGCCCATAACGCTTTTCCACCCATTCGTAACCGTCTCCACAGTGACCGACCCGCTCCATCATGTCTATTTTTCCTTCAGCATTAGGTAACGCATCAAAAACTGCTGTAAAAGGCTTAACAAGAATGTCTTGACGGATTCTATAAGAAAGCTCAACTTCAAACTTCTTCAAGGAATCGGAAAAGGGTTTTTTAGGGTCTATTCCTCCCCAAAACTGCAATATCGCGCCTTTGCGTTTGTCTGGGGTCTCTCTTTCGCTTAGCCATTTTTCTATTCCACCTTCAACTCTGCCGATGACTATGGAGGGCGTGGCTGTGGCATTTTCTGCTGCTTTTCTCAAGGTTTCTTCATCATCAGCAGTAGCTATTACTCGGCAGAAGATTCCTTCGAAAGCCTCCGCATAAGAGTCTTCAATTTCGGCTTTCCTAACCATTTATCCCAATCTCCCGATAACTTCTCCTCTAACTTTTTTTCTGAATTCGCTACTTTCTTTTGCCAGAATCTCCATATTTTCGCTTGTTATTATTTTAACTTTGGGCAATTCTCTGGGATATAACTTGAAAAGACTGTTTAGCAAAGTCTGGTCTGCGGGACTTTTCTTTAATGCTTCGCGGTTCCAATTTTCAACAAGGCTTAGGGCTTGCTGTTTTCCAAATCTGCTGAATACATCTGCAATCACAGCGGTTACCATGCTATTTTCGGATAAGACGGCAATTTCAGCGTTTTTTACAGCGTATTGATTACCGTTAAAAGAGACTGTTAAGCCACCGTTTTCCCTCACAAGCCTAAAGGCTTCAACATCTGTTATGCTGTCGCCAACATACATGACATCAGCCAAAGCTACGCTTGCCTTTTGAACGATGTTTTTTATAGATTCAGCCTTTTCACTACCGCCTATGGGATTAACTTCAGAAAAAATTCTCCCACAATCAGTACATGCTATTTCCTTCCAGAAAATCTCGTCCAATCGCCGAATTATTTCTTGGTCTTTTTCTGACAAATCTTTTATGGATTTTGCGTTTGAGGGAATTTCAATTGTGGGCATTTGCGATATTTCTTTTGCGATTTCCTTCAGTTTGGTTTTTTCTCCTCCCGTCATATGGTATTCGTCGATGCTTACCCTTGTGCAATAGGTGTTTTCGTAAGGGAAGCCTAAAGCTTGGCATAAAGCCTTTATGTAATGCTCGTAGCTTGTGCTCACAATAAAGGCATAAGCCACACTCCTGACGTGCCGCAGCGTATCTTTTATGTTTGAGATTAAAACTAGGTTTTGAGCTGAAAATTCCCGCATTTTATTGTCTGTAACATCATAAGCTTTGAGGAAGGGCAAAATCAGCTTTAAGGTGGAACCAGCCTTGTGATTTGGTCTCTTTAAAACATCTGCTAATACATCATCATATTTGCTTATAATCGTGAAAAGTTTGTCCCCATCTGTAATGAAATGTGATGCTATTTCGAAGGCATTGTCATTTTTTGAGATGGGTCCTTCACAGTCTGAGATGAAAACCCTTTTCACTGTTTGCGCCTCAACTCCTCCATGTGCTTTATGCTTTTTTCTATGTGTTGTTTGGATGCTATGTCTTTTCTGTGCCAAAGGGCTCCGCCGCTTATGGCTTTTACGCCTTCTAGAGAGACTTGCCTAGCTTCTTCGATGTTTTCGCCTATACCTACAACGCCAACAGCCCTAGATTTGAGGGCGTACGTTTCGCCGTTGCGCAGTTCCACGGCTGCTGGATAAACACGAATTTTATCACCATACTTCTCAGTTAGTTCATACGCCTTAGTTAGGTCAACTGGCTTGCCAATTTCACCTTTGTCTACAAGCTGGGGAAAAGCGTCTACATATCCGCCGTAGTTTGGTGGAGCCTTGTAGGTTACAACTGTTGATGCCCTTTCCACTTCTACACGTGTTAGGTTTTCTTCTAATATTTTGAAGCAAACGTCCACAAAATCGTCTTTCAAGATTGGCAAAATGTTAATTATTTCCGGGTCTCCTGGTCGGCTGTTGTTTTCAAGAATTTTTGTTTCCTTGCCAGTATGCATAAAAGCCACGTAGAATGGAACCCCTCTCAAACTTGTGCTATCCTCAGTCTTCCAGTTTTTGAAGATTGTGTTAACAATTTCCATTTCCTTGGCTCTATCTGCATTGGTCATGAAGGGCAAGACGTCGCCAACATTTTTGTATGAACCCATACCTCCAGTGTTTGGTCCATGGTCACCGTCAAAAGCCCGTTTATAATCTCTCGTGTCAGGTAAGGGAACAAGATGTTTGCCGTCGCAGAAGGCTTGGAAACTTGATTCTTCGCCTTCAATTTTCTCTTCTATTATGACTGATCCTTGTTGGAAATTAGCCATAAAATGTTCGAATAGTTGCTCGCGAGTGGTAAAATGGTCGCCCCAGACGCCTACGCCTTTCCCAGCAGCAGGCTGGTCTGGCTTAACAACTGCCCTATTGTCAAGTTCGTCCAACCATTTGTAAACAGCCTTTTTCGCTTCTTCTTGGCTTTTGTAATCTTTTGGATTGAAAATTTTGAAGCGAGGGTTTACTTCTGGCACTATTTCTTGAAACAGTAGTCGCTGCCGAACCTTGCTGGCTTCTATGGCATAGTTCTTTGTTGGACAGATCATAGGTATGCCTGTTCGCTCTTCCACAAAATCGCGGACGCCCTCTATTACTGGTTTTTCGGGGCCGACGATGCCAAAGTCAATTTTGTCCTTGTAGGTTTCTGCAAATTTGCAGATGTCGTTCACGTTCAAGTCTGGAGTTACGATGTGTTTTGTGGCTTTTTTTACGTTGAATGGGTTTCGTTGTTTGTCCGCTACATAAATTTCTACATTATATTTTAGGCTTCGCGTGAAAGCGTCAACCATGGCTACTTCTCTTGAGCCATAAGAAACGACAAGTATGCCAACTTTCTCCATAACTAACTCCCATCAAATAGCAAAATTAAACATGAGTTCTTAAGTTATTTTGTAATTAGACCTTTTCAATGGCTTCAGATATCTCGTAGAGTCTTCCCGTTTCTTCATAGCCTTCTAAGAATCTTTTCTTCATTTCGTCTGCTATTTTTTGCGCTAAGGGTGTAGGATATTTCCCTGTTATGCAGCCAAGGCACAGCTGGTCTCGAGTGAAGCCAGTGGCTTTTACAAGGTTTTCTATCGACTGGTAGCATACTGCGTCTGCGCCTATGATTTCTGCTATTTCTTCGGCTGTGTGCTTCGAACCTATTAGTTGACCGTAGGTTGCCATGTCTATTCCATAGAAGCACGGGCCGATTATGCGTGGAAAGGTGACGAATAGGTATACTTTTTTGGCTCCCATTCTGCGGAGTTTCTCTATTACAACTTTTGTTGTGTCTCCTCTGACTACGCTGTCTTCTGTCACTATGACGCGTTTCCCGTTGACTTTCGATGCTAGGATATTGATTTTCCTATCTATTGTTGCATATCGCTCTTTGTTGAGAAGGATAAAGGCCCTCTCTGTTACGTACCGATGCCTGCGGGAAGCCCTCTCCCATCTTAAACCAGACTCTTCATGAACTCCCATGGCCGCGTCGTCGCCCGTTTCTGGTAAGGAAATAATTATGTCTGCATTCTTAACTATGTCAGGATTCTCCCTAACAAGGTTTCTTCCAAATTCTTCACGAACTTCATAAACATATTTCTCATCGAAACGCGAATCTGGTCTAGCGAAGTATGCATATTCGAAAGCACAAAAAGCCCTGCTTCCTTCGACTAGTTTTTCCTTGTTGAAGCCGTCTTTTGAAACTGTTACGAGTTCGCCGGGTTCAATTTCGAAGTCCCTTTGGAAACTGTTTATGTCTAAGCCTACGGTTTCTGATGAGAAGGCGTAGGTTGTTCGGTCTTCGCTGTGGCCAGCACATAGTGGTCTTATTCCGCATGGGTCTCTGAAGGCGAAGAATTTGCCGTCTTTTGTTATGCCAGCCACTGAGAATGCTCCTTCGATTTCCTGCATGCATGTTTTGGCTGCCGCTTTCAGGTCTTTGCCTTTCATGATTTCGATTAGGAGTTTGTGGCAGATTAGGTCTGAATCGCATTCGTAAGAGAAGCCAGGGAATTCTTTGGATATCTCTTTTTTCATTTGGAATGTGTTAACAACGTTGCCATTAAAGGAAACAGCCAGTTTAAACCCGTTTTTTGAGGCGGTGACAGGCTGTGTGCCTTTTATCAGCGATTTCTCGTCACATTTCCCAGAAGTTGTGTACCTAACGTTTCCTATGCCAACATACCCTGGTAATCGCCCAAACCATTCTTGGATTGCGCTGGTTTTTATTTTAGGTATGAGGTCTAGGCTTCGGTGAATGTGAAATTTTCCATCATTGTAGGTGAGGAAGCCGTGGGACTGGTGGCCCCTGTGGTTTTGGGCTCTCATGCCCCAGTATATGTAGGGGAATATGGGTTGTTTTTCGAAATTTATCGCTCCGAATACTCCGCATGCGATTTTTAATTGCTCTCCCATGGCGTGGAATAAGAAGGCTAGCATTTATCAGTTTTTATGACATTTTTAACTAAAAAGTATGTTAGCTTTTACAGAATCAATGCGAAGCAAGGTACTGAGCTTCTATTATGTTAGATTATTCCACTGTGCTTGATGTTATTGCTAGCTCTGCGCCGGGAACCACGTGAATCCACCAGTCCAGCGGCACGAAGGAATTATCGTAATAGACAATGAGTCTTGCCACAGAGTCTACTGAAGCATCGCTTGGCACGGTGCCATTCCATGTTAAAGTTTTCGTTTTGGAAGGCTTAAGAGTTAGACTTTGTGGTGTTCCTGTCCAAGTCCATTTTTCGCCTTCGAAGGCTATGTTAACAGACCACGTGCCCTCAGCCGTTCCAGTGTTTTTGAATGTAATTTTCACAATGAAAGCCTCAGATTGTGCTTTATCAACAACACCGCCACCGCCACACGCAAAACAAGTCAGCGATTGACTTTCTGAGCCCCTAGCTAAAAAGCCAACCATAATAATCAGCGTAGCAACCGCAAGAGACAGCAAAGCATATCTTTTTCTCATTCTCCCATCTCCTCCAAAAAGTAAATGGGAACGGCATGCTTTATCCATTCTGTAGAATACTTCTAGAAGATAAAAATAGAAGTTTCACTAAAAACCCAAAGTTCAATCTATATATAAGGGGGGGTCTAGTCTCCGCAGAGCAGAAAGAAAGCCAAGTTTTCAGGCATCATTAAACGACAAAATTATGGTGTGAGTCTGAATTTGTCTCGTGGGTAAAGTATTACCTCGCGTATGTTCTTCTTACCAGTCAACATCATCGTTAACCTTCCTAAGCCAATAGCCCAACCAGCATGAGGCGGCATCCCATAATCAAAAGCCTGCAAATGATGCTTAAAAGATTCCGGGTTCAGCCCCTTCTCTTTCAACCGTTTAACCAAAAGCTCTTTAGCGGCTATTCTCGTACCGCCAGAAACCAGTTCTAACCAAGACCACATCAGATCGAAGCCTTCACATATCTTTGGATTGTCGTCTCGCGGTTTAATGTAGAAGGCTTTGGAGTGGGTTGGCCAGTCAGTTATAAAGTAGAAATATGGGTGAACCTTGCCTAAGGTTCTCAAGGCTGGAGTCGGTAAATCCTCGCCCCACGGAATTTCTATACCTTCATGTTTTAAGTCTCGGAGAACCTCCTCATAAGTTAAGCGTTTAAAGGGCACTTCAGGCACTTTCACCTTGTGTCTTAGCGTCGCCAACTGCTTTTGGCATTTTTCAGCCACAGTTTTGCAAACATATTGCATCAACCGTTCAAGCAACTGCATCACCTCTTCAGCGTCTGCAAATGCCTGCTCAATATCTATAGAAACAAATTCGCTTGAGTGAATACGAGTATGCGATTCTTCAGCCCTGAAAAAGGGTCCCACTTCAAAAACCTTTTCAAGACTCATCACAAGCTGTTCCTTATACAATTGTGGACTCTGTGCAAGAAACGCTTTTCTCTTGAAGTAATCGAAAGAAAAGAGGGCTGCGCCACCTTCAGTTGCTGAAGCGATTATGCGGGGAGTATACACTTCGATAAAGCCCTTTTCAAATAGAAAAACCCGTATTGCTTCCAAGGCTGTGTGTTGAATCTTAAAAATGGCTATGTTTTTTTCTTGTGAAAGATCCAAAGCCCGTGCGTCCAGGCGAACTTCCAGGTTTGCAGGTGTTTTTCCAGCTATGTCGATAGGCAATTGAGGCGCAGCAGTAGCTAAAATCTTTATTTCCTTCGGAATCACTTCGACGCCCCTGGGCGTCATTTCAGTCTTTTTCACAGTGCCCTTGACGCCTATGCTGTATCGCTTCTGCAAAACATCAGACTTCGACAAAACTTCGCTGTCTACCTTTTTACGCAAAATCGTAACTTGAATGGTGCCCTCCCTGTCCTGCAATATTATGAATCGGATTCCACCCAAATCCCTGATCTCTTGAACCCAGCCGAAAAGGGTAACCTCACCGCCGTCCATTTCAGGTTTAACATCAACAGAATAATGCGTTCTACGCCAATCACCAATAGAATCCAAATTCATAGTTTCACGCTCAACCTAATCTGCAAACTCCACACGCAAGATCATGTTGCGAACTTTACGAGCAATCTCCTTTAAAGCCTTTACATCAAAAGGCGGCTGAGAACCTCGCCTTTTTCTCAAAATAACCCTAGTTTCAGTAGTTCCATCGGGCAGCCAAATCGTATTAATTGCCAATATGTCCAACGGCGCAAACAAATCTTCTAAAAACTTTCTATCATCAACCCCAAACTCCAAAACGCGAATACTTCTACCAGTTTCCTCACCCAATGCCTTAATGATTTTCCCACCAAAACCTAAAAGACGGGGAACATCCCCAAGCCCAACAATTATCGCCAAAGTTTTGCTGGCATCAACTGCCCCATGAAAATACACATTCTGAAGTGAAGGATACTTCTCCTCCAAAGACAACAACAAACGAGCAATTTTCAAGTCTAACTCGCTTATTTCTCCAGAGTCAAGTTTACTCAAACACTTTTGGCACAGCATTCCACTCTTTAAACAGAAACTGCATAATACCGTTTTCACCTTTAAAGGCGCCCTCCACAAATAAAGGAGGGGCGGCGGAGCTTTGAAAGTTTATGCGTAACTACTCTAGTGTTCTAACGTTATTTCGATTGTGCTAACGTTTGTTGGCGAGCCACCCTCTTCTCTGGGTGTCATCTGCTGCGTTCCAATGCCAATCTTCTTGATCTTTACGTCTGGCAAGAATCGACGTCTGACGACTTCAACGACGTCAACTGCTATGCTTATGGATCTTCCTCTTGCTTTAACATTTATTTCTTTTGCTCCGCCGTGAAAGAGGGTTATGCAAGCCAGTACATAGTTCATTACTGGCTTATTTCCGATCAACACTGCATTGCTTTCTGACATTTTGTACCGCCTCACTCCTAGTTTTCACATTTTCTATGGCTTCATAACCATTTTTATCGATAAATAAATACATTACGGTTTGTACCTTCTATTCAATAGAGACTACAGGCAAAATTGCTTATCCCTTAAGCCTTTGCCGTTGCTAAACGTTTAAATATTCCCCACTATTGTAAAGCTCAAACTTAACAAAATATTATGATCGAGGAGAATTCGCTTGGAAGCACTTACAAGACGTTCAACGCAACTGCTACGAATGCTTTACGAAAAAGGCAAATCCACAAACACATACACACTCCATGTAAAACAGGAAGAGCTAGCAAAACAACTAGGCATAAGCAGACAAGCATTAAATGTTCACCTACGAAAACTCAGAGACCTAAACTATATACGCACTGGCAGAGGCTTCATAGATGTAACCGAAAAAGGACTGACCGTGCTGGGAATAGCCTCGACCCCCGCTTTCATATTCATCAAAGTGTCACCCCTCAAAAGAATGTACGCTTACGAAAAAGTCAAAGAACTCACAGTCCAAAGAGCCTTCAGAATAGCGGGCGACGTTGACGCCGTTTTGATAGTTGATAGAGAAAAACTTGACGAGGCACTAAGAAGGTTATCTTCTATTGATGGTATACAAGACACAAAATCCTACGTCACAATAGAAACCATAAAGTAAGGAGAAAACCACAATGAAACTCTTCGAATATGAAGCAAAAAACATACTGACAAAATACGGAATCCCAACACCTAACGGCGGACTAGCAACAAACGCAAGCCAAGCCCACGAAATAGCAACCAAGCTAAAACCACCCTTCGTAGTCAAAGCGCAAGTGCTGGTTGCTGGAAGGGGAAAAGCGGGCGGAATACTCTTCGCCGACTCCATTGCAGACGTGGAAAAAGCCACCGAGAAACTGTTGAGCATGCAGATAAAAGGCATACCAGTCAGAAACGTTTGGATCGAAGAGAAAGTACAAATAAAAAAGGAACTTTACTTCGGCATAACAACTGACAGATTTAATCAAAGCTACGTTGCAATTGCTTCTACAATTGGAGGAATGGAAATAGAGGAGGTAGCAGCAGAAGCCCCAGAAAAAATAATCAAATTTCTAATAAATCCTCAACATGGTTTTCGCTCTTTCCACGCCCGTCACATCGCAAGAAAAATGGGTTATGCTGGTAGCCAACTTTCTGAACTTGGAAGAATTTTTGAAAGGTTATATTGTGTTGGCATGGATTACGACGCAGAACTGATTGAAATGAACCCTTTGGTGGAAACCGTTGACGGAAAATTTGTTGCAGCCGATGCGCGCATAATAATAGACGATAACGCCCTATTTCGCCACCAAGAATACAAAAAGAGGCTTTTGGAAGGCGAAAGTGAACTTAGCCCACAGGAAATTGAAGCCATGAAAAACGATTTGGCATATGTCAAATTGGAAGGAGACATAGGCGTGATAGGTAATGGGGCAGGTCTCGTAATGGCAACACTAGACACAATCCAGTACTACGGCGGAAAACCAGCAAACTTTCTAGATGTCGGCGGGGGAGCACCCGCGGAAAAAATAGCCACAGCCCTCAAAATAGTGCTTTCAGACCCAAATGTGAAGGCACTCTTCATAAACATTTTAGGCGGAATCACCCGATGCGACGAGGTTGCACGAGGAATATTAGAAGCAGAGGAAAAAATTGGAGCAACAAAACCAATGGTTATTAGGCTTGTAGGCACAAACGAAGCAGAAGGAAAACGAATACTAACAGAAGCAGGAATACATGTATTGGAAAGTATGGAAGAAGCCGCACAGCGAGCCGTTGAAATTTCTAGGCATGGAGGCAAATAAAAAATTGGGAATAATAATTGGCAAAAACACACGCGCAATCGTACATGGCATAACAGGAACCCAAGGAAGCTTTCACACTCAGCTTATGCTGGAATATGGAACAAAAATCGTTGCAGGTGTAACGCCCGGAAAAGGCGGAACCCAAGTTCAAGGCATTCCGGTTTATGACACAGTTGAGGAAGCCAAAGAAAAACATTCAGCAAATGCTTCGATAATTTTTGTCCCTGCTCCTTTCGCTACAGACTCAGCTCTAGAAGCCTTAGAGAACGGAATAAAAACCATCGTAATAATAACGGAACACATTCCCATAAAAGATGCAGTCAACGTAATGGCGTATGCAAAAGACGTCAATGCGACAATCATAGGACCAAACACGCCGGGCATAATAACCCCTGGAGAAAGCAAACTTGGAATAATGCCTGCCCACATCTTTAAACCTGGCAACATAGGCATGGTTTCAAGAAGCGGTACTCTCACTTATGAAATAGCAGCGGGCTTAACCAGAAAAAACCTAGGACAATCTACATGCCTTGGCTTGGGAGGAGACCCAATAACAGGCTTAAACTTTATAGACGCACTAGAAATGTTTGAAAAAGACCCACAAACGAAAGCCATCGTTTTGATAGGGGAAATTGGTGGCAACCTCGAAGAATTAGCAGCCGAATACATCACAAAAAACAAGTATCCAAAACCAGTTGTAGCCTTCATAGCTGGACGTTCCGCTCCACCTGGAAAACGTATGGGACACGCTGGTGCAATAGTAATGGGCAAAGCAGGAACAGCTGAAAGTAAGATTGAAAAATTCAAAAATGCTGGCGTAAAAGTGGCTGAAAAACCAAATGACGTGCCAGAATTGTTGGCAAAACTTGTTAGTGCATAGAAGCAAAATGAAGTTTCCACAGAAGGTTTGAGAGAGGACTTTCTCTGATGGCTGGCAAAAAGTATATGTTCTAGCAGACTATCTGAGTTTTAGCCGAGAAAGAGAGGTTAAGTAAATGCCAATTATGGACCCGCTTAAAAAGGCCATAGCGCAAAAGCATAGACTCTACATGAAAATCTGTAGAGATTGTGGCGTGAGGAATGCAGCAACTGCGGTTAAATGTAGAAAGTGCCGAAGCAGAAACTTGCGCTGGAAGAAAAGAGAACTCGTAAAGTGATTTTTCAGAATTTTGGTTAAGCTCACCAGTTATCAGATGCGAACGTTGCATACTCAAAATTCTATGTTTAAAATTACACTAATAACTCTTCTAATCACCAGCATCTCTTCCGAAAAAGCAACCACATGCTTTTCATTGAAGAATGTTAACTAACGTTTCAATGTTGAAAACGGTGTTTGCACAACCATTCTTTATTAAAGGAACACCTTGCCCCGCCACGCCCATCCCTTTCAATATTTCCCCACTCATTTTTATCTCTTCACCGCAGGCAACTCCAACAACACCTTCATAATGCTTCGCCTCCAAAATTTTAGGAACACAAGAACTACCAGGCAAGATATAAACGTCATAACCTTTTTTTTCGGCGAAGGACACCGCCCTATTAATTGAGCAATCCGGCGAACAGTGCGCACAAATGTAAGATGGAATATTCGGGTCAAAAACTGCTTTACAACGACCATCCATGTATTTTCTAGAACAATGCGGCAGAAAAAGCGCTCTTTTTCTTGTTTGTACGAATTTTTCTCTTTCTAAGAGATTTCTAGCTTGCATGTCTATAAGGTCTTGGAGAAGGAGCACAGCATCAGATAAATTGAGGCCTGTTGTCTCTTGAACTCTAAATTTTTTTATCATCTTCTGCACGGTTCTGCCAACTTTTTTATGCACACCCTTTTGATAACTAGCCTTAGTGATCTCAGTGAAGAAGAAACGTGGAATCCTCGAAAGGTCAAAGGTGAACTTATATGGCATAGAATATATGATAGAAGGACAAACCTTTAAAATTAACTATTGCTTATTTAAGTCTCAAAGCTAAAAAGGGTTGAGACCAAGGAGACTTGATGTTGGGTTTACTGGATAGGTTTAGGAAGAAAAAGAAAACAAACGTAGAAACCACAAAAACAATAAGCAAACTTGAACAGCTTTGCGGAGACGATAAAGAAATCTATGAAGCATTATTTAACACAATGTTTCTTGACCCTAGGAAAACCGGAACTTCAATGAAAGAAGCCGCCGACAACGCCAAAAAATTTGAGAAAGCAAAGGATTTCGTAAGAGCTAGAACGTGGTATGAAATCGCCGGAGGTTTGGCGATTTACGAAGGAAATGTGAAAAAAGTTGTGGAGTTTTTCAGCGAAATCGAAAAAATTTCACCAGATACGAAGTATACAATATTGAAGAACCCAGAGAAAGCTGTAGCCAAAGCTCAGGAATATTACAAGCAATATTTGGAGTCTAATCCCTAAAGATCTATGAACAATGTAGTGTAAATGAAGATTAAGTGTTACTCGGCTATTTTCCTGCCTCTTCAGTGTAGCCCAGAAGGTCTCTTAGAGATTTTACTTCTTCCCGCAGCATAGTTACTTCGCTTTCGAGAGCATCGGCCTTTGATTCTGCGACTTTCTTCAGATTGTCAATTTCGATCATTAAATTTGCACGTTCAGTCTCCAAAGTTTTTATTTTTTCGCGAAGATTCTTCAAAGTCTGCATGAGCTCTCCCTTTATACCTTTAATTCTTTCAACCATATTTTTAATATTTGCTGTCTCTTCAAGTTTGGTTTCAACTTCTAAGGCTGTTCTAAACCTGGCTTTACAATTTGGGCATTCAAATATTCCCATAACAATTTTGGATTCCTCGCCTTTTTTTAATGGTTTTCGAATAGGAATAGGCCAAGTCTTAACTGGAGTAGTTATCTCGCCCCCGCATTTTGGACACTTAACCAAGTTATTGCCCCCTCTTGTAATTATTCTCCTAGAGTCTAAAATGTGTTTTGTAATAAGCACGTAATAGATTTTGGAGTAAATTATTAATTGTGAGCATGCAAAAATATAGAATCGGTAGGCGAAAAATTATGCAGGTTATTGAAATGAAAACTAAGCTGGAAGAAAGAATTAAGGCATTGGAAAAGGAGAAAGGCTTGCTTTTAGAGGAGGTCAAGCAGCTTAAGGAACTTGTGGGATTAAGCGAGAAAGCAAAGGACTTAGAAAATGAAGTTAACAAATTAAAAAGTGAAGTTAAAACATTAAAAGACAAGATTCCGCAGGAATTTCTTCAAGAACTCAGCGAGTTTGCGTCGTCGATAGTGAAGGAGGAAGAGGAAGAAGAGGAAACGCTTGGAGAAGAGTGCTCAAGCTGTGATGAAGAAGAATTGCTCTAGAATTGTTGATAGAGCGTCTAGATATGGAAAAAAGAGGGGTTAAACGGTTATTTGGAACATTAATCGTTCAACAAGTTCTTTGTAGCGGTTTCTGATGGTGACTTCGGTTACTTGCGCTATCTCAGCTATTTCTCTTTGCGTTTTTCTTTCACCAGTCAGCACAGAAGCTATATAACTTGCGGCAGCTGCAATGCCGGTTGGACCGCGACCTGAGGTAAGTTTTAATTCTTTTGCCGCAGCTAAAATTTTATGGGCAATTTCTTCGACTTTTCCTTGCATGGTTAACTGGTTTGAAAACTTTGTTATGTACTGACTTGGCTTTAGAGGCGGTATGGTGTAGTCAAGCTCTTTGATTAGAAAGCGGTAGCTTCGACCGACTTCTTTCTTGTTTACAGTTGACATTTGAGCTATTTCTTCTAATGTTCTAGCTAGTCCGCATTTTCTACAAGCTAAATAGATTGCTGCTGCGGTTACGCCTTGAATGGATCGACCGCGTATTAGACGTTCTTTTACGGCTTTTCGGTAGATGACTGAAGCTGTTTCTAGAATGCTTTTGGGGAGATTTAGGTTATTGGCAATTTTTGTGATTTCAGATAATGCATAGGCAAGGTTGCGTTCTGTTGCATCTGAAACTCTTATGCGGCGTTGCCATTTTCTAAGGCGATAGACCTGTGCCTTCTGTCCGGGGGATAAACTTTTTCCGTAAATGTCTCGGTCATGCCAATCAATCATTGTTGATAAGCCTTTATCATGAATTGTATAAGTTAATGGAGCTCCAACCCTTGTTCGTTTCACTCTTTGTTCATCGTCGAAGGCTCTCCACTCAGGTCCTCTGTCAGCTATTTTTGCGGCTACGACAAATCCGCAGTCCATGCAGACTAGTTCGGCACATTCATAATCGCGCATAAGTCTTGTGCTGCCGCATTCTGGGCAGGAGTGGACCTTTGTGGGTTCGATGCGTCGTGCCGCTGCCAACATTGGGTCGGAGTCTTGTCCCCCATCCTCATCGCTCATTTATATTTTCTCCTTTCTCCTCTTTGAGGGGAGATGTATAGCGTTTTATTCGTTAATTCTTCAGGTTTCAGGATTGTGGGTCTTATAGCTACGTAGGGCGAGCCGACGGGTCCAAACATGTCAAAAATTTTTCCAACAGTTTTCAGATTCTCGTCAACAACTGTTTCGCCGATCCTTGGAATGTTTTCGATTTTGATTATAATGTTTCTGCTTGGACTTATATGGAGGACTCGGCCTAGTCTTTGTAAAATTTTAAATTCCCCTCGTTAAAAGCAGAATGGTTCAGATGTAGCAGTTTATTTAAACCTTTCTACATAAATTTGCGAACGAAACTTTTAATGCCCAGTTTTAGTCGAAACCTTCATGAATAAGTTCGTAAGGCTGGAGATGTCGTCCAGCAACTTTCGCTTTTCTTTGTGCAAGGCAAGGAGGATGAGTGCTTTCTGCGTTGCTTGGGAGTACTTGCTCGTAGATCTCCGTGCATTGGTATTTATGTAGAAGGCTTTTGGCTGAGACTTTTTGATATGGCGGATATTATTTTCTCGAGTTTTGCCATTTTTGCTTCAATTCTGGTTGATGCCTTCTCGAGCTCCTTCATTCGTTTCTTGAAGCTCTGCGAGGATGCTTTCGACTTCAATAGGCTTCCCCAAACTACAATGCACGGGAGTGGTTATATGTCTTAATTCGAGCGAAATAATATTTCGATGGTGGAAAGGAACGCTGTAGCTTCGCTAAGGCAAACACACCTTAATGCCATCGGAGATATCTCCTGCAAACCCCATTTTTCCTATCTAGCTTGAGTAGCAATCTGTCAAAGAGGAAGAAACAGAAAATCAATTAAAATTGAAGTGAGAGAAAGTGAACCGTAAGGAGGAAAATGATGTCACTCATACCAGAATTTGAGTTAGGCTTGTGGAATGCTTGGGTTTTCATGTTTCCCTCTCTATTACTTATGCTTCTCTCTCTTTTCCTGTTTAAAGAAAAAGGTGCACCAGCAACAAGTATGCGTCTGTCTAAGCCTAAGCTGTCATTTTGCCTTTTTTCCAAGTTTGTTTATTTTGCAGCTGTGATATACTCTGTTTTCTTGCCGCTAGAATTAGGTACGATGTGGTTCTACGTAGGTCTCCCAATTACTTTAATAGGATTAGCTGGGAACATGGTGACTGTGGTGAATTGGGCTAACACCCCGGTCGGCAAGGTGGTCACCACAGGGCTCTATCGTTTTTCAAGACATCCTATCTATGTAACGGAAGTCTTACTTCTTTTGGGTGTGAGCATAGCTTCGGCTTCATGGTTTTTCTTGTTGTTTCCCATCGTAATTGGGGTTGGAGCAGTATATTTCATAAAGATTGAAGAAGCCCAGTGCATTGGTCATTACGGGAACGCCTATCAAGAATACATGAATAGAACTCCAAGATGGATTGGAATACCGAGATCAAAGAAGAGAGACTAACATCTTCTCATCAAAGTTTTTTATGGCTTGTGAGAAAGTAACCACGTTTTGCTTAAAAGTTATTATTAATGTTTTTGCAAGAGCTAAAAAGGACAACGACGTAAGATTTGGAAGGAGGGAATTTGATGAAGTATGAAATAAAGTATAGGCCGTCTTATTCAATGCTTGTAGTAAACCTAGAATCAGACGAGAAAATAGTTGCTGAATCAGGTGCAATGACATATATGGATCCGAACATTGAAGTTCACACGAGAAAAAGAGAAACAAGTCTCTTGGGCACTTTGGGTCTGGCAATTTTTGGACGTCAATCGTTCTGGGTGAATGAGTACAGTGTGGGGAATGGCCGTGGAGAAGTTGGATTCGTTTCTGCACCGGTAGGCGACATCGAAAAACTGGAGATTAAGCCAAGTCAAGGCTATGTCATACAGAAAGCCGCTTACATAGCTTCTACGGAAAATGTGGATTTGGACGTTAAATGGGAAGGCTTCACAAGAGGCTTGTTCGGACAGGGCTTGTTTATGATAAAGGTGTCAGGCGATGGAATGCTGTTCATTAATACTTTTGGTGCCATAGACAAACATGTCTTACAGCCTGGTCAATCAATGATTGTTGACAACTTTCATTTGGTGGCTTTCAGTAGCACATGCAACTACAAAGTCACAAAGTTTGGCGGTTTGAAAGAAACAATTCTTGGCGGAGAAGGTCTAGTGACGAATATCGTAGGACCAGGGGAGGTTTACATTCAGACGAAGAATTTGGGAGAGTTTGTCGAGTGGCTTTGGACTTTGCTTGAGCCGAGAGTAAGGGCGAGAGCACGCTAAAGACCGCTGCATTCTCTTTTTCCATTACATTTGCAGTCCGAAATAGTCTTTCACTGTTAGTCTATATGACTGGATTCAAAAAAAGACTTCTGGAAAGATATTTGGGCTAAAGAAGTGGAGATGTCTCCCGAACTCTGCTATTCTATGTCAGAAATCCTTTTGCTCCAACAAATCTAAAAGCTTACGCAACTACTTAAACCATGATGGAGAATACTTCTAGTGATGATTCCAAAAGTTAAGGCAGTCACATTTGATGATTTCTTGACTTTGCGTTACCCAATCAAACAAAGAGAGGACATCATTTACCCCATATTGACGACATTGAAGAGAAAACTGGATGTGAATGAAGAGCAGTTTCTAAGACAATACTCCAAAGAGAATCAGGTTTACCAGACAAGACTGAGAAAAACCTTACGTGAAACGTTACTAGATGACATAGTAGCAAGCGTGTTAGTGTCGTGTGGCTATGATTCACAAACCATCTGCGGAAACGTGAAGGAAGCCGTAGACTGCGGATTAGCGACAAGAAAGGCAAAATGGTTTCCAAACGTAAGAAGGATGCTTCTTATGTTACGGTCAGAAGGCTACAAACTTGGGTTAATATCTAATACCCATTGGCGTTTCTTGCCAAGTCTGAGGAAACAGTTTAAAGAATTCTTTGATGTCATAACATTATCTTATGAGCATGGTTACATTAAACCACATCCATCAATTTTCATGACCACGCTTGAGAAGCTAAAAGTAAACCCAAATCAGTCCTTGCACGTGGGAGATGACCCCATTGCAGACATCCAAGGAGCTAGAAGTGTAGGAATGAGAACTGTCTTCGTCAAGAGAAGAGAAGCAAAAACGAAAGCCGACATCGAAGTGAAACGAATTACGGAGCTAACGACGCTCTTATGAAAAGTCAAGATGCCCCTTGGTTTTCACGTCTCCGTTCTCCGAATTGCCATCTTATTCAGCTATAACTTTTCCGCAAAACCAAAACTGGCTTAAAAGGACTGATAGAGAACTGTTCCGTCTTACGAGGTCTTCTCAGAAGAAGTGAAGCTGATTATCATGAGTCACCGTGGCATCTTTCTTGAATGGCCCTATCCCTTATTCTGTGTGCGGGCATTTTCCTATAGGCTAGGGAGCACTTTTTCCTTTTTGAGCCTTGCCTTGTTGCCGCCCATTTGAGGATAGGCACAACCGCTTCTCTTAGCCCTTGTCCGTCTTCTGTCAATGAGTATTCTACACGAGGTGGGATTTCAGCGAATGACTTTCTTTTGAGCAACTGTTCATTTTGAAGTTGTTTCAGCGTGTCTGCAAGAGTTTTGGGGCTTATGCCATGCAGTTCTTCCATGAGTTCATTGAATCTGAGGCTACCGTAATTCCCGATTGCATTTATGATAAGAAGTGCCCATTTCTTGCTAATCACATCTATGATTCCTTCAAGCGGACAATAACAAACCGCTTCATTTTTGTTCTGCATACCCGTCACTTTCGTTGTCAATAGCAACTATCATACTATAAACTTGATAGTTTAAATACTTTACTTTCTATAGTTAAACAAAAAGTGAGGTGAATCAAGACATGAACGATGAATGTGGTTGTGCTCTGCATCATGGAAGACATGATAGTTACTGTGGGTGCGGTATGCATGGACATGAGCAAGGTTACAGAAGACGCTTCCTTACCAAAGCTGAGAAGACTGAAAAGCTGAAGAACTACGCAGAAGAACTGAAGAAGGAGCTTAAGGCAGTCGAAGAGAAAATCAAAGAAATGCAAAGTTAAGCATATCCATACAGGTAATTGGTGTGGGAAAGAATATGTCGAAACAAAACCATCTCCATGTTTTTTCCGCTGGTGCAGTAGCACCGCCCATAAAGAAATGTGCGGAAGAGTTTAAAGCAAAATTCGGAACAGAATTTGAGTTTACTGTCGGAAAAGCTGAAAACCTTATAGGAGAAATCGCAGAAACTAAAGAAGGCGACTTGTTAACTTGCGGTTCTGAGTTCATACTTGACCATGCACAGTTGAAGGGATTAGTTCTTAAAGAAACAAGAAGAAGCCTTGGTTCAAGAACCTCTGCTATTCTTGTGCAAACTGGAAATCCGAAAAAGATAAAGTCAATGTCCGATTTGGCAAAAGAAGGAATACACATTGGTGTTTCTGTAAGTGGTTGCTTGACGGGAGTATGGGATGATTTAGCAACCAAAGCGGGATTTGCTGAACAAATCCGAAAGAACACCATTGCTTATGCCGATGGATGCGGGGAATTGATGTCTTTTATCAACAAGAAAAAAGTGGATGCAATTCTAGGATGGGATGCCTTCAAGAACTTGAACATGAAAACCATGGATATTATAGAGTTGCCAAAAGACCTTCAAGTGCATAGAAGCACAGCTATAGGTGTGATAGCCTTTTCCAAGAACAAAGAGTTAGCCGAGAAATTCATTGACTTTCTAGTATCCGCAAAAGGCAAGAAGATTTACGAAAAATATGGATGGCATCATGTAAAATAGACTTTCCTATAACTACCTTTCGTCTTGTTGCTCTAGCCATTCTCTGAGTTTTCTTCTATCCATGTTGCGAATTTGTCCGACTTCGCTCTCAGGTTCTTGTCGGTCTCGTTGCTGAAACTTTTCCCTTAAAGGGTCATGCGGTTGAGTAATGACTTTCCTATTTTGTGAATTGCCCAAGGGTTTGCTGTTCTTGCCTTGTGCGAGTTGACAGATTAGCGAGTTTGTCAATTTCGCTGGCTTCTATGGTTTTTCTTTGCCTGCTTTTCTCATAGAAGGATATGAATGTGTCGTAGAAAATGAAGTTCCATTTGTATTGTTCTATGTTTTCTTTCAGAATAGGTTCGGCGATTTTCATTGAGAGAAGGGTCTTCCTTTCTTCTGGAATGACTATGAAGCGTTTTACGTCTGTTGAAGGAATGTTTGACCCTCTAATGATTGCGTCTGATATTCCAGTCGAGTTTTCAACTTCAAATTCATAGACTATTTCGTTGTTCTTCAACCATATAGTGTCAATTTCTCTTATGCGGTCTATTTTCTCCTTTGAAAGCGGCAAATCAAGTTTCGTTCCTCTGTATTGCGGTAAGTCAGCATACACTTCAAAACCGATTTTCTTCCCCATATCAGCAAGCCATTCAATTATTTGGTTGTGTTGTGTCTGTCTTAGTCTCATTTCTTTCTTGAGTTGCCATTTCCCATTTGTTTTTTCAGCATATTCTTCTAGTATAGATTTGATGCTCTGTGTGTCGGGAGTTAGTGCGTTTTGGAATTTGGTGAATATTTCTTCGAGAATGTCGTCAAAAGACACCACGACTCGTCTATTCAGAACGCCTATTATTGTTGCCTCGACTCTTTCACTTAATGAAGCACGGTCAAGGAACAGCTTCTCTTTTAACCACCATTTCTTACCTATGACTTTTCCTTTCTCATCCCTCACGTCTTCAAGAACGAACTCTTTGCCCAAGTGCTTTCTGAGAACTTCCTCTATCCCTTCTGGAGCACTAAAAGAATATCCATTTTTCTTCAATGCTGCGTAAATTGTCGGATAACTGTTTATGATTGTTGAATAAGCTACTGATTCTCTACGTTCAGCAATAATTTGCTTGACTGTGTCTACTACAATCCTCTCATATCTTTCTTTGTCTATTTCTGACTCTGAAAGCAGTTCTTCTTTTTCCTCTGGCTTCTTGAAACGAATATAGTAGTCACCTATTGCACTTCCATATGGTTGAATCAAACCCTTTGCTGATGGTCTGGCTGGAGCTTGATAGAAGATTTTCTCCAGGTCGAAACCCGCAAGAACAGCGGCTTTGATGATTGAATTGTAGATTTTGATGTCAGTATTGTGAAAGGTGACTGTCAACCATCTCCCAGATTTCAGAACATTGAATACTTGCTCGAAAGATGCCTTGAGCATTTTGTGATAGTAGTCAAAATCTTTGCGTTGGTTCTCATTTATCGTTATTTCATTATCGAAATTCAAGTCGAATCTCGGATCATTCCTTTCCCCTTTTAGCCATGAAGCCCACATTGTGCTTAATTCCATATATTGGATCGAGCCGCCATACGGTGGGTCTGTAAAGACATAGTGAATGCTGTCATGAGGAATTTTTGCGGGATTATCAAATAGACGCAATGCAGACTGAGTGCAAATGAGTATGTTTGCGTCCTTTTTCAAGTCGTCAAACGATTTTGCTTCCTTGTAATGGGGGATTACCTTGTTTGATTCTTTCTTACCTTTAAGAATGTGCTCAAAGCGTTCGTTGAAATAGAACCAAAATGGCAGTTCCACACGAAGGTAAGGAACCCAATAGCTGTGAACAATCCAACTCGTAGAAGGATGTTGCTTTCTTCTCCATCTTGGTTGATGAACGGGATTCAATTTTGAAACGTTGTGCAAGTTGCTACTAAAAACGAACTTCATCATATCCCGAATGTCTTCATCTTCTATTTTCTCGATTTCGTGATAAACCATTGAATGAGCAATTAGGCTTCTCTTATCAAACAAGTCTTCAACGGAGTTGTTGGTTTCCTTTTTCTTGAAGGGTCTTCCATCTTCATAGAACAGTCGGATGTTTTTTGGATACCAAAAAGGAATTGGTCGTTGAGAGATTTCTTTCAACCTTTCTTTATCTTGCGTATCTTTCTCATCTAACTTTTTGATGATGAAGCGAACTCTCTTGTTCGGTTTCTCCAAACATTCTTTGCATTCACAGCCAATTTCTATTGGTTCACTTTCCACAACATTGTTTGGATTCAGTTTATGACCAGAGGAACATGCGAAAGATTTTTCTTTCTTCGTGGCTTTTGCCATTACAACTTTCTCGTTACACACATCACACTCAACCACATCAGACCAGACGATGTATGCTTCCAAGCATTCTCGACCACATTCGGGACAAGTGGTGGTGTATAATTTTTCCACATCCTTGCGAATATTTTTCTCAATCTGCTTGAAGGCTGCTTTAAAGTTCTTGATGTCAATTGGTCTAATGGTCATTCGCGAGATAAAAGTGGCAATTGGGTCAACATCTATGGCTATTGCTTTTCTTCCTCTTTTCAAAGCTTCAATTGCTGTTACTCTGCTTCCCACAAAGGGGTCGAGAACAATTTCGCCTTTCCTTGAATAATGCTCAATGTATTCTCCTACAACATTGTGGGGTTTTCTCGCCCAATACTTGTGCATTAAATACATCGGAGTGTGTGCTTGAGGAGAAATAGCATGGTTAATATGAACGACCCTTAGATTCTCGCCCTCTCCATCTGTCAAGCAATTCCCTAAACTATAGCTTATTCATAACCAAAATATAAAATGTTTTGACAAGGTCGGACATTCAAGCCTCGGTTCAATCTATATATAAGGGAGGGGGTAGGTGCTTTGAGAGTCTCGCCTCTCCGCCCTCAACAATCTTAACGAAATCTACGATTTCAGCTATTCCTCAGACTTCTGACACCCTCCTTAAATTCCTCAGAACCAGCCCTCCTAACTATAGGAGGTGCCAAACGGCAAACACCACAAAAACCAAAACACTGCTAAGCACAACTAGACAGACTAAAAGTTCAACCTATATATAAGGGGGGTCTAGAATCCTCACACAACAAACACAACCCGAACATATTTGGCTCCAAATAGAGGGGTCTAGCACCGTTGCACGCACACAAACACCCAAACCCACACCAAACACAGACGAAACATTCATAAACAAGAAATGTTGAATAAACTGTGCATTTGAACCGGGTGAAGGCACATGTCCAAACCATTCTACGTAAAATACGAAGTATCAAAAGAAATCGCAGACGCCGCCTATGAAGCCCTACAAATAGCCTCAAAAACAGGCACAGTAAGAAAAGGCACAAACGAAACAACAAAAGCCATCGAAAGAGCCCAAGCAAAACTCGTAATCATAGCAGAAGACGTCGACCCCCCAGAAGTCGTAGCCCATTTACCACTACTATGCGAAGAAAGAAAAATCCCATACATATTCGTCCCAAACAAAGAAAAAATAGGCAACGCAGCAGGCATCGACGTTCCTGCCGCTTCCGTATGCATAGTAAAAGAAGGAGAAGCCACAGGACTAGTTAAAGAAATAGTTGCAAGAATTGAGCAGATGAAAAGAGGAACAACGTGATGAGCAAAGAAGAGAAAGAGGCAGCGAAAGAGGAGCTCACTCCAGCAGAAGTAATCCAAGTCATTGGACGCACAGGCGTAACTGGTGAAATCTCACAGGTCAGGATACGCATCTTAGAAGGAAAGGATAAAGGACGCATAATAACACGCAACGTCAAAGGACCAATACGGGCTCAGGATATCCTAATGCTTAGAGAGACCGAAAGAGAAGCAAAAAAAATCTCTAGATAACTCAAATCAAAATCATTCAGAGGAAATACCTTTGCCTAAACCTAGGAAATGTTCATTTTGCGGCAACGAATTCCCAGCTGGCTCAGGCATGATGCACGTTAAAAATGATGGGTCGATCTTGTGGTTTTGTTCAAGCAAATGTAGAAAAAGTTCTTTAGCGTTTGGAAGGGATGCCCGTAAACTTAAATGGACAACATATTTTGGCAAAGAGGAGAAAGGAAGAGGTTAACTGTTTAAAAAGTTTAAAACTTGTGTTGCGGAAAACTGCAGAGAAAAAGTTTGCCTTTATAGTCATCTTCTATTTCTAACCAGTTTTTCCCACAGAGGTTTGTTGCGAATGCACCCTATGTCTGGCGATTCACTCTTATATATCATTTTTTGATATGTATCAATCCTTGAAAGAACTGATTTATTAAGACATGCGACAATGTATCTAAAGAGGGAAATAAATGGGTATAAAAAATAAGAAGAAGCTTAAAAAGCTGGATCTGTTAGAAATGCCCAATCCTGAAAGGATTAAATTAATTGCGGAAGTTAGGGAAAAACTTCGACAAAAAATGGCAGAAGCAAAGTTGTGGCAATCATTGCTTGAAGCTGAAAACCTAACCATTAACGGAAACATCGTTTGCAGAGAAGATGAGCAATTCAGCAGATTTTGCTTTGATAACAAAATCTGAGAGTAAAATTCCCTCACCTTGATTTTTCAACGTTGAAACCGAAAACTCTTCACCACTTATACCTCCTCTAGTCAACAAAAGTTGTAGTAGCGGGGAGTAGATTTGAACTACTGATCTCTGGGTTATGAGCCCAGCGGGTTAATCCTGGCTACCCCACCCCGCTATTCCTATGCTGAACCCATGCCTTCTTAAATCTTTTTGGGAAATGTCGTCTTACCATTTATTAATGTGCACTATTGTAAAAACATTTTAGTATCACACACATATTATCGTGCTTGGTGCAAGCAGAATGGATAGATCTTATTTCCTTCAGACATCTAATCCCGTTCTTGAGAAGCCAATTTTCGTGCAGGGGCTTCCGGGTTTTGGGAATGTTGGGAAGATAGCGGCTCACCTTTTGATAAAGTTTTGTGGGGCAAAACCTTTTGCAGAGTTGTATTCGCCTTCTTTTCCAGATTACGTTTCAGTTAATTCAAGTGGAATTTGCCGCTTACCACGATACGAGTTTTATGCTGCACCCATGGAGAAGAACGACTTTATTATAATGACGGGTGACACGCAACCTTCTTTTGATGATGTTGTTGCACATTATTCGCTCTGCGGTGAAATACTGGATTTTGTTGAAAAACAAGGATGCAGCTTCATCGTAACAATTGGTGGGGCCCCAATCACAGAAGAGAAGACGCAAGTATACGTGGCTGCTACTTCACCTAGACTCGCCCTCGAGTTTATGGAAAAAGGTGCAGTAATATACAGTAAAGGAAGGGTTGTAGGGGCAACTGGCCTAGTGCTGGGGCTTGCAAAGGAACGCAACTTGGATGGCGTGTGCCTCCTGGGTGCGACAACGGGCTTTAGGGCGGACCGTGGGGCAGGCTTTTCCGTTTTCAAGTTTCTAATGAAAGCTCTGGGTAATGAAGTAAAGGAAGGGTTATAAGAGAAAACGCCAACTTTGAATCATAATTGGAACGTGGAGACATGACTGAGAAAAAAGAAAAGAGCAAAAGTACTAGGTTGAATTTGAATTCAAAATTCTGGAAAACCTTCCTAGTAATATTGGCAGCTTTCCTAACCTTTGCTGGACCAACTTACATGGTCTATGCACTCCTAAATGTTTTTAAAATGAACTATTTTGTTTCGATGGCCTCTGGATTTGCACTTTTCATAGCTGGTTTAGTGCTTACATGGTATCTGATTAAGCGCAAAGTTATTTCTTAAGTAAAAAGCGAGTTTTGCCTCAGATACCCCAGGGTGCATCATCTTTTCAGACAAGTAAGCTCTTCATCGGCAATTATAAAATGCATGTGCCATGTTAAAAATTGTTCGGTTGTGGATGACAGGTTAGAAAAGCATATAAGATATTTACCTTGTGAGTAGCGTATCCTAACTCTTTTAGGTTGTATTTCTGTAGTGCATCTTAAGAGTTAAGTTTATATTCACGGTTAACCATGATTTTTTCAGTCCTCAATTAGTCAGATAGGAAGAAAGCAAATTAGACCTCAGACCTCAAACTCAGATATGCACTTTCTGATAGAGGGATTAAGGACAGACCTAACCTAGAAACTTAGGAAGCTATTCTCTCTCTTAACGAATCGTAGCAATGAACAAGACCCTAAGCTGAGTGAACCTAGCAGTTTAGAAAGGAGATTAGAAAGGAGAGAGCTACTAGGGTATAAATCAGATAGGTGAGTAGCGAAGGTAAACGGAAGAGAGAGGATTTGAACCATAGCTGAAGGTTAAAGGATTAGCTATCACGGTTTGGTCTATTCAAGTAGGAGTTTGATAAACACTCCGCAATTGTGAATCTTATCCCTATGTCTCTGTGTCTTTGAATCAGACAATTGCTTTCACTTGCGAAATAGGGAGACCTAAAACCCATAAAAGGAGAGTTTTGTTTCTATGCCTTTCTTTGATTGCACTCTCCTCTTTTTCTATGTTATCTATTCCTTTTATTAAATAGGTTAGAAGGAAAACCTTCTAACCTTAAATCAAAGGGAGTGTGAGCAAAAATGAATGAGATAGAAAAGTTGTTAGACCTTTTTCTAGAACATAAACTAGAGAAAATGGAAGAACACAAGACAGAGATAGAAGATATCAACTATCTATATGCTAAATGCGTAGGCATTCCCAATATGAGAGTGAGACCATGCAAATAAACATAAGTTCTAAAATTTGTCCTGTATGTAAGAAATCTTTGATAACTCACAAGATTCCAGAGGAAGCCATTCAGAGATTCATAAATTCTAAGGAATCTTTCTATAATGATGATAATGTAGTTCAGAGATACCTTAATTCTCTGTCTCCTAAAACTGTTATTGGCAATTCTAGAGCTATATTGAGGTTCTGTTGGATAGTTCATATGACTCCTAGAGAACTCATAGAAATGGCTAAGAAAGATAAGAATGATACTGAGAAAATGCTGGATGATTTAGAAACTTACTGTTTACAGACCTATGAGAACCCTACTTTTGACTTTAATCAGACCCTTCCTAAGAACACAGCTAAGTTCATAGCAAAAGCAATCAAAGGATTCTATGCATGGAATAAATTGAGCATGGAAAGGAAGACCCTATTCAAACTAATGAAATTGAGAACAGAGAAACAGAGGAATTTCCTTCCCACTAAAAAAGATATTAGAGCATTCAGAGATATGGCTTCACCTAGAGACAGACTTCTTATAGAATTCAATGCCAATATTCCACTGAGGAGAGAAGAGATAGAAGAGAGCTTAGTATGGAAAAAGTTAGACCTCACTGAACCCTATAAAATGGTAATATTCGAAGACTTTGAACTCAAAGGACATGGAAAGGGTAAGTTTGAGGGATGCCTCTTTCTAGGAATAATCTGTGAATCTGTTAGAGCTAAACTCATTCAAAGAAAGAAGGAAGAGGAAGAAAGATTCAAAGCTATGAAGGAAAAGTATGAAGCTCTAGGATACAAGTTTGTCTCAGAATTCACAGAGGATACTAAGGTATTTCTGAGTTCTGAAGTCACAATAAATGAAGAGACTAAAGAGGTATCTATAGAACCATTGAGCTATAAAGCTGTAGGGAATATGATTCAGAGCATTCAAAAAAGAAGTGGAATACCTTTAAGTCTGCACAAATTAAGAGACTATTTCCAAGACCAAATAAATTCTCATTGTGGTTCAGATTCTGTCTCAGTATATGCTAATTGCTTCATAGCTCACAAGATAGAAGGAACTAAGAGAATCTACTCACATCCAGAGAAACAATATGAAGACGTTTTAAGAGTCTGGAAAAAGATAGAACCTTTCGTAGACCTAGATTACGATGAGAGTCAAATAAACATTAAACTCAAAGACAGAGCTAGGCAATTACAATCTGAAGGTAAAAGCATAGATGAGATATTAGATACAGTTCTCAAAGAAAGAACACAGATGTTAATAACAGAAGTCTCTAGTCTCAAAGATTCCCTATTAACAGAATACAAGAGAAGCATTAAGGAGTGAGAGAGAATGGAATCTGAGCTAAGAACACATAGAAAAGACACAATCACATTGCCATGCGGTTGTATTTATCAAGATAAAGAGTGGTTATTAGTACGCATTCATGAATGTGACTATCACAAGCGAAAACGAAATACAAAACGACCGTACAGACCTAAAGCCGAATCCGTGAGACCATAAAAGGATAAGTGGTTAAAATGAGCATACCGTATGGAAAAGTTTGTGAAGAATGCAATCGGATTCATTTAGTCAAAAGCCTAGATTTCTTTAATTCTTTAGAACCTTCCATAAGAAAGAAAGCCTTCAAAAGTGAACATCGTTTGTGGAAAAGTGGATATTTATTTTCTGTGAATGTAGATTCTTTCACCTACGAAATATATGAGGAAATAGCATCTAAGAAAATCTTAATTGCCATTGAGGAGACTCAGAAAGAAGAGGAAAAGAAAAAGTGCATAAGCTGTTCTAAGGAAATATCAGAGGAAGAATCTAACCTCTATAATGGCATGTATGCAGATTGCTATATGATAGAATTACAAGACTTAGATGATTTGGAATAAAAACAGAATCTCATTTCTTTAAAACAAAAGAATCATTTTCTGGAAAATGAAAAATTTTTGAGGTAAATCTGGAAGATATTCTATTGATTCAAAATTCATAATCTTTTTCTTAGAAAGGATACTTCAATTAGAGGTATCCCTAAGAAAAAAAAGGTGAGAAAACCATGAATTTAGCTGGGACGTTTCTATTGTTTGTACTCATGATTGTCACCTTTTGGCTATTTGGATTAATAGGCATTGCAATTCTAGGCATTATAATGTTACTGATATATCTAAACATGCCACGTATTAAAACAATTCCTAATGAATATTTCAATGAAAGTGACGGAAAACATCCTCAACCATGCCATGCTCACGGATTACCCAACTGTCCTTTTTGCTATCCAAAAAGGAAAAAAACCGCAAACGCAAAAAAAGGGGGGGGGAGAAAACCATGAAGATTAAATCAATCCTTCAATCTATCGGATTAACGCTTTGCTTATGCGGTTTGCTGTGGATTGTCTTTTATCCAAACTGTCAATATACAATAACTCAACAGGAAATTGAAGGCACTACGTACACAATAACCACGCCAAAACTTGACATGCCTTATGCGATTGCCCTAATAATAATCGGCGTAATCCTAACAATCATTGGCTCGTTATGTGAAAGCGTAAAAGTCGAAGTAGTTAAGCAAGCGTGAATTTCCCCTTTTTTCTGTTAAGTAATTTAGAGTTCAACTCTGTATTTTCCAATATGAACTTTACTCTCTTTCCATGGTATTTTGGGAATTTGAAACTATACTATAGGAGACTATGAGGTGAGGATATGGAATCCCTAACCCAATCGTGTTTAATCCAACTTTGAAAAAGAATACTCAACGCTACTGTGTTGAATGCAGAGGCTTAACCACTAACATAGCAGTCTTTGAAATCTTTGAACCTAAGAAAAATGCTCGCAAAGTAATGAAAGTTCTAAATAGTTGAGTTTAATTTGAAAAAGTGACAACAATGGAAACAACAAAGAAAATCACTGAACCAAAGATGATTGATTATTCTCAAATAAAAATAGGAAGAATTAGTGGACGTCCAGCAGAATATGTTCCAGATTTAGGTTGCATTTTCCTATTCATTCCCGAATCCTATATGAACGAAGACAAAGTAAAAATGACGAACGAGAAGGGTTCTTTTGAAATGGAAGTTGTCGAAGCAACTTTATACAATTTGGAACATGAAGGTTTGCACATGTTCTTGTATAATGAGATTGGATACAAAGCCTGTACTGACTTTGATTCCCAGTTTATGACTGAAAATTTTCACAAGGAAAGAGAAAAAGAAATTTGTGCATCAAAGAAATATTTTAGATGTCATACTACCATGTCTACATAAACCATTATGATACGTTAATAAGTGGAACGGACGGCAATAGAGCCTTTTTCTTCTTTCTACTCAGTATTTTGAATTCATAACTTTCACTAACTTACAAAGCTAGTGAAAGAGGTGATGAAAATGGAAATAAAGAAGATTCTTGTCAACAAGTACAACTTCAACAAGATGACTAAAGAAGAATACGAGAGACTCAGAGACCAAATCAAGGATGACTACGACAAGCATGGAAGAATATTATTTGAACAGAAGATCAAGATCAGAACATTGCACAATGGCTTCTATGAATTAATAGATGGAGAACATAAAGTCAAAGCGTGTAAGGAACTAGGATACTCAGACATTCCAGATGATATGATAGAAATCAAAAACATTGATGAGAAGGAAGCATTGCTCAAACTTGGAAAAATGAAGACAAGAGGTTCAGAGATCGAACCATTCAAAGAAGCAGAATACATTGACAGATTACATCAATTGGCAATGACCTTTGAAGACATAGGCAAGAAACTAGGCTATTCTAAAACAAGGGTAATCAATATCCATCGAAGACTAAAAATTCCAACAAGCATAAGAACACAAATAGAGGGTTCGCCAGCGAACCTTTTCAGTACAAGTATACTTGATGAAATAGCTTCTCTACATACTTTCAAGGCAATGCATACTGTAGTTGATTGGTGCTTACTACAACCAAGATCAAAACAAGAAGTTAGAGAATACATTAAATCTATCCAGATTCAGAACTTGGACATTGAACCAGCAAACTTCAGAATGAGAGTAGCCAATGATGTCTATGAAGCTATGAAAGAATTGGCTAGTAAGCCTTACAAAAGTCATCCAGTCACAATAGAGATTACACCAGAAATAGCAAGAAGAATATTTCCTACACATCCAATTAGCACTCGAAGACTTGCTGAGGAAATCTTTGATACCCTCGGAAGAGAATGGTTGAAAAAAGAAGGATATCTTCCTCTCAAGAAAGACAAAAAGAAGAACCTCTAGGCTTGTATTTCCTTTTTCTTTCCTAATACCCTTGTATACTATATATATATTTCATTGGGAAAAAGAGGTCAATTGTCCATGAAACTGTTTCGCATTTAGCTTAAGGAATGGTTTGACATGAATCCAACAAAAAGAAGGATAAAAGGAAGAATGAGGAAAGCACAAGGTAAGGCTAGATGTAACTATAACTCTAAAGCTTATCAAATAGGATTCAAAAGACTTGTTCAAATACGTACAATCCTTCTCAATCGTGGCTATGATGTGGAATATGCAGACTTGAATTACAATGGCGTTGATCTCAAAGCTTGGAGAAGGATAAAGAATTGGCAAGGAGAACCAGATGAAGTCTATGAAGTCACAAACTACTCTCAAAGTTCTTACATGAATTATAGGAGAGCCTTACATTATATCTACAACTTGAAGCAATATCCCAATTCCAAAAAGATTATGGTTGTTAGCTATTGGGATAACATCAAGGCTCTAGCTTCTCTGTTCAAACAAGATAACATTCAGATTAAAGTCATGGGAAAACAAGAACTTTAGAAGGTGAGTGGAATGAAGAAGAGGAAAAACATGGGTTGCCAAAGAATAGTAGAAGATCTATGTAAAGCCAAGTGCGGGAAAATTATTAAGATTAGGACAACACCTAAATTTCCCTTTTTTCTATTTTTGTCCAAGTTTTCTTTTTCTCATATTCCGCTTTCAAACTCGTTAAAGATTTTATGAGTTTATCCACGGATTCTACACTGATAATTGTAGCAGTTTGGGAACCCCATCGCCATCCATTGTCTTTTGCTCCGTGGTCCTTCAAGTAATAGCCAAGCCTAATAAACCATCCATCATCGTCATATTTAAGAAGTTGAGCCACCGTGTGATAGTCTCGATACTCACTTTCTGAATACCTAACCAATTCCTCTTTATGCACTGTGCCTCTCTCTTTTTGCTTAGTTTCAGGATTTGTAAAATGAAATCTTTTTGTACAAGGTTTAATCGACATTTTTGAACCTCTAGTTTGTTTTGTGTTGCAATGTCGATATAAGATTAGTTGTTCTCGGTCTTTACGTCAAGTTTGATACTTTCAGCTTAACTAGAGCCTTTTCTATGCCGTGACTGATGGAACCGAATCCTTCTATATCTCTGTTATTCCCAATTTTCCTTTAATTTTCTCTAGAGTTTCTCTTAAGTAAGGTAATACTTGCTTATCAGTTTCTACTTCTGTTCCGTCTGGACGCAATGCTCTTAAGTAATAGCCATCATTATCCGTACCCCTTACAATTTTTAAAGCTGCCATTTTATGGATTGCATGATTTCTTATATCAGCCAACTCGTGCATCCATGGCTCCCAAGACTTATTTCTTCTTCTTTTTCCAAACTTCAGTTCAAGAGCCATTTCCATGTCATTCAGACAATCTTTTATCAAATCTCTAATTCTTCCAGAATTCCCAAATCGGTCTTTGTATTCTTTTGCGAGTTTCTTAATCTTCGAATATTTAACATAGGCTTGAAGGTATCTCATTTTCGGAAGTAAATCTTTGTCTTTCGAAGAGAATATTTTTGATTCCAGAAGCAAATCACACTCACAAAAAGGACATTTCATTTCTTCATTCGCTCCAAACAGTTTTCACAAATCCAGTTTTTTGTTTCTCTCTGAAAATTTCCTTATTCTTATGACTTTAGGTTTTCTTGGCATATTTCTCAATCCTCTTTAGGTTTGTTTTCTTGCTAATCCTTGCAGTTTACGATTATACGGATGCCGTTTTGCATGGCACATTGGACATAGACATCTGAGGTTGCTCAAGTCGTTACTCCCGCCTTTGCTTCTAGGGGTAATATGGTCTATGTGGAAATATGCACTTTGTCTCCCGCATTTTTCACAGCGAAACCCCGCTCTTTCAATTACTCGTTTTCTGATTTGTGTCCAATTCTGAGGTAATCCTCTTTTGTATTTATGTTCGTGTGTCATTGCAACAAATATATAAAGAAACACCATTAGCAAAACCCAAGCCAAAAGTAAACCCCAATTCATTGTTCTCATTCCTCTTTCAATGCTTTGACAAACGCTCTTTCAGAATCTTTAGCGAACATTTTTAGCTTCCACTGTTCACATTGTTCTAAAAGTGCCAATTGCTTTTCAATGTCTAAAAGTTTCTGAATTTCAGATTCATTTTTCCAATGTATGAACCTCTGAAAATCGAAAAGTGTAAGAAATGCGGAAAAACTATAGCAGAACAAATCTAGATGTCTGAAATTCTTGGAAGAACAACAAAAGAGAGTCTGAATTCATAAGGTTTTAATGGTCAAATTCAATAAGAAAAGAGATGATAAGCATGACCAAGAAAAAGAACGAAGTAGAAAAAAGCATGACTTGGGTTTGTCCTAATGGACATCGAGCTGGAAGAACTAATGAAGAAACAAAAATCTGTCCGATTTGTAAAGAAAAAATGCATAGAGAACACAAGGTAAAAATTATTAACACTCTTGGCGCTAAAGGTTAAATTTTAAGCGGTTAGAGATAGGGAAAGCGAAAACACCTAACTTCATTTTCTCTTGCTGTCTGGATTGAAAAACAGTAGATGCTAGGTTTGATGAAACAAAGCAGTCAAAAGGTAGAGAACCAAGAATCTTGGAGCTAAATCCATTTTGAAAGCTTTTTGAATCCCTCTCCCTAGCTGTCCCCATGTTCTTTATCATGGGATTGATGTAGCAAATCTGGTAGGATATGCTAAGATTCATGGTGTTTGTGAGAAGGTAAATCTTAGAATAAGTTAAAAAGTACTGTGGGTCATACTTTTAATTATGTCATCCATGACATATTTAAAATCGTCATCCATGACGATATTTTTTTTATCCTTTCTTCTTTCCAGAACTTACACTCAAAAAACACCGTGCAAAATTAGAAAATAAAAGACCTCATTTAAAGTATGGTATTCTTTTACCTATAAGGATGGGAGTATTATTCTAATTTCCTAAGAGTTATATAGGTTACATAAATGAACTTAAAAGAGGTGAGAAGATATGAGTCTGAGAAAAGGAAAGAGAGAATATGAAGTGATACAAGATATTCTTAGCTACACAGAGACAACTTTGAAAGACTCAGAGCTAGAGAGAAAGGATTTGCTGAAGCATTTTGAAGAGTGTCCTTTCTGTGGTTCTGATATTGTTGAATGTCCTTTCTGTCATTCAGCCACTCCATTTAAATTCAAGTGTTCTAGTTGTGGAAGAGTATTACCTCTAGAGAGTCTGATAGAAGCCTTAGCTAAAAAAACAGTAGAAACAAAACTTAGTAAGCCTTAATAAAACTTATATTTTTAAGGTCTCCCTATCTCTCTGAACTAGAAAGAGTGAGAAGTTAGGAACTTAGTTTTTGGTAGGATTCCTATCAAAGGCTAGTTGAGGACACTAGCTTTTCACTCCTAGTAATTCCAGATTTTAGAAAAGGAAAGAGAGTATGCCTAAGTTTTAGAAGCTCACACTCCTAATTTGGGTATGCTTCTCTTTCCTCTAAACAAGTCTGGAAGTGTAGAACAGATGGTTTTTGAAAGGCATGGAAATTTAGAATATGTGTCTCACAAAACATAAAACATATAAAATATGCTGAAGGATATAACAACTATGCAGGAAGATAAAGAGAAAAAACTTGAAGAAATGATCAAGAAAAATGAAGAATCAACAAAAAGGACAACTATTATTCTGAAGAAAGAGGAAAGAGAATTCATTGACTTCCTGATTCGGGAAGGAAAAGAACCAGGCATAAAGCCCCTCATATCCAAAATGCTTGACGTTTACAGAAGTATGATGATTTATGATTGGCGTTTCCCCGGCGAGTATTACTGCGGCATAAGCCGCATAGCCTTCATAAACTTGGAGTTCATTAACATCCTCATCCAGTACACTCCAGAGGAAAAATGGCGCGAAATAGGAAGAAAAATGGGGGAAGCCGCAAAAGTTTCTATGGAGGCGACCCTTGGCATTCAGACGGCAAACCGTGAAAAATGGCAGGAGGTTTTTAAACGCTTAAGGGTGCAGGGATTTGGCGACCTCTACCTAAGGGACAAGTATATCCTGATAAAAACACCTTTTATCAGCGAAACTGAAATTTGGACTGGCTTTTTAGAAGGCCTTCTCAACATAGAATTGGATGTGAAGACTTCTTCTCCACCACTTGTTTTTGAAATCAAAGAAAAACCGGAGCTAGTACCAAACAAATAATAATCATTTCTCAAAACCAAAAACTTACATGGGAGACTTCAAACTTAAATGTGAATGAGGGAATTAAATGTCATCAACATTGCACGAAGCAATGCTTTTCGAGAGATTAGAGAACAAGAAGGTTGCATGCCACTTGTGTGCAAGGAGATGCATCATAAGTGACGGCGGAACTGGCTTTTGCTTGGTGAGAAAAAATCAAGGCGGAACTCTTTTTTCGCTCGTTTACGCCAAGGCAATATCAGCATGTATAGATCCCATTGAGAAGAAGCCGCTCTCACATTTTAATCCAGGATCTTCTGTTATGTCTATCGCCACCGCTGGTTGTAATTTCCGCTGTCAATTCTGTGACAACTGGATGATAAGCCAAGAGGGAAAAATAACTGGCAAACATTTCCCTCCTGAAGAGGTTGTTAAAGCCGTAAGAGATAATGGTTGCCAAGGGATAAGCTACACATATACAGAACCAACGATATTTTTTGAATATGCTTATGATACGGCTAAGCTTGCCCGTCAAGTAGGATTTTTCAACACTTTCGTGACGAACGGTTACATGACGCCAGAAGCAGTAAAGACTATAGCACCCTATTTGGATGCGGCAACCGTGGACTTAAAGGGTGGCGGAGACCCGGAATTTTACAAAACTTTTTCAGCGGTTCCATCAGTCGAACCCATCTACGAGTCCTTAAGAGAAATGAAGAGAAATGACATCCATATAGAAATCACAAACTTGGTTGTGCCAAAAATTGGGGACTCAATGGAGAGGGTAAAGGAGCTTGCAGCTTGGATAAGAGATGCGCTGGGCAAAGAAACGCCTTTTCACTTACTGCGCTTCCATCCAGACTATAAAATGACAACAATTTCGTCGACTCCAATCGAAACGTTGGAGAAAGCCTATGCAACTGCAAAAGGTGAGGGGTTAAACTATGTCTACATTGGAAATGTGCCGGGACACACTTGTGAAAACACTTATTGTCCAAACTGCAATGAATTGTTGGTTAAACGTTTCAGTTTTGAAATTACGAAGTGGAGTTTGACGAAGGATATGCGTTGTCCGATATGTGGACATGGGATTCCCATTAAAGGTAAGTTGCATGCAAGTGGATATGCTTATCCGTATGGCTTGTTTTAGTTTTGAGTGCGTGTGCGTGCAACAGTGCCAGGCCCCTCTATTTGGAACCAAATATGCCGATTGTAAGCCTTTGATCGCATACAGGATACTTGATGGTTCTGCCCTTTTTTCTGTGTAGAATAGTTGGAAATATCATTGTATAAATTGGTGTTTGCGTTATCTACTATTGAAATGGACATGTGGAAGCTTCTACGATCTGACGCTCTGGCTGTGTTGAAGGATAGAAAGGCTCAGGCAAGCTTGGTCAGATATTTTGCTGTTATGCAAGATGAAAAACCAGCTAAATTCACGATAGCCAAAAAGGTTCTAGCAGAGTTCAGTGAAGACGACTCTTTGGAAGAGCTTTGGCAAAAACACACGAGACTTACGCGAGAATTTTGCCGAGTTGAAGGGGAAATTGATGCAAAGCAACGCGATTTGAAGGAAATGCAAAAGCCAGATAAATCTTATCTTGATTTGAAAATTGAAATCGCAAACAGAATTCTTCACAGTTGTCATTTTTGTACTCGTAGATGCGGGGTTAACAGATTAGAAGGTAAGTTGGGCTATTGTAGATGCGGTTCAGAAATAACGGTTTCAAGCATTTTTGAACATGTTGGTGAGGAACCTGAATTGGTGCCTTCTGGAACAGTTTTCACCATGGGCTGCACAATGCGTTGCCATCACTGTCAGAACTGGACGATTTCTCAATGGATAGAGAAAGGAGAAGTTCACGAACCAAAGGAATTAGCCAAAAAAGTTGAACACTTACGCATGAACGGCTGCAGAAATGCGAATCTTGTGGGCGGAGAACCAACGCCGTGGTTGCAACAATGGCTTGAAACCTTCAAGCATGTAAACGTAAATATTCCAGTTGTTTGGAACTCAAACACTTACTACAGTCCAGAAACAGCCCAACTCTTAGCAGGATTCGCTGATGTTTACCTGTTAGACTTCAAGTATGGACCAAGCGAATGTGCAGAAAAAATTTCTGACGCCCCAAACTACTGGAAAGTGTGCACGTATAATCATTTGGAAGCAAAAAAATACGGTGAAATCATAATACGCATACTAGTTTTGCCAAATCATCTGGAATGCTGCACAGAACCAACGATAAAATGGATAGCCGAAAATCTGGGCACAGAAACGAGAGTTAACGTTATGTTTCAATATAGACCGGAATGGCGTGCATATGAAATTCCAGAACTGCGCAGAAGACTCACGAGGAATGAAATGGAAAGAGCCATTCGATTGGCTAAAGAATCGAATTTAGCAAACTTCATAACCTAAATGCACTCGGTTCGCTGGTTTTCGAGGGAGAATGAAAACAGCAAAAGAATATTAGATTGGCATTGTCCTTATGAACTATGAAATTGGCTGCCAAAGGAAAGGAAGAGCCTTCGCTGGCGTTTGGTGGGCAAGCGGTTATAGAAGGCGTTATGATTCGTTCAAAAAAGCATATGGTGACTTGTGTTAGGCAGCCTAATGATGAGATAGTGACGAACGTAGAGGAAATAAAATCGGTATCTGAAAGGCACAAGGTCTTGAGACTGCCTTTTTTGAGAGGCATTGTAGCCCTCTTCGAAACTATGTACATAGGCATTAAAGGTCTCTATTTTTCTGCAAATGCAAATCTGGAAGAAGAAGAAAAGCTTAACCCAAAAGAAATAGTGCTAGCAATTGTCGTGGCTTTAGCCTTGGCAATATTTTTGTTTAGTGTCTTACCCTTTTTGTTGACTATTCCCTTGGGTCTTGGGGGAGTAGTTTTTAATGTCGCAGAAGGCGTAATTCGCCTTGCGATTTTACTGCTGTATTTAGCATCCATATCTTTGGTTGGAGAGTTCAGAAGAGTATTCCAATATCATGGTGCAGAACACACGGCTATAAATGCCTATGAAGCTGGAGTTGAGCTAAATGTTTCGAATGCCAAAGAATTTTCTCGATTTCATCCAAGATGTGGAACATCTTTCATATTTATTGTTGCTTTAATTAGCATTTTGTTTTTCTCAATCATGCCAGATTTAGGGTTCTTCATGAGACTAGCCTATAGGATTATTCTTATTCCTGTAATTGGCGCCGTTTCCTACGAAGTTTTGAAGCTTAGCGATAGATACAAGAAGTCAAAAATTATGAAGGTCTTATTAGCACCGGGTTTGGGGCTTCAATACTTAACAACAAGAAAACCAGACGAGAAAATGCTTGAAGTTGCCTTGGAAGCTGTAAAGAAAGTGAATAATCTAGCGGAGACATCTCAGCGATAGCGTATGCTCTGCTGAATAGAGCCCTTGAGGGTTAACTATGCACTTTTCTACAAACAAGAAAATAATGATAAATGCGTAGGTTAAGCAACTAAACAAGCGAAAGCTATTTCTCAAAGCATATTCACTTCTAGAAACAGAAAAGAGTGATAAAAATGCAGTACTGCCCAGAATGCGGTGGCGAAATGCAATACATGATAGCCACCAAACACCATGTGTGCAAAAGCTGTGGGCTGTCTGTAACGCAACAAGAACTGATGGAATTGAGAGAGAAGCTGAGACCTTCATTTGAGACTAAGGAAGAAGAGCAGGAAAAGCGGAAAAAAGAATACTTGAAATGGTGGCTTAGCAAGAAAAAATAGAAACGCGCCCCAGCTTTTTAGACGGTAAGTTAGCAAACGGCATAAAAAGGGCAAAATAATTTTATTTTCAGGGCTTAATGTGTAGATGTGAGAAATTGAATAGGCAAATGGAAATAGTCTGCGTGGGCAACGAACTGCTAATAGGCAAAACATTGAACACAAACGCCCATTGGCTGGCTAGACGTGCCACCTCGTTAGGAATAATGGTGAAGCGAATAACGGTTGTCGCTGATGACATTGATGAAATTGCAACTGTCATACGCGAAGCCCTAAAACGAAAACCGCGGTTCATAATAACAACAGGCGGATTAGGCCCAACCTTTGACGATAAAACTTTGGAAGGAATAGCCAAAGCATTAAACCTCAAATGGGAAGTCAACGAAAAAGCGTTGAAAATGGTTAGGGAGAAATATGAAGCTTACGTCAAAGCAGGAAGAATTGACAAGGTTGAGTTAACACCAGCTAGAGTTAAAATGGCAAAACTTCCGGAAAGTGCAGAACCATTGCCAAACCCTGTTGGTACAGCACCAGGCATAATATTGAAAGTTGAAGGAACGTTCTTAATAGCATTGCCCGGTGTTCCATCGGAGATGGAAGCTATTTTTGATCAGTCTGTTGAGCCGTTGCTTAAGAAGGAGGCTGGCGAGGCTGTGTTTTTTGAAAAAAGTATTTATGCAGATGGCATCATGGAGTCAACTTTGGCTCCTTTCATCGACCAAACGATGCACGATAATCCATATGTTTACGTAAAATCCCATCCGAAAGGTGAGGAGAAAAAACCACAGTTAGAAATTCACTTTTCAACAACCGCAAAAGACTCTGAAACAGCCAAAGGACGTCTAGAAAAAGCAATAACTCAGTTGTCAGAACTTGTTCGGAAGAACAATGGAAAAATTAAGTTTCAAAACGAAAACTATTGATTAGCAGTTCATAAATGCCTTAAATTAGACGTGTAACAAAATTTTCTATGAAAAAACCGAAGACCTTCCTGCTACTAATTGTTCTGTTTACAATTTCTCATCTGCTCCCGCAAGGTTTTTCGCAAAACCACAGCCAATCCTATCAGCTTTTAGATAAACCAGACGGTTCAACGTATTATAGGCTGAATGTCACAGTTCAGCAATCGCTTTATGAATACTATACCGAAAAGAGCCATAGTCTAAATTCACACAGCGATTTCGCCAAGTTTGTTACGCCCTATGCATTAAAGCCTATTGCTGATTGCCTCTTGGAAATTTACACAGACGATGAAGATTTTATAAATGGAGTGCTTATGATTGTGCATCAAATACCTTATAATGAGACTCCAGCAAAGTATCCTGTAGAAACAATTGTGGAAAATAAGGGAGACTGCGACATTTTCTCTTACGTTGCAGCTTCAATTGTGAAGGCCCACGGGCTTGATGTTGTGCTTCTGCACTATGAAAGTCAAGCTCACATGAACATCGGCGTTAGCCTTTCACATGTGCCTCATGATGCAAAAGGACAAGCCTACTACGTAACGTACAATAACATCCACTATTACGTTGCTGAAACCACAGGAGATGATTGGCAAAATGGATGGAGAGTTGGCGAATGCCCAGACAAGTTAAAAAATGCTCCAGCACAAGTAATTACTCTTGAGAACTGCGAACAATCGACTTATGGACAGGTTTCTGCAAGCTACAAAAGCTTAACATCTTCAACAATATCGCTGATTATTTCACCTACATACCTTATCCAAGGAGGCACAATCACACTTTCTGGACAACTTTCACCACAATTGCAAAACAGAACCATTACCATTTACATCAAAATCAACAATTCACCTTGGATAGTTTTAGACACAACCATGACAAATCATGCTGGATATTTCACGTACGCTTGGAACACAGACGCTGCTGGCATATGCTATATTCGTTCAAGTTGGTCTGGAAATAATGATTACGCTGGAGCGGACAGCACAATTCAAACTGTAACAATCTTATCCACATTCTTCGTTTTGTTATTGGCCGTCACCTTGATTTTAGTTT
>Ga0315280_10001303_pt1 | contig 43160 bp, 33 predicted proteins | sample YL17G06_40_MG_FD_203697 | JGI IMG/M metagenome (GOLD analysis project Ga0315280, IMG submission 203697) | Sediment microbial communities from Yellowstone Lake, YNP, Wyoming, USA - YL17G06_40 | ecosystem: Environmental > Aquatic > Freshwater > Lake > Sediment | place: USA: Wyoming | collected...
CTCGGCATCGAACACTCGAAACTCAGAATGCAGATTGCTAAACAGGAGAGATCAGAGTAGCTTGGAACTCGGTACTCTCAAGGTGGGTTCCGGGAGCGCTATTCATTGTATTGGGTTCAAGTGCATAAGGAGTCGGACGTAGTCGAGATTGTTTCGAATAACGCAGCGCCGATGACGAGGGGGAAGGTGGCGATTATCTTTCAGGTACTGCCCTTGGAGAGGATTGTTATGAAGCGTCATAAGATCAGTTTCAACAACTGTATACTGATAACGGCGATCATTCTTTGCATTTTCGTCTCTTCAGTTGGCCACTGCCATGAAGAGGATCAGGACAGCGTATTTCAGGGTCTCACAGATGCCATGATTGACCTGTCAATTCGGAACCTGAAAGACAAAGACCCAGGTGTTCGGAGGAAAGCGACACACCTTCTTGGAGAAACGGGAAGCGAGCGCGCTGTTAACGCCTTGATCACCGCTCTCAAGGATGAAGACAAGGAGGTAAGACAGTGTGCAGCGATCGTTCTGGGAACCATGAAAGATTACCGCGCCATTAGGCCATTAGTGGACGTGATGAAGAACGACAAGGACTACGATGTCCGAACAGACGCAAAAGTTGCCCTTGTATGCATAACGGACCCCGCTTTTGGTGTCAAGGGTTGGATCTTGGCTTTTGAACTGGACAGGGCGATGCGAAATGAGGCTGCATGGGTCCTTGGCCGTATGGGCGATCCACAAAGTGTTGGACCGCTGATTACTGCTTTCAAGGATGAAGACCCGTACATTCGACAACGAGCAGAGGATGCTATCGTGGCGATAGGCGCGCGAGCAATTGAACCTCTGCTTGCTGCGCTTGGCGACAAGACGCGCGATCCGGAAGGTAGGATATACCTGACCTTTTCAGCAGTCCTCGTACCAGTCGTGACATCAAAGGATGCTCGAGCGGTTAGACCTCTGTCCGTGGCACTGAAGCGCGAATATCCATCATATGTGCGAAAAAGCGCAGCGTGGGGACTTGGTGAGATAGGAGATCTGTTTGCGATCAAGGTGTTGAGTCAATCTGCGCAGACCGACAGCGACCCCCACGTAGCGAAGGCGGCGAAAGAGGCCTTATTGAAGATCCCGCAGACCAACATCGACGAAGCTGGGCGGTCTCTCCTGCATGACGCGGCATTGGATGGTAACGGAGATGCGGTTGATCTTCTCATCGCCAAAGGCGCAGACGTTAACCTGACATATGATGGATTTACGCCCCTTGACTTCGCGGCAGCCAAGGGTCACAAAGGAGTTGCAGAGCTTCTCATTCGAAAGGGGGCGAGCGTAGAAGGCGGTCGATGGGTGAAGCCGTTACACCTTGCCGCAGCTGGCGGTCATAAAGAGATGGTCAATCTTCTCATTGCCAAAGGTGCGGACGTCAATGCAAGGAACAGTGATGGATTGACACCATTGGCTGCTGCACTTTCGAAGGGGCACAAAGACATTGCTGAAATTCTTGTCCGAAAAGGTGCAAATATAGTCGAGCGTCTCGAGATTGAAATTGGGAAACAAGAGTTGTTGTTGGACTCGACGGGAGACCGTAAATGAGCGGTGCCTGCGGGGGGCTTCGTAGGCCAGCCCTCAAATTAGCGATTAGCTGTTCAAGGAATTCGACGCTGCGGCTCCTTCACGCCGATAGATAGGACTTGATTCCTGCCTCGCAGATCCTCTTTGTCAGATCCTGTAACTTCCGGACCCGCTGGGCGAGGTATTCGAGTTGCTCCCGAGTGATCTTGTAGCCGGGATTGTAGCGCGCCTCGCGGTTAAACAGCAGGTGAAAGTCCTCAGTTCTCAGACGCCGGTGCGCATCCGGGCTGCCCGCTTGCGGCTGGTGGCACGCCGGCGCTTGCTGCCGGGACGGGGCGCTGTTAGAATCGAAGGTCGCAGCGGCGGGGAGGATGGGTGCCTTTAGGTGACTCAAGAAAGGAGTACCGCGATGCATGCACGTTGGTCGGCATTGGTGATGGTCATTTCCCTCGTTACCTTCGCAAGTGTCTTGTCCGGCGGGTCGGCTGTCGGCGCACCGTTGGCGACGATCACGGTCGAGGCCGGACAATACGCACGGACCGATACGCCGGTCTCGGTGCCACTCGCATCGGTGCCACAGGCCGTGGCGGGGCAGGCGCTGTCGTTGCAGGAAGTTCGGGGTGCAAATCGTGTCACCGTGCCGGCCCAGGTTGAGCAGGGGCCGACGCCGCGACTGCACTGGATCCTCTCCGGCACGCTGCCGGCCGGGCAGAAGCGGACCTATGAGCTGGTCGCGGGAGAGGCGAGGGCAGACCGGCAGGTCAAAGCTGTCAAAGACGACAAGAACCTCAATATCAGCGTCGGGGACGCCAAGGTGATGCAGTACCACCATGCGATGTTCCCCGCTCCGAAGGGTGTGGCCAAGGTCCCGGACTCCAAACTGCCCTTGTACGATCACAGTGCGTTTATCCATCCTCTGTGGTCGCCCAAAGGCAACGTGCTGACCGACATCAACCCGCCGGACCACCTCCATCACATGGGCATCTGGATGCCCTGGACTCATACGACCTATGAGGGCAAGATGGTCGATTTCTGGAACGTCGGCGACGGCACGGGACTGGTTCGCTTCTCGAAGTACCTGTCCACGATCACCGGCTCGGTCTACGGCGGTTTCCAGTCGGAACAGGACCACGTGGCTCTCAAGACCTCCAAGGGCGAGCAGACCATCCTCAAAGAAGTCTGGGACGTCCGCGTCTACAACGTGGGCGGCCCGCAGAAGTATTGGCTCGTGGATTTCCAATCGACGCAGCGGTGCGTGGCCGAGCAGCCTCTGATTCAGGATGAGTATCGTTACGGCGGACTCGGCTACCGGGCGACCCGCCAGTGGAAGGGCCCGGAGGCGGATTACCTGACCAGTGAGGGCAAGACCCGCAAGGACGGCCATGGCACGCGGGCCCGCTGGTGCGATAACTACGGCAAGATCGGCGACCAGTGGGAAGGCGTGACGTTCTTCAGCAATCCCAAGAACTTCCGGCACCCGGAGCCGATGCGGCTGTGGCCCGAGCCCGACAACTACCTGTTCTTCAACTTCTGTCCATCCCAGTTGGGCGCGTGGGAGATGAAGCCGGGCGAGGATCACGTGTTCCGGTATCGCTGGTATGTCCACGAGGGCAAGCCCGACGTGGCCGAGATCGAGCGGATTTGGCACGATTATGCCGAGCCGCCGCAGGTGACGGTCGAAGCGAGCCGGCCCGAGCAGGCGATGGTCCTGTTCGATGGCATGGACTTTTCCCAGTGGCAGACCGAGCGTAGCGGCGGCACGATTCAATGGAAGATCGCGGATGGCGTCATGCAGGTCGTGCCCAAGACCGGCAGCATCATGACCAAACGCGATTTCAAGGACTTTATCCTGCACGCGGAATTCAAGACGCCCCAGATGCCGGCGAACGTCAAGGGCCAGGGCCGGGGCAATAGCGGCATTTACATCCAACGCCGGTACGAACTGCAGATCCTCGATTCCTACGGCCTGGAGCCGAAGAACAACGATGGCGGCAGCATCTACACGTTCAAGGCCCCCGACAAGAACGCCAGTAAGAAGCCGGGCGAGTGGCAAAGCTACGATATCCTCTTTCGCGCAGCCAAGTACGAGGACAAGGACGGCCAGCCCGTCAAGGTGCAGAACGCGCGGATCACGGTTTTCCAGAACGGTGTGCTGATCCACGACAACGTCGAGGTGCCGCGTAAGACCGGCGCCGGCCAGCAGGAAGGTCCCAAGCCCGCCCCGATCCTGCTCCAGGAGCATGGCAATGAAGTCAGCTTCCGCAACCTCTGGATCGTCCCCTTGGAGGGATGAATGCTTAGAGAAGACACGCCCAAGTTCGAGATTTGGGATGTGCACACGCACCTCTCCGGTGTGCCGGGAGATACCCCGGAGGCGCGCCTCGGCCATCTGCTCGAATATGCCGACCGCCTGGGCATCGCGCGGTTGTGCGTCTTCATGGGCATGAGCTGGAGTGAAGATCCGTCGCCCGAAACAATGCGCCGGGACAACGATGAGGTGCTGCGGGCGCTGCGTCACTTTCCGGACCGCGCGTTTGGCTTTGTCTACCTGAACCCCAGGCACACGCAGGCCAGTCTGGACGAGCTCAACCGCTGTGTCCGGGACGGCCCGATGATTGGCGTGAAACTCTGGGTGGCTCAACACTGCAACGAGCCGACCCTCGACCCAATCGTGGAACGCGCCACGGAGTTGAAAGCACCCGTGCTTCAGCACTGCTGGCTGAAGATCACCGGCAACCTCCCCGGCGAGTCCACGCCGGGGGACGTAGCGGAGCTCGCCGCGCGTCATCCGCGCGCCACGATCATTTGCGCCCACACCGGTGGCGATTGGGAACGCGGCATACGTGCGATCCGCCCGTATCCGCAGGTCTATGCCGAGCTCTGCGGCGGCGATCCCACGGCGGGCTTCACCGAGATGGCCGTGCGCGAGCTGGGCGCCGAACGTGTCCTGTACGGCAGCGATGCGGGCGGGCGCAGCTTTGCCTCGCAACTGGCGAAGGTGCTGGGCGCTGGTCTCTCGGATCATGCGAAACGCCTCATTCTCGCCGGAAACGCCAAGCGAATTCTCCAGCCCATTCTGCGCGAGAAAGGAATCCACCTATGACGGTGTCTGAAAGGCCGGTTCCTCGTGGCATGGGCTTGGGGTCCCCAACGCAAAATTCCGCGTTGGGGGGCCCCTTCCAGCCCATGAATCATCGGCAGGATGCCGATGCCACAAAGCTTCACGGGCAGGATGCCCGTGCCACTTTTCAAACACCCGCTATGACGGGTGGACAACCCATCGCTGCCCTCGACCGTCGAGGCTTTCTCCGGATGGCCGCCGCCACCGGCGTCGGGGCGCTGGCGTCGGCGGGCGGTGGGCAGGCCGCCGCACCGAAGGGGCTGATCGACGTCAACACCTACCTCTCGCGCTGGGCGCTGCGCCATCTGCCGGGTGAGGACACAGCCGACCTTGTGTCCAGGCTGCGCCGTCATGGCGTGGTGCAGGCGTGGGTCGGCAGTGTGGACAGTCTCCTGCATCGGGACGTGGCCACGGTGAACGCGCGGCTCGCGGACGAGTGCCACCGGTACGGTGAGGGGCTGCTGGTGCCGTTTGGCTCGATCAATCCGAAGCTGCCCGATTGGCAAGACGATCTGCGTCGCTGCGTCCAAGAGCACCACATGCCAGGCATCCGGCTGCACCCGAACTACCACGGCTACGCACTCAACGACCCCGACTCTGCGAAACTGTTGCGGCTGGCGGCCGAGCGCGGCTTGATCGTCCAACTGGCGTTGATTATGGAAGACGAGCGGACCATGCATCCGCTGTTGCGTGTCGAACCGACGAGCGTCACCGGGCTGCTCGGCCTGCTGAAACAAACGCCCGGTCTGCGGATGGTGCTGCTGAACTCGCAGCGCTTCCTTCGGGGTCAGGCGCTGGCCGACTTGCTCGCCGCCGGCGAGGTGTACGTCGAGATTGCCATGCTGGAAGGCGTGGGTGGCGTCACCAACCTCCTGGCCCAGGCGCCGCTGAACCGCGTGCTGTTTGGCTCCTACGCGCCGCTGTTCTACTTTGAGTCGGCCTTGCTGAAATTGCAGGAGTCGCCGTTGAGCGAGGAACAACTGGGGGCGATCCCGAGCGCGAGCGACTGAACGCCATGCTCCAGCAGCAGGACCTCTTTTACTGGAAAGGCCCGCAGACGGCGCTGATGTTGCAGCGGTTCAAGGAAGTCTGTCCGGTGAAATACGCCCAGTCCTGCTCATCCGGCACGGCGGCGCTGCACATCGCCGTGTTGGCGGCGGGCATCGGCCCGGGCGACGAGGTCATCACCGCGCCGATCACGGACATCGGCACGGTCATTGGTGTCATTTACCAGCAGGGCGTGCCGGTCTTTGCTGACCTGGGCGCCAGCACCTACAACCTCGACCCGGCGGACGTGGAACGCCGCATCACGCCCAAAACGAAGGCCATCATCGCGGTACACCTCTGTGGCAACCCGTGCGATCTGCGTGCGCTGAAGGCCATCGCCGACAAACACAAGCTGGTGCTGATCGAGGATTCCTGCCAAGCCTGGGGCGCGAAGTATCACGGCCGGCCCATCGGCACCGTTGGTGATATGACGTGCTTCTCCCTGCAGAACACGAAGCACATCACCTGCGGCGACGGCGGCATCGTCGGGTCGAGTGACGAACGCTTCGGCCCGCTCCTGCAGAAGTTCGGTGACAAAGGGTTCGACCGCATCAAGGGCGGCGGGTTCCAGGCGTTCTCGACCAACTACCGCATGAGCGAGCCGCAAGCGGCGGTGGTCGCGGCGCAACTGACGCGGCTCGAAGACATCGCCGCCCAGCGCGCCCGGCTCGGCAACCTGTTGACCGAGAAGATCTCCGGCCTGCCCGGCGTGATGCCCCATCAGGTGCATCCCGAGGACCGTTGCGTCTATTGGTTCTACTTCTTCCGGATCCAACCGGAGGCGTTCCGCTGCGACCGTGCGCAGTTTGTCAAGGCGCTGGCGGCCGAAGGCGCGCCCTGCTCGGCCGGCTACATCGCGGTGCCGCTGCATCGCGAGCCGGTGTTCCAGCAGCACGGCTTTTTCGCCGGCCACTGGCCCGTGCGCGAGTTCGGCCTGACCACGATGGACTACTCGAAGCACCAGACGCCCGAAGCGGAGGCCATCCTGCGAACCGGCATCCGCGTAACGATCCACGAAGGCATGAACGAGCAGTACATCGCCGGCGTGGCCGAGGCCATCCGCAAAGTGGCGCGGCACTACGCCGCGTGAGCACGGATGGACCACCTGCTCGATGAGAATCGCTAAGGAGTGAAAGAACCGGTCTACTCGCTGCGAGGTTGTTGTGCATGGAAACAAGTGGAGTTCGATCGTTCTGGCCGCCGCTTGGATCAGCTTGTGTGTGCCCGCTTCGTGGGCGTAGGATTCCTCGTGGCGGACGCGGATGAGAAGGCCGACGCCGATAAGCTGAAGTTGGTCTATCGCACGGCTGACAGCCATCCTGCCGTCGAAGGAATCGTGGCGTGGATCTCCTGGGCAGGCAATTCCTGGAGAGGACCCAGTGGACAGGGTAGGAATCGAACCTACGTAGGCTTACGCCAATGGGTTTACAGCCCATCCCCTTTAGCCGCTCGGGCACCTGTCCAGATTTACGATTTACTATTTGCCCTCTACTACCTACAGGTGCCGATTCGTCATCGCCCCGGCGACCCGTCGCAGACACAAATCGTAAATACTAAATAATAAATAGTCAATTCCTCGCTCCCTGTCAACACCGCAATAGCCGAAAGAAACGAAAAAACCACGTAGCCCAGCCGCGTGGCGAGGGCATCTTGCCCTTGCGTGTCGCGGGCATCCTGCCCGCGATTCGAGGGCGGGACGCCCTCGCCACAAAAGAACAAGGGCAGGATGCCCTCGCCACGGCGTGGCGCACTACGAGGCGTCGCCGCCGGTTCAGCGTCTTCTTTCCTTCGTCTTGGGCCGCCTGGCCGTTCGGGGCTTCTTGCCTGCCGCAGGCCTTAGGCCTTTTCTGCTTGCGGCCTTCTTTCGACCGCGGGTCTTGCGGCTCTCTTCCTGGCGTTGTGCGTACACCTCGGCCCGTCGCTGGGGCGGCCACTCCCGGGGAAAGTTCAGCCGGGCGTACGCGCCGAACAACTCGACCGCCTTGCGGTCATAGGCCCGGGCCGCCTCCACCTCGTCCGTGAAATACCCGAGCCAGATCCGTTCGCCCATGAACCAGATTCGCGCATACCACTTGCGGCAGCGTTTCAAGTAGCCGACGCCTTTGAACCGCGAGCAGGAGTTGCTGTGCCTGCGCTTGTTCCGTACGTTCTCCCGACGGGTGCAGACGCGGAGATTGGACCGGCAGTTGTTCGCTCGGTTGGCGTCGATGTGGTCCACGACCATCCCCTTTGGCGGCTGCATGATCAGGCGGTGCATGAAGACCTTCTTGCCGTTTTCATACCGTGCGGGATATCCATCGTTATAGGCATGCCAGTTCCACTGGCTCAGCCAGTCATAGTCGGCGGCGTCCACATAGGCATAGTGCCCGTCGCCCAAGGGAATCCAGCGGACATTGTCGCCCTGGGGTGCGGCGGGCTTGGGCTGGTAGTTCCGGCAGGGCACGCCTGTCACCTCATGCAACTGGCCGGGCCGGTCGGCGTGGTTGGCGCATTGCGGCACCATCGACTCGCCCCGCCAAACGCAGCGCATCCACTCTTCCGGGTCGCAGATCGCATACACGCAATTGAGGCAAGTCCGTGACGCCATGATTCCTCCCTTCCGTTCTCGTTTTTGATCTCTACGCCTCCGCGTCCCCGCGCGAGGTCGTTTTGCCTACGCCCGCCGACCGGGCAATGTTGGGTCAATAGTAAACTATAAAAAGTTGTGTGTAAACAAAAAATGCTTAATAATTGCCTGATGCTATGCGGCTTTATACAAACCATTCTGTCCCAAGGGCTTACGGAGATCGGAGGGAGGGCCAGGAACGAAAAAAAGAGGCGAAAGAAAGGGGAAGGAACCGGCCCGCAGCGGCCTTCGTCCGCCGCCAAATCTACTCGCGCGGAAACGCGGAGGCGCAGAGAAGAACACCACCGTACTTTCTTGTATCCCAGCGTCCCTGCGGCTCTGCGCAAGATGTGATTCCTTTACCGAGAACTGAGAACTGTCCGTCAACCCACCGCCGCCTGGGAACCAAGCCGGCAAGAGGCACCCGTGAGAACGTACCGGACCCCTTTCATTCCCCACGGCGGAAAGAAACCGGCCCTCTCCTGGGTCTCCGGACCGAGCCGCGGATTAGTAGGGCGTCCCCGGAATTCCTGCTGGATGGGTCGGACGGCCGATTGAAGCGGCTGGCGGCCAGAGACATCCTGGATCAGCACGTGAAGTTCAGAGAGCTTGACGAACTCACACGCTGGATTGAAGCGATAGAGGGCCGGCTGGAGGCCCGGAAACGAATAGAAGCCCCCGCGCTATTGATGAGGGAGAGGAAGCGAGACTACGCGGGGGCTTGTAGACTCAATCAAGATGTCCTGCCTCGCAGCCGCCAACCTGCGAAACTCAGGCCGAGTACGCCGAGCAGCGCCGCGCCGGGGACGGGGACGGGGACGGGGACGGGATTGACTGGCAGGCCGGGGAGCGGCTCTCCAGGTTCGTGTTGCCATAAGACGGCCCGGTAGACTCCCCCGGCCTCCGCCCATCCGACGATGTTTCCGACTGAATCGATGCCAAGCGCTTCCGAAGAATCGTATCCTGGCGGAAGGAAGCTATGAAGGTCAATGTAACTCGCCGCCGTGCCCGACCACAGCAAGGCGTGGTCAGCACCTCCTGTAGCGCTGCCCTTTCCCCCGCCGACCTGCTGGCCGCCGGAGACGCCGCAGGCACCCGAGTTATCGAACCCGCTGGGCCCGAGATTGACTGCATGATAGAGGTCGGCAAAAGCGGCAGGTGCAACGAGAAGTACACCCAATACGCCCGAAAAGACTTGTCTGGCTTTCATGTCTTCCCTCCTCCCAAATCTTCATCACCGTGGCTCAAGCCTCCGCGCACTCGCCACGCGGTCCAACCGCAACAAGAACTCCTTCTCTTGAAGTGGCCACTGTGGATTTCGCTCTCGCCTCCCTGCGGTCTGCCCGCACGCTAAAGAAGACTCTACCCTTCCGACAGCGGTTTTGTCAAGGCAGAACCTTGAAATCCCTATCTGCTTTTGGGGATAGGGGAATTAAAGACGTCCGGCCCATTTTCCGGGGAGAGCCGCGTCGCTCTCTGTCGCGGGGAACACGACGGTGTCCGGTACTTTTTTCGGATGCGTGCCTTTCGCCCTCACGAACCGTCACACCCCCGAAAGAAGACCGCGTACCGTTAATTCTCCTTGGACTCCCGCCACCATTCGACTCCGTTCGGCTTCGCCCAATCCGTCCGGCGGACAACAACCGCCAACCATTTCGTCGCAGCTTCGTCAAAGGAACTTCTCACCTGGAGGGTATCGCGCAGGCGAGGGAAGAAGTCAAAAGTAACAAGGCAAAAGTAAAGAAGGAAGGCGATAGGCGGTAGCCGGTAGGCGGCAATGCGGAGATCGGGGTTGATGGTCATGGGTTTGTCCCTTTGGGGCGGTAGTCCCGTGGGTCGAGACAGGCCTCGTATGTGGCGCGGTCGATGCGGAGCCAGTCCGTCTTGTTGATGCCGCGAGTATTACTATAAGTCGGGCTGGCCGGGAACGCGCAGGCGAGCTTGATCCAGCGATCCTGTTGGATGGAGATGGCGCGGACTTCATCGGAGACTTCAGAGAGGTCCTGATCCTGGCTGAAGACCAGGGCAACATCGCACGTGTTGTCGCGTGCAGCGGCGACGATGTCGAGGGCCAGGCGCACGTCGATGCCTTTCTCACTGCCGACGAGGACCGAGGTGGGCCCGCCGCCGGGCAGGTTGACGATTGCGTTACGGTACTTGAGATGGCGATAGAAGGTTCGAATGCCGACGCGGCCCATTTGGGCGAGCTTGGCCGTCCAGAAATGGTTCCAGAACGGGTCGTCGTCCGGGCTGGGGACGCCGGTGTAGAAGCAGGTCTTCAGCAGTTGCCAACCCTGGGCTTGGCAGACGGCCTGCGCGAGCTTCACCGGATCGTAATTGGGCCAAGGATAGCCGAAGGCGGACTTGGCCGCGTAGAAGAGGTTCTGACCATCGAAAAAAGCGATCGCGCGTTTGTTGGCGGGTTCAGCAGGCATCGCCCACCCTCCCGGCGTTGCCCATAAAAACAAAACCCCGCCAGAGGCCTTTCGGCGTGTCCAACGGGGAATAAATCAAATCTTTAATAGAGTATACGATATAATTATCGGTTTGGTTCATACGAAAGTCAAGCGAAAAACAGGCGAAAAACGGGCTGTAGGTCGCGGATCGACAAGGCTTGGAGTCCTGGCTCCTCTCATTTCCGCCTCATCAAGCCCGTCCGGCGTACAAGAACCGCCAACCACTTCGTCGCAGCTTCATCAAGAATGCTTCTCACCTGAAGAGTATCGCAGCAGAAGTGAAAGGTCAAAAGTAAAAAGGCAGAAGTAAAGAAGGTTGTACGCAACAGGCCGTAGGCGGTTGGGGGAATTAAAGGCGTCCGGCACATTTTCCGGGGGGGAGCCGGGTCATTCTCGGTCAGGAGAATTGAGCCGAAGGAGATGTCATCCCCGCGCCGTGCCTGCCTGATTCCCACACGAAGCCACAAAGTCACGGAGTTTGGAAGCTGTCCTTCCACCCGTCTTCTTCGTGCCTTGGTGTCTTTGTGTGAGGATGATCTGAAGAAGGTAGTCGGTTGTCGGGACGACCAAGACCTCCAGGCTTCAGTCCTCCGTCCTCTGTCTTCTGTCCTCTGGCTTGTCAGTCGCATTCCATCGGGAAATAGTGCCGGGCGTTGTTGAAGCTGATGTCTTCGACCATTTGGCCGAGCAGGTCGAGGTCGTTGGGCAGGAGGCCCGCCTCGACGTCGCCGCCCAAGAGGTTGCACAGGACACGGCGGAAGTACTCGTGCCGCGGAGAAGAACGCCACCGTACTTTCTTTTATCCCCGGTTTCTCCTATTCATGCCGTAAAGCCTCCACCGGGTTCATGTTCGCCGCACGTAGGGCCGGATAGATGCCAAACACCACGCCGATAATCGCGGAAATGGTGAAAGCGACCAGCGGGGACCAAAGAGTCACGATGGTCTTCATGTGGGCAAACATCGTCACAAAGTACGGGATGCTCACCCCGAGGATCACCCCGATCATGCCGCCGACCCCGGACAGCAGGACGGTCTCGATGAGGAACTGCACGAGGATGTCGCGGCGTTTGGCGCCCAGGGCACGGCGAATACCGACCTCCCGCGTGCGCTCGGTCACGCTGGCGAGCATGATGTTCATGATGCCAATGCCGCCGACCAGCAGCGAGATCGCGGCGATCGATCCCAGCACGATGCTGAAGATCCGCTTCGTTTCCTCGGCCCGTTTGAGCAGCTCGAGCGGCACGATCATCCGGTAATCGGCCTTCTTGTGCTTGCGGTCCAGGAGGCACTTGATCGCCAGGGAGACGTTGATGACCTGGTCGCGCTGATCCACCTTGACGGTGACTTCGTGCAAGACCACCTGCTCGAATTCCATGCTCCCCGCCCGTCGCTTGTAGGTGACGTCGCCATAGTGGGTCTTGATCGTTTCCAAGGGGACATAAATGCGGCTCCCCACTCCCGACGTGCTCTCGGCCATCTCACTGTCCTCCGTCCCTTTGGAGCGGCGCTCCATCACGCCGATGACGTGATAGTAGTTGCCGGCTATGCGCACGGTGCCGCCGAGGGGCACATCCAAGGGGAAGAGCTGTTCCGCCGCTTCGGTGCCGAGGACGCAGACGTCCGATTGGCTCTCCATTTCGGAATCGGAGAAGAAGCGTCCTTGGGCCACCCGGTGATTTCGCATGTGCGGATACCAGGGAACGGTCCCCACAATCTCGCTGTCCACGCGGCGGCTGATGTTCCAGACGTAGTCACGGATGATGCGGCCCGGCACCACCACGACGACCCCCGGAATGGTCTCCTGGATCGCGCGAATGTCGGCGTACGTCAGCCCATAGACGAGCAAGTACTGGCGGCCGCTTTGCTGGGTGGGCTTCTGCTCCTCCGGCGGCTTCACGCTGCGCAAGATGATGTTCTGGCTGCCCAGACTTTTGATTTGCTCTTGCGCCTCGTAACTGGCCCCCTCCCCGATCGCGAGCATGGCGATGACCGAGCACACACCGAAAACGATGCCCAGGACGGTCAGCAGGGATCGGAGGCGGTGCAGCCAGAGACTCTTGATCCCCAGACGCACCGTTCGGCCCAGGCGCGAGAGTCCCAGCCCGCCCCATCGGCCGGACCGGCGCGGCCCTTGCCGGCGATTTGCGTGAGGGAGAACGGCGTTGGGTCTATTGTCGGACATCACTCTCGATCTGGCCGTCGCGCAGGCGGATCACCCGTCGGGCGTGGCCGGAAGTATTGGGGTCGTGGGTCACGACGATCATGGTTTTGCCTTGTTCGTTCAAATCGTCAAAGAGTTTCATGATCTCTTCGCCGGAAGAGGAATCCAGATTCCCGGTCGGTTCGTCTGCCAGGAGAATCAGCGGCTCATTCACCAGAGCGCGGGCGATGGCAACGCGCTGCTGCTGGCCGCCGGAAAGCTCGGCGGGCTTGTGACTCAGCCGATCTCCCAGCCCCACGAGGTCCGCAAACTCCACGGCCAAAGCGTAGCTCTCCCGCTCCGGGCAGCCCTGGTAGTAAAGCGGTACCTCGATGTTCTCCACCACCGTCAATTGCTGAATCAGATTGTACGACTGGAAGATAAAACCCAGCCTGGCTCCGCGTATGGCGGAGAGGGTATCGTCATCCATGGCCGATACGTCTTCATCGCCCAGGTAGTAGCGGCCCGAGGTGGGACGGTCCAGGCAGCCCAGGACATTGAGAAGGGTTGATTTTCCGCAGCCGGAAGGCCCCATAATACTGACATATTCACCGGCTTCAATGGCCAAGGACAGCCCCCGCAAGGCTTCTACGACCACCAGGCCTAACTGGTAGGTCTTGCGGACATTCTCAAGTTGAACGATGAAGGCGTCGGACATCGGACTTCCCGGCAAGTCGTTGTTCTGGGGTCATTTGCTCCCGGCCGCGGACGCCGGCTCGGTCTGCGGCGGTGACTCCCCCTTGGCAGGGGGGGCCTTCTTCTTGCCCGGGGCACCTTCCTCCTCACTGCCGGCCGGCGCGCGCAGGCAAACCCTCTCCCCCTCCTGGAGCCCTTTCTTGATTTCGATGAACTCATCGTTGAATTCCCCGACCTCCACCTCGCGCTGCTGCGACTTGCCCCCTTCGACGACGTGGCAGACCTTCTTGTCCTCCAGCGGGCTCACCGCCTGAATCGGCACATAGACGACATCGTCCAGGCGGTTCACCAGGATCTCCACCTTCGTGGTCATGCCGGGTCGGATCCAGTCATACTCCCCCTTGATCTTGATGGTGGTGCGGTACACCTTCATGTCGGGATTCAGCCACGAGTTCTCCGAATCGGCCAGCATGCCGACATAGGTGATCTCGCCCTCCAGTCTTCGTTCGGGAAACGCATCCGCCGTGATGCGGGCCTTCTGCCCTTTCTGGATTTTCTTAATATACGACTCGTGAATCTTCACCTTGACGCACATCTTCTTCATGTCCGGGACCGTGATGACCGTTTGCCTCTCGCGCACGGTGGCCCCCTCTCGGACCTGCTCTCCTTGCCAGTACTGCATGGCGCTGCCCGACCCATGCACCACGAGGCCGGGCCGCGGCGCCTTGATCGTGCACTTGTCAAGCTGGTCGTACAGATCCTTCAACTGCTTATCCTCCAGACGGTATTTGGCTTGCGCCGACTTCAGTTTGGCGTCCGCCTGCGCCAGCTTCGAGATCGCCCCTTTCTTCGTGCGATCGAGCTCGCGCAACGCTTCGGTGTATTTCGAAAGGGTCTCTTCGGCGACCTTGGGGAACTCATACTTCTCGAACAGACTCAAGGCCGTTTCTGCCTTCTTCACCTTGAGCACGCAGTTATCATAGGTAAGCTGGGCCTGGTCCATCTCGATCTTGGTCACAAAGTCCTTCTCGAAGAGTCGCTTCGTGCCCTCCAGCGTGGACTGGGCCTGCTGCAGTTCTTTTTGCGCCATCTGGACGGCATCCCGCAGCTCGCGCAGCTTCTGTTTGGCCTCCCCGTCGCCTAAGGCGTCGATATCCGCATACTTGGAGAAGTCGATGGCGGCCGACGGGACGGGTGCGGCGGCAACGGCTGGGGCCGCCGGATTCGTGGCTGCCGCCGGTGGGCGGGTCTCCCGCGCGGGGGCCGCCTGGGGACCTGGCGACGCCGCATCACCGGCCCTCACACTCTGTACCGTGCCGGTCGCCTCCGGGGTCTGCGCCGGTGGTTGGGCCGGAGCGACATTCTGCCCCTGAGACGCTTCTGGTGGCTTGACGGCGGTCGCCGCCGGCAGGGTCGTTGGCGATGTGATCGCTTCCGCCAGTTCGGTCTTGATGCCCAATTCGGCCATGATCTCCCCCGCCGCCTGATCGCCCATGTATTTATCGAAATCCATGCGCGCGAACCGGGCCTTTTGTGCGGCGGCCATGACATCGCTGAGGTTCTGGTTCACTTGGATTTCGTAGCCCTGCTGCGCGTCGGTCAGCGAGGCCGCCGTGGACCCGAACGTAATCTCCTGGGGGGTGATCTTGTTGGTGCGCAGGTCGGCCGAGTCCAGCTCAACCAGGACTTTTTTCGCCTTGACATCGTCTTCGGTGATCTGGTATCCCTCTTCCACAATCTTCAGGATCTTGACGCCTTGCCCTCCCTTGACCTCGCACTTGATTTCCCCTTTTTCTTCCGACTCGATCTCTCCACCTTCCAGCACCGTGATGTCGAGTGGGCCCCGCCGGGCGACGAACGTCGTGCCAAAATCCCCGGATTTTGCGCCTGCCTTGAGGAAGTAAACTCCCGGGAGAATCACCCCGATCACGGCGAGAAGCCACCACCGCGGTCTCTTCAGGATTCGACTAAGGTTCTTGGGGTTCTTTGACATCGGTTACGTCCTGCCACTTTCCGTGTTCTTTGATGAACAGAATTCCCATGTGTTCCCAAAACCGCAAACGCGCCACCGTATGGTCCACCAGCGTCTGCGTTCGCTGGTTTTGGGCCGCCGTGAGGTCGTTTTGGGCGTCCACCTGGTCCTGCGCCCGGCCCCGGCCCACCTCCGCCAGCAGGTTCTGCTCTTCCACACGCCGCTCCGCCAGTTTCACGCCGAGCGCACTGTTCTCATAACTGCGCTTGGCTTGCTCAAGGGCCCGCCAATCCTCTCGGATCTGGAGCTTGATCGTGTCCTCCGCTTCCGTCAATGCGCGGACGGCTTGCTCCTGGCGGATCAATGCGGTTCGATAGATATTGCGCTTGGCTTTTTGGTCCAGCGGTAGATCGAGGTCCAGGCCGGCGCCCCAACGATAGCGATCGACGTCCGGCAGAGCAAAGCCCGTCCGCTTGTCCTCAGGGCTGCTGATGCTGATATTGGCACTGAAATCCACCTGCGGCAGAAGCCCGTTGGCGGCCAAGGCCACCGCACGCTTGGCGTCCTCCACCTCGTTCCCCAGGTTCTGAAGGTCCAGGCGGCTGGCCAGCGCCACCTTGATTGCGTCCTCCGCCGAAATGGCAGGATGAATAATAGTCAATTCCCGCAGTTCCTTCTCATCGAGGACAATACTGGCGTCCGTGGACAGTCCGAGTTGAATCTTGAGATTGTCGAGGGCCAGCCTGTAGTTCCGAATGGCCGCGATCCAGGAGGTCTCCTGCGACAACTCCTGCTGCTGGAGACGGCCCAGCTCGGCGAGCTTGACCCGTCCCTCGTCCACCAGCGCCTGGGTCCGGGCGGCGCTCTTCCGGAAGCTCTGGAGGGCCAGATAGGTATTCCGCGTCGCGTCGCGGTTTTGCAGCACTCGATAGTAGGCCGCCGCGACATCGACAGAGAATTGCTTCCGAAACCGCACAAAGTTGCGCAGAGAGTACAGCATCTCGCGCTCGGCCAACGTCAAGTTCTCCATCTCGGCCTTGAAACCGGCGTTCTGCAGGAGCGGTCGCGTGAACGTGCCGCTGAGCTGGGAGCGGGTAATGGTGGAAGGATCCCCGGAAAGGAACCGGAAGAAATCCTTCGTGAAGGCCGCCGAGATCCGGCCCACGTCGCGAATGAGCCAACTGGCGTTGACGGAACCATGCCCCTCGATGCTGTTGCGCTCGACCAGCTCGTCGCTCGTTACGGGTCTGGGTTCGCCCGTACTCGGGTCCACTTCAAACCCTTGCACCTCCGCGGTGGTGACCGCATAGTCGGCGTTGCCCTTGGCCGAGAACAGCGGAGCGAACTGATGGCGTGCGAGAGTCAGGGAGAGCGCCTGAAGGTAGACTTGCTCTTTGCGGCTTTGGTAGATGCGACTGTGTCTGACGCCGGTTTCCAGCGACTTCTCCAGCGAAAGGATCGGCGCACTCTCTTCCCACTGCCCCTCCACTCCCAGAAAATCGGGGGCTTGCGTGCACGTCGGCAACCCCTCCAGCGACGGCGCGTTCGTTTCCTCGATCGTGAAACGCGGGTCCATGTCTGGGACCTGAGGCGTCTTCTCCGCAATGATCTTCGCCGCCTCCTCGTCGGCGGACTTGCGGTACTGCTTCGTGCTGCAGCCCGCCAACATGAGCAGGACGGCCAACAGGCCGGGCAGAACGCTCCGTTGCACGAGGCGTCGATGACGCGATAGAGATCTCAAAAGAGACGCAAACATCCGCACACCCGTTCCATTGCACCCGCGGAAAGCGTTGTCCACTGGGCGCATCCCATCATCTCCTGGTGGCGGTGAGGCCGGATAGACGGGCCTAAGCTCTCTGCCCTGCCGGGCAGCACCGCCCCGGTTCACAATAGGTACATTCCCAACCGCGCTGAACTACTGCTATCTCCGATGAATCCTGGGCTACCATTGTACCACGGGCCGAAGGACGGTCAATACGTAGAAGGACGTATTTTTGCAGACAATCTGCGCCAATCGGCGGATTGCCGCGATTCGCTCGCGATTGTCCAATCTGCGGATGATCTCCGAGGATTTTTTCGCGCGGTTGGCGTATTTCACGGCTTCAAAGGCCGTATCTCGTGGCTCGTCGCTCGGATCTCGTCCTTTCTTCCTCTGGGGCCCTCAGCGACCTCTGTGGTTGAAACGCCGTTGTCAACTCCCCGTTGTTCCTCCCCAACACGGCCAGGATGGCCGTGTGACACAAGGGCGGGACGCCCTCGCCACGATGAGTTGTCAGGCGCACTCCATCGGGAAGTAGTTCCGGGCGTTGTTGAAGCTGATGTCCTCGACCATTCTGCCGAGCAGGTCGAGGTCGTTGGGCAGGAGACCCGCTTCGACATCGCCGCCCAGGAGGTTGCATAGGACTCGGCGGAAGTACTCATGCCGCGGGTAGGACAGGAAGCTCCGCGAATCGGTCAGCATGCCCACGAAGCGGCTGAGCAGGCCCACGCTGGCCAGGGTCCGCATCTGGTCTTCCATGCCATCTTTTTGGTCGAGGAACCACCAGGCGGAGCCGAACTGCAGCTTGCCGGGGACGGAGCCGTCCTGGAAGTTGCCGGCCATCGTGGCCAGGAGAGACGGCGGATTGACCAACAGAGGGCGGCGAAGTAGAATTGGTGTATGAACATGCTTGCGGAAATCCGAAGCAAGATACAGCGCCGTCAATATGAGTTCTCCAAGCACGCGGTCGATCAGACCCTCATCCGCGATATCGCCGTCAGGGAGTTGGAGGAAGCGATAGCCAACCGCAGTGAGGTCATAGAGGACTACCCTGACGACAAGTATGGGCCAAGCTGTCTGATTCTGGGATTCACCAAGGCTGGACGGCCGCTGCATGTGCAGTGCAGCCATCCGAGCCGGCCGTTAATCAAGATTATTACGGTCTATGAGCCGGACCCGGACCAGTGGACGGATTCGAGGGTCAGAGGGCGAGGCGGATAAGGTTGTGCTTATGAAAGAGACGTTGATCGAAACGGAAGTCACGTATACCCTGGAACTCGGCGGGAAATTCTATATTGTCGAGCACGTGCCGGCACGGGTCTGCCAAGAGACGGGCGAGCAGTTCTTCGCTCCTGAGACGGTCGAGCGCATCCAAGCGTTGATCAGAGGGCAGCAGAAGCCCGCCCGAGTCGTCGAAACACCTGTATACGAATACTCGTGAGGAGGGGGGAGTTGGTCGTTCATGAAGCGTGAGAGCGCTGCTGACGACCCCGTACCTGCGCTTCGCGCGTTGCGCGGTTTCGCAGGCCGTATCTCGTTCTTACCTTTGTGGCCCTCTGTGACCTCTGCGGTTGAAAAGCAGTTATCAGCCACATTCCATGGGGAAGTAGCTCCTGGCGTTGTTGAAGCTGATGTCCTCGACCATTCTGCCGAGCAGATCGAGGTCGGCGGGCAGGAGGCCTGCCTCGACATCACTACCGAGAAGATTGCACAGGACCCGGCGGAAATACTCGTGGCGCGGGTAGGACAGGAAACTCCGCGAATCGGTCAGCATACCGACGAAGCGGCTCAGCAGGCCCATGTTGGCCAGGGTCCGCATCTGGTCCTCCATGCCATCTTTTTGGTCGAGGAACCACCAGCCGGAGCCGAATTGCAGCTTGCCGGCCGCGGTGCCGTCTTGGAAATTGCCGGCCATTGTGGCCAGGACCGCGTTGTCACGCGGGTTGAGGTTGTAGAGGACCGTCTTGGGCAGCTTGCCTTGCTGGTCCAAGCGGTCGAGGAACTTCGACAGCGGCCTGGCGACTTCGAGATCGCCGATGGAATCGCAGCCGATGTCGGGACCGAGCTTCTTGAACAGGCGGGTGCAGTTGTTCCGCAGGGCGCCCAGGTGAAGCTGCTGGACCCAGCCGCGTTCGGCGTCCATCAAGCCGAATTCGATCATCATCGCCGACTTGAATTGCAGGACCTCGTGCCCGTTCAAGGGTTTGCCGGAGCGGACTTTGGCGAAGATCGTCTTGATCTCGCTATCCGTATAGTCTTCGGCGTAGGCGGTCTCCAGGCCGTAATCGGAGAGCCGGCAGCCATTGTCGTGGAAGAAGCCGTGCCGCTCGCGGAGGGCCTCGAGGTACTTGCCGAAATCCGAGATGTCCACGTCGCACAACTCACCGAGCTTGTCGATGAAGATGTTGACCTTCTGGAGGTCTTCCACGGCCATCGCCTGGTCCGGCCGCCACGCCGCATGCACCTTGATCTCGAATCCATCCTGCCGGATTTTCTGGTGGTGTTCGAGTGTGTCGAGCGGGCCGTCGGTCGTGCAGACGAGCTTGACGTTCATCTTGCGCATGAGGTTGCGGACGCTGAACTCGGGCGAGCGCAGCTTCTCGCCGCACTGTTCGTAGACTTCTTTGGCCGCGCCGCCGTCGAGCCGCTTGCCTTGAATTGCGAACACCCGCTTGAGTTCCAGGTGAGTCCAGTGATAGAGCGGGTTGCCGAGACAGAAGGGCACCGTCTGGGCCCATTTCTCGAACTTCTCCCAGTCGTCGGCGTCGCCTGTGACGTATCTCTCGTCGATGCCGTTGGTCCGCATGGCCCGCCATTTGTAGTGGTCGCCGGCCAACCATGCCTGGGTCAGGTTCTCGAAGCGGTGGTCCGCCGCGATCTGCTGGGCCGGCAGGTGGCAGTGATAGTCGTAGATCGGCATCTTTTGGGCGTGCTCGTGGTAGAGGACGCGGGCGGTCTTGGTCTGGAGTAGAAAGTCCTCGGTCAGGAACTGAGTGGGCATGTTTCTCCTTTCGCGGCTACACGATCAAAGCAGCTGCCAGGGTATGGGACCTATAGGCCGCTCTTGCGAGCGGGAAGTCGCGCCGGCCGGGATCTGTCATGCGCTTCCCGTCGGCTCCCCGCCGGTGGGCCGCTTGGGGGGACCTTTGAATTCGGCCATCTTCCGGGCCCACTCCGACACCTCGCTCTTGGTCTTCTGGACCTTGGCGGATTGCGGTTTCGGCTGCTGTTCCTCTTCCTTGCGCTGTTTGCGATCCCAGAGGAAATAGGCGATCCATCCCCCACCCACGAGGATCACGCCGAGGATCATGAAAATTCCGTACGTGCTCATGGTGCATTCCCTTTATGCTGACCCAACGCCGTCAGTCAATCATCATCCTCAAGGTATAGTAGCCCAATTCGGCGGCTTGGTCAACTCAGTTGAAGGGGGTGCATGACCGTCCGTGCAAGCCTCTGGGCGGAACGGCTGATGGATTTGTGCAGGGCAAAGGAAAAGGGGACATTCTACTTTTCCCCTTCTCGGAGGGAAAAGTAGAATGTCCCCTTTTCCGGTGGCGGTCTGTACCGGGCCCAGACACAGGCGCAAGAACGGTCATACACTCAGTTGGGAGGGCGTGCCGGGCCATTGATGCGGGCGGCATTGGCCCGGCTGTGGTAAGGGATGACCATCCGGAACTTGCCGGTCTGCGGATCGTTCGGGATCTCGTCGACGACCTCCGTTCGTACGGTGACGCACTCGTCCAAATGCTTGTGCCGCAGAATCCCGACGATCTCGTCTCGCGCTTGCTGGACGACGGTCTGGGCGCCGCCGGGGATTTTGAGCCGTAGGAGCAGCGCGTTCGGCGCGGTTTGGACGAACTGCCATTTCTCGGCGCCGGGTGCGCATAGGCCGGTCAGGGCGATCGGGTGGACGTAGTCCCGCCCGCCGTCGCGCCGGTTGAACCACAGGATTTCCTCCACGCGGCCGGCGACCCCCCGGACCAGCGGGAAGGGCGATCCCCAGGGGCACCGGCCCTCGGCGGGGATCAGCTCATCGTTCATTTCGTAGCGGATCAGCGGCTGCGTGTAGTTGTAGAGGTTGGTGAGGATCAGCCGGCCGGAGCCTTCACCAGGCGGCACGGAGTCCCCACGCCGCACGGGCCGACCGGCCCCGTCAGCGGTTTCGAAGCAGAACCAGTCGTCGAATAGGTGAATGCCCCGGTCGTACTGGCACGAGACGCCTATGACGAGCGAATCGCTGGCGGTGTAGAAATCGAGCGGGACGACTCCGAAAGCCTGCGTGATCGACTGCTTCATGGCATCGGTCAGCGGCTCGGCCGAGCTGATGATCCGCTTCGGTCGGATGTGAATCCGCCCCGCGAGTTGCTCCTGTGCCAACAACTGCAAGCCCGAGCCATAACCGCCCAGCAGGTGCGGCTGGAAACGTTGGACCTCCCGAAGGACCTCGTCGAGGGCGCCGTTGACCGACAGCGGCAGGCGCTGGAAGGCGATCCGCGGGGCGGCCAGACACAGCTTGATACCGGCGTGGTGGCCGTCGGTCTTGACGATGAAGGCGTATCGGATGCGGCCGAGCGTGGGCCGGTACTTCACCACCCGCGTCGCCGCCAGCGCCTGCATCATGTGCCAGTCGCGCTCGCCATACACGAAGATCCCGATCGATCCCGTGGAGCCGGAGGTGTGCATGACGTGGTAGCGGCCCCGGTATTTCGCCTCGAGATCGTGACATTCATTGATGAATTGTTCGATGCCCGCGCGCGTGAGGGCCGGGTCGCAGACCAAGGCGTCAAAATTCTCCATGACGATCTGCTTATTGATCACGGGCAGGTCCTGCAGCTCGACGTCATCGAGCTGGTCGGCGGTGATCCCGTGTGCGCGGTAGTACTCGACATAGAACCTCGATTGGGCCAGGGCATGCTCCAACAGCCTTCGCAGCCGCCGCTGGCGCAGCCTCTTGATGGCGTCCGGGCTCAGGCGTTCCGCCCGGCGCACCTGGCACATTCTCCAGATCACGCTCGGAATCGACATGCTCCCCTGCCTCAACCGATCTCCCGGGTCGCCCGGTCCTGCCACCCGGATCGACCCCCGTTTCGCCTGCACCGCACCTGCTCTTTATCGGTCCATACTCCTAATTCACTGTACGGATTTGTCTGGAAATCTGCAACATTTCGCGGGACTGGCAAGCCCCGGGCCTTGGCCGGTTTGGGCGGAGGGTGTGACGCGAGTCTGTCACTTCGCTCCATGCTTCCGAAGCAACTCGGCGATGGCCGTGTACCCTTAGACAGGATATCAAGATTCCGCCCGGATGTCATGTCTGTAGAAACTGCGGCTCATGACTGTGTGAGGGATTTCTGGATTCCTGCCACTGCAGGAATGACAAAACACGCGGTTACTCCCACGGCGGAGGGGCCGACCTGATCAGTGGCAGCATCAAGATCACAGAGCTTGTTCGTAGTGACGCCGTGAGGCGTTTCCTTTTATGCCCTTACGGGCACACTACGAACGGGGCTCGATCACGCCAGGTGAGACTGTGGCTCAATCCTGGAGATTCAAGGCTCCCTTTGTCCACGGCGCATAGGGTTGAGCATGCCGGCGGGGGGCTTGGCTTCGAATTTCAGATCGGCCAAGCGGGTTTTGCCCATCCATTCCACCGTCACACGGACGGATTCTCTCTTTGCCTCCTGAGCTTGGGTGATGAGCTTTTCGAAGGCCGCGACATTGTCCACGGAGACGCCATCCACCGCACGGATCAGCTCGTAAGTGTTGATGCGGGCGAGCGCCGCGGGGGTGCCTTGCTCGACTTTGACCGCGACGATGGCCGGCTCGTCCGGCTTCAGACGCAGGGCGGCACGGACCTCGTAGGTCACGTCCTTGACGGTCAGGCCGAGCTTGTCGTTCTTGTACTTGGCCGCACTGAGCATGTCGCGCGGGGCCTGCTGGATCGTGAACTCCTTCTCGATAACGGCCCAACCGGCTGCCGCAAGCGTCTCCTGTGTCGAGGGTGTCCCGCCCTCGATTCGCGGGCTGGAAGCCCGCGACACGTCGGTGCCGTGGAGGTAGCTGAGCTTGACCGTCGTCCCCTGGCCGATCTCGCCGAGCAGGCGGGTCAGGTAGTTGTCCTGGCTGGGCCACGGCCGGCGGCGGGGCATCTGGTAGCCCATCGCCGCGAATTCTTTCGGGACGTCGGCCTCGTCGAACTCGGGCACGTCGTAGCCCTCCCGGTCATCGCCGGCCAGCTCAATGGGCCAGGGCGCCCCCGGGACGGTGATCTTGAGCAGGATATCGCCTTCCGTCAGCCCCATCTTGGCCGCCGGGGAGCCGGCGTAGACGCGGTTGACTACCACGCCGATGCGGCCATCCTGGGTGGGCTCGCGCAGGTTCATCTGCTTGATCATCTCTTTGTCCGGGGCGGTGTACTCGACGCCCAGCCAGACCCGGCGTTTCTGCTCGTCTTTGTCGAGGTGACGAATATGCGGATCGCAACTGGCGGGCAGATCGCTGAGCATTTTGGCCATGTCGGCCGCATCGAAGAGCCGGGTGTCACCGGGATATCCGTAACGCGCGCCGCCCCTGGCGCTCGGACGCTGCCGCGTCATGGCGTAGGCCGCCCGATACGGCCGGTAGCGGCCTTGCTCTCGTCCGAGCAGGTAAGGCTCCAGCCGGTCGCTCTCATGTCGCGCCTGGCCCAGGAAGCCGACGAGATGGCCCTGGCGGTCCAAGAGCCAACTGCCGGAGGGGAGGGGCCGCTCCGCCGCCGGGTACCACAGGTCTGCGTAGCCCTGCTGCTTATCGACCCAGCGGCTGCACTCGGTGCGCACGTCCATGCCGGCCAGTTCGCTGGCGGTGACCGCCCAGAACGGCTCCAGCCGGGTCACCTTGCCGTCGGCCGGGAAGGTGGTAGTCTGAGGCAGTTTGCCTTTCTCCAGCTCGATGACGGTGGCGGTACATCCTTTGAGGACACCGCCGAAGCGGGCGGGTACGTCCTCATTGCCGATCCGGACTGTGATCGTATCGATCCCTGCGACCATCTCTCGCGGCATCGCCTCGGGAATCAGGAGCTTGTTCTCGGCAAAGCCCAAGCCGTAGACGAGCACTTCCTCCACCGCCTGCGGCCCGCCCCGCCCCCGGTAACGGCGGCCGAAATCGACTTCCTCTTCCTCCTGAGGCTCGGGCCGGGGCATGATCCGGATCTCATACATGTTCTTGGCGAACTGCTTCGCGATCTTCTCTTCAAGCTGCTTCTGCTGCTCCTCGGACATTCCGGGGTCCGCCAGGATATCCTTGGCTCGCCAGGCGGGCCCACCGGCGCCCAGGTCGATCTCATCGAGGCAGGTGACGCCGACCGGTCGACCGTCCGCGTTGCACAGGACGCCCGCCGAGTACACCCCGGGCACCCGGATGCAATGGCCGCAGTCCATGGCGCTATCCCAATTCAGGCCATACTCGCACGCCCGCACGTAGATGCGGTAGTATTTACCGATCCCCATGGTCGCGACGTAGAGCTTCGTCTCCGCCGTCACGTTGGCAAGCTCGGCGAATTGCAGGGGCTGCCAGCCGGCGGGCAGCTTGCCCTCGATCCGCAAGATCTGGCCCGGTGCCTTGGTCAGGAGCCGGTCGGCCTTGGCCGGGAGAACCGTTCCATCCGGGCCTTTGACCGTGATGCGTTCGATCACTTCCCGGTGCGTGGGTTCCCGGTCGAAGGTGAAGACCTCGCCCTGATCGTTGAGGAGGATGCCGACGACGTCCATCGCGTTTTTGTTGAGGATCCGCTGCAAGACCGTCCCGGCCCCGACCTCGGAGCCATCCGCTTCGTTCATGTAGGGCCGGTCGCTCTTTTTCAGGTGGAAGCTCACGATCACAAAGCTGCGGGCGGTCTGCTGATGAACCTTCAGGGCCGGCCCGCTCTCGTTGTCGGTGGCGGCCCGGGCGAGCTGTCCGCACAGACCCGGACCCATCGACATCACAACCAGCGCCATAATCCACGTTCGCACATGCCGAGTTCGCATCTGTTCACTCCTGTTCGCAGGTTATGTAGCATGGGCATCTTGCCCATGAGTCGCAGGGCCATCTTGGCCCTGCTTTCACGGGCGAGACGCCCGTGATACCCATGGGCGGGACGCCCATGCTACTTCTCTACTCTTGCTCGTAGTCTCGACGGTAGTCCAGCACGATCCACTTGCGCAGGCCGCTGCGCAGGACCTCCACGACCAATTTCTTCTCGCGTTTTTCGTCCTTGGTGATCCGTTCGTAAACGCGTTTGACGTCTTCCGCGGTCAGGACCGGCTCTTTGTCAATGCTCAGAATGATGTCCCGCCGGCCCAGGCCGGAGCTGGCGGCGTTGCCGGGATAGCGGATGCCCTGGACGAAAACGCCTTTTTCTCTCAGGTAGTAAAGCTGCGGCGTCCGGTCCTTGTTGATCTCCTTGACGGTCATGTTCCAGCGCCGGCAGTCGAAATCCTCGCCCTCGGACAGGCCCTTTTGCTCCGGCGCGAGCTTGGCCTGAACCTTCTCGCTGCCGCGCTGCACTTCCATGGGGACCGGACTGCCGGCCTTGAGATCTACCAGGGCCCGCCAGATCGCCGGCAGCATCTCGGCGTAGAGCCCCTCGACCGGCTTGCCGTCAAGGGCCAGCAGGATGTCGCCCGGGCGGATACCCGCCTTGGCGGCGGGACTGTTCTCCTCGACCCCCGCGATCAGGACGCCACGCTCGGCGTCCACGAAGGTGTTGCTGTGGAAGTCCTTCAGGGCCTGGAGACGCAGCCCCGTGTAGGCCCGCGCGACCTTGCCGTCGCGTTTGAGCCGCTCGACCACGTCCTGCACCCGTGACGCCGGGATGCTGAAGCCGATCCCACTACCGTCGATCCCCAGGGTATTGATGCCGACGATAGCCCCCCGCGTGTCGATCAGCGGGCCCCCACTATTGCCCGGGTTGATCGCGGCATCCGTCTGAATCCACGTGTTGTATTTGTACTCGGTGTCGAAGCCGATGTAGCGGTGGGCGTTGGAGATGATGCCCAGGCTGATGGACCGCTGGAAACCGAAGGGACTGCCCAGGGCCATGACGAAATCGCCTTCCTGCACGCCGTCGGAGTTGGCAAAGCGGGCGTGCGGATAGGTCTTGCCTTCTGTCGGGGCGGGCAGCTTGAGCAGGGCGAGGTCCATGTCGCGATCCGACCCGATGAGCTCGACCTTGACCTGTCGCTCATCATACAGGACGCAGTTGATGCTGACGGCCTTATCCACCACGTGCCAATTCGTCACGGCGTAGCCGTCGGGGCTGATAATGACGCCGGAGCCGAAAACCTCCTGCTGTTTCTTCTCGCCGCTCTCGTAGTCCTCCACGATGGGCTTGACAAAGATCAGGGCCGGGAAGACCTCCGCCTTGGCTCTGCTGATAATCTGGCGAAAATCTGCCGGCTCTTGGCAAATTGCCTCTTGTGACAGTCCCAGGAGAACCCCTATCAGGACCGTGATCGTTCCGGCGTATACCGACACTCGTCTTGAAACCATGAGTATCCCCACTACACAGAGTTCGTCCGGCATCCCCTCGACATGGGACCCTTCGATCCCCGAGGAACAAGGCTACCCGTCTGGGCTCGTTCAGGCAAGGGAATTCTCGTGTGTCCCCGGACAGGGTGTGCGACTACGTTTTGTGGGGGGCATGTGACAACCTCAAGGCCGGAAGGCCCCGTTCGCGAGGCTCAGGGCAGGCTTTAGGGATGGCTGGACGTGGGCTGTGGACAGACCCTTGGGTGCATGGCCGTTGTCGCGTGATTGGGAGTCCTCGTTCGGAGTACCGCCTTCAGGCGGCGTATCCAGTCCTGCCTTCCGCTTGGATTTGCGGACCGGCCCCCGGCGTCGTTCGAAATCCTTGAGCCGGACTGTTGACCCGCCTGAAGGCGGTACTCCGAACACCAGACCTCTTGTCCCTGGGCCGCCGCGGTGGTATACTCCTCCATTATGGACGAGGCCCGGGAGAAACAGGAGTTCGATGTCTTCCTGTCCCACAATAGCAAGGACAAGCCCGCTGTCCGCGCGCTGGCGGCGCTACTGACCGAACGCGGCATCAGCGTCTGGTTCGATGAAGAGCAGCTAATTCCAGGTAGGCCGTGGCAGACGCTCCTGGAAAAGGGCATCAAGGAGTCTGCAACGGGGGCTGTACTCGTCGGGGCTGATGGCTTGGGGCCGTGGGAGAACGAGGAGATGCAAGGCCTGCTCCAGTTTGCCGTCGAGGAGAAGAAGCCCGTGATTCCCGTTCTCCTGCCCGGCGCACCGGAAAAGCCGGACCTCCCTCTCTTCCTGAGAAATCGCGGCTGGGTCGATCTCCGCGCGGGGTTTGGAACGGAGGGGATGGACAAACTGATCTGGGGCATCACGGGGGAGCACCCGAGCCGCAAGCCCGTGCCTCCGCGCGCCTCCGAGCCACTCATCGCCGTCACGCGGCTTCGTCATGGGGCGGATCGTCTCGTTGGCCGCGAAAAGGAGTTGAGTCGACTGGATACCGCGTGGCACGACCCCAAGACGCATGTCGTGACCATCGTCGCCTGGGGCGGCGTGGGCAAGACGGCGCTGGTCGTCGAATGGATGGCGCGGATGGCCAGAGACGGCTGGCGCGGGGCCGAGCGGGTCTTCGACTGGTCCTTCTACAGCCAGGGCACGCGCGAGCAGGGTGCGGCCTCCGCCGATACCTTCATCGCCAACGCACTGGAGTTCTTTGGCGATCCGGAGATGGCCAGGAGCGCCACCTCACCCTGGGACAAAGGGTCGCGACTCGCTCAACTGGTCGCTCAGGAGCGTACGCTCCTTGTTCTGGATGGCGTGGAGCCGCTTCAGTACGCGCCTGGACCGGTGGGGGGCCAAATCAAAGACCCCGCCTTGGAGGCCCTGCTCAAGGGCTTGGCGCAGAAAAACCCCGGCCTGTGTATCGTGACCACGCGCGAATCGGTCACCGATCTCAAGCCGTTCCGCGACACCACATCCCCCGAATGGTTGTTGGAGCACCTGTCCGAGGAGGCCGGGGCACACCTGCTCTTTGAGACAGGGGTCAAGAGGGCGGGCAATGCACAGATACGAGCCGATGATAAAGAACTGAAGGATGCCGCCCACGAGGTTGGGGGTCATGCCCTGACGCTCCAATTGCTCGGGCGCTATCTTGCGAAGGTGCACAACGGCGATGTGCGAAAGCGAGACCTCGTTCGGTTCGCGAAGGCGGATGCCAAGGTCCAGGGCGGTCACGCCTTCAAGGTCATGGCCATCTATGAGAAATGGCTGCTGGGCAAAGGCAGCGAAGACGCTCTGCGCCAACTGGTCGTCCTCCGACTGCTGGGCCTGTTCGACCGCCCGGCCGACGCTGGCTGCATCACTGCCCTGCGCCAGGAACCAGTGATCGACGGCCTGACGGAGTCGCTGATCGATCTCGACAACGATGACTGGAACTTGACGCTTTCGAACCTGGCAGAATGTGGGCTCATCTCCTGTCGGGAGAGCCAATCTGAAGTCTCAAACCCGCAATCCGTAATCGACTGCCATCCCCTTGTCCGCGAATACTTCGGCAGGCAACTCCGTGAGAAGAACCCCGAGGTTTGGCGGTCCGCCCACCACAGGCTTTATGAGTACTTGAAAAGCACAGTCGCCCATCGGCCGGAAGACTTGGACGGCCTGGAGCTACTCTGCCGAGTTGTCACCCACGGCTGCTATGAAGGAATGCAACAACGTACATTCGACGAGATTTACTGGGAGCGGATCAGGCGATGCGTCGAGCACCTCAGCGTTAATGATCTGAGCCGAGTGGGTGTTCACTTGAACGCCATCGCACGCTTCTTCGATAGTCCGTGGGCAAAGGTTGCACCTTCACTCAACAAAAGGGATCAAGCGCGGCTACTAAATCATGCGGGCCTCTTTCTGAGGCTTTCGTTACGCTTGAGTGAAGCAGACCAGGCTTTGTCAGCAGGCCTCAGACTCTGTATCGAGCAAGGTTACTGGGGACCCGCAAGCGAATGCGCTGGAAATCTCGGCAGAGTAAAACTGGTCTTGGGCGAGTTAGAAACAGCAATCGAGCATGCGATCAGGTCGGTTGAATACGCGGACCGGTCCGGAGACGACTCGATGCGATCTGTCTGGCGAGCGCGGCTTGCCGATGCGATGCATCAAGCAGGAAGGCTGTCCGAAGCCGGGCATGTGTTCATGCAGGCCGAACAAGTCCAGACGGAGAGCCGGCCTGATCGTCCAGTGCTTCATCGCGCTTCAGGCTCCGATTACTGCGAACTTTTGCTTGCGAAGACCGAACGGATGACGTGGCAGGTTCAGCTTCGAGCACCGGGCCTCCCATCGATCGGTGACAAACAGGAAGGAACGCCAGAGCACTGGAGTCACGCGGCACCGGATATGGCGGCAACGTTGTTGAGTTGCAGCGATGTCGAGCGCCGTGCAAGGGAGGCCATTCGAATCGACAATGAAGACAATTCACAGTTCGCCGCTGCACTCGATCACCATACGCTCGGTCGCAGCGTGCTTTACGCACACATCCTTGGTTCGTCAACTCTCAGTACTTGGCGATTCGTAATCGACAGTCTGAACGTCGCCGTGGACAGCCTTCGCCGCGCAGTTCGCGAAGACTTTCTGCCTCGAGTCCTGCTCACCCGTGCGTTGTTTCAGGCATTACAGGATCAACTGGACCTCGCACGAGCGGATCTTGACGAAGCTTGGCGAATCGCCGAGCGCGGCCCTATGAAACTCCTCCTGGCCGACATCCATCTCTACCGTGCCCGCCTCTTCCACGGCGTGGCGCCGTATCCCTGGGACAAGGATGAACAAGGCAAGCCCCGCGGCCCGAAAGACGACTTGGCCGCCGCCCGCAAGCTGATCCAGGAGTGCAGCTACCACCGGCGGGATGAGGAATTGGCCGATGCCGAAGAGGCCGCCAAGAGTTGGTAAGCTGGATTGTCGTGCGTCCCCGCACGACGTCGTAGCATGGGCGTCCCGCCCATGGATTGGGAACCACGGGCAGGATGCCCGTGCCACTTCAGGCGAGCGGGGACGCTCGCCCTACGAGGAAAATGCCTTCCGAATCGGCTCACCAGATTAAGGTAGCCGGAGTAGTAGGTGTACGCGACCGCGCGGGTAGATACTATTCATAGCCCTGCAGAAATGCAGCCGGTCATAGAAGCTCCGGATGGGTGTCTCTGATCCACTCCTCGACTTGGCGTCGCAGAGCCTGCGCGGTTTCCACGATCTCCTGGGCTTCTCTGTCGGACACGGCGCCGATCCGTTCGTATCCGGTCAGGTTCCGCTTCTTGCGGAAGTCGCCAGTTTTCCAAGGTCATCCGCGTTTCCGATTAAGAAGATCTTGCGGTCTTTCAGCACGGATCGAACGAAATGATGACCCGACGAGGCCTTGCGGCCGAACTCCTCCGGGGAATACACGGTGGGATTGATCTCTTTGCCTAAGGTATCCTGAGCCTGAGCCAGGGCAGAAACCACCTCTGCGAAACCGACGTTGCCGATGACCATGAGGTCTATATCACTGTTGGGGCCGGCCTCGTGCCTGGCTTCACTACCATAGACGAACGCCACCGTGATCCGCTCGCTGAGCCCGGCCAAGGCTGCGCGGAGGACATCAGCCAAGCCCGATGTCTTGCGAATCAGGCCCGCCAGTTCCGGATACACGGGGCACTGCGAATTGGCTTGGTAATAGGTCCGATTGCCATCGCGGCTCTCCACGACGACTCCGCAGTCCACAAGACCTTTGAGTTCCCGGCGTACGGTCCCGACGGCACAGTCGGCCCTTCTTGCCACGTCACGCAGATGCCACCGCTTGCCTGAGTCCATCAGCAGCAGCGTCAAGACGGCCCGGCGGACGCGTGGAAACAACCAGTCCTGAACGGGACCCCAAACGCGGTGCTTCGCGTTTGGGAACCCAACTTGCCCTCTGGGTGTTCGCATAATGCGCACAATTGTGCGCTTATCGCGCACAATTGTCAATGGTCGAGTGCGCAGGTTTTGAGTCGCGGTCGGAAGCTGCGCCATGCTGGGAATGGGCTTACGCTACTTGCCATTGAAGTAGCGATAGAAGTCCTTGCGGTCCCCTATGTGGATTACAAGGATCAGGAGCACCTCATGCTTGACCATATAGGCGATTCGGTAGCCGCCCGAACGGATTCTCCAGATTTCCGTCTGTCCGGCAATGGCACAAGCCCCCGCGGGAAGAGGGTTATCGGCCAGCGCATCGATTCGAGCTGCAATCTGCCTTTGGGCCTTCTTGGGCAGATTGCTCAAGAACTTCAGTGCTTGCCGGTCGATCTCGATCCGGTACTTCATCGCCTATAGTCCGAGTTCCTTTTTTGCTTTCTCCCATGCGACGAAATCGTTCCGCTTGAGGGCCTCCTTCGCGGCCTTCAAATCTATTGAGTCCTCCAGTGCCTGCAGGAATTCAGCATCATCGCAGGGCACGACCGCAAAGAAAGGCTTGTGATTGCGTTCCACAATAATCCTATCGCCCGCATAGCGTATCTTGTTGCCTAAGTCTGCCAAAGACTGTCGAAAATCGCTCACAGCTACAGTTTGCATAATCAAGTCTCCCTTTAGCATAGGAGCAATTTGTACTCTATGTACTATTCGTACAAATTGTACAATCCGTTCAGGGGGAAGCCAAGATAATTGGCGAGATTTTCAAGAATTTAGGCAATGCGGAGAAGACACCGATCTTGCACGCCGAAGGTGGCGCCGTTCGGAGTACCGCCTTCAGGCGGCTCAGGACCGCGTAAACGCGGGACTCCCAACGGACGAAACGAGTCGCGCCACCGTCGGACGATGACACGAGCATCCGGTGCCATGAGGTTATGGCGGATAGCGGGTGCTCAGCCAATCCTGGGCGAGGACTTGCAGGTCGAGGGCGTTGACGACGCCGTCGGCGTTCAGATCGCCGGCCCGCGGGCCGCTGTCCGGGACGTGCCAGGCGGAGGCGAAGAGGGCGAAGTCACGGAACGATATGGGGTTACGGCCCTCGAGGTCCGGGCTGTCGATGTCGCAGACGTCTCCGATGCCGTCGCCGTCCGAATCTCTTTGCGAGGGGTTGAAGATGCCGGGGCAGTTGTCCTGCGAGTCGGGGACGCCATCCCCGTCCGTGTCGGGTTCGACATTGACGGGCGTAACGAAGTCGCGCCAGCCGAAACCGCCTTCCTCCTGCTGGGCTGCGCCCGTATCGTCATACGTTCGGGCGAGAATGAAGTATTGGCCGAGGTTCGGGATCTGCCAGGCAAACTCCCAGTGCTTCCAGACGTTGGGCACGAACTCGCTGGTTAGCACGGCGTCGCGCCAGGTCAGGCCACCGTCGGTGCTGACCTCGACCCTGGTAATCTCCCGCCCGGTCCCGGAGACGGCCATGCCGCGGATGGTGTAGGTCCCCAGGGCGATGGTGGAGTCCGGCTGGGGCCGCAGGATGCGTGCATGCTGCGGCAGATAGGGGAACGCGAACCCCGGCGGCTCGGTCACGATCTCGATCCGCTCGACCCACTGGACCCAGCCAAAGCCGCCCGCGCCGGGGACCACCAGCCGCAGCGGATAGCCCTGACTCAGGGGTAGGGTCTGGCCGTTCATTTCGTAGGCCAGGATGATCTCGTCGCTCGACAGGATCGTCGCGAGGTCACAGTCGCCCAGCGTGTATCCATCCACGGCGTGGAAGCGGACGGAATTGGCATCAGGCAACGGTCCGGCGGCCTCGATCAGGGCTTTCAGGGATACCCCTGTCCAGACCGCGTTGCCCACCAACAGCGTTGTGCCGCCGGGAATGTAGCATTCGAGGGTAGCCATTTTCGTGATCGCGGGGTATTGCTTGATGGCTTGCAGGTCGAGCGACAGCGGCGTGGCGACGGCCCCATCCACCGTCAGCCGCCAGGACGCGTCGATCGTGGGAATGCCACGGGAATTGTACACGAAGAACTGGGCAAGATCGGTAATCGGCGGCTCAAGAGCGAAGCTCAAGGATGCGGTGAGAACCAGGACTGCAAGGGCCGGTGCGATGTGCCTACGTGGATTCATACAAGTTCCCCCATATCCGACGTCATGTCCCCTTCGTGACGCGCAGACACGAAGAGGGCGGCCGGCGGTCCCGGCCTGCAACTACCTGAGAGGGTGTTTGAAAAGCCAGCTCATCGTGGCATGGGCTTCCAGCCCATGAATCATCGGCAGGATGCCGATGCCACAAAGTCCCACGGGCAGGATGCCCGTGCCACTTTTCAAACACCTTCTGAGTGTACGAGGCCAAGGAGGTTGGGTTCACTCCGTCGAGGTGAGGCTTCTTGCCCTCGAAGCGGCGATAGAAACCTCGGCGATGAGCGAGGTCGATACTGTCCCAGTCAGGTGTGGTGTACTCCAGATCAAGTAGGCAGGATTTGTCGCAGGCCGCGCACCAGGCGACCGATGCCTTCGGCGGCGGTGGCTTTTTGCAGGGCGCCGTAGGCGATGCGCAGAAGGCATTGGCCCTGCACGCCGAAGGTGGTGCCAGGGATGACGGCCACCTTGTACTCCTCGATCAGCCGCTGGGTGAGGTGCATCGGGTCCAGGTGCGTGTGGATGCGGGCTAGCAGATAGAAAGCACCGTCGGCAGGCGGGATGGTGATGAGATCGCCGATCTCTTGCAGCTTCTCCAGTGCGAGTTGGCGGATTTCGCGGGTCTCGCGAAGCTTGTCCTCGCAGTAGGCTCTGCCGGCGTACATGGCGCCGACCGCCGCCCATTGCGAGATTACGGGCGCGCAGATCAAGATCGTGTCCTGAATCTTGCGAATCGGCATGAAGAGCCGCTCCGGAATCACCATCCAGCCAATCCGCCAACTCGCGAAGCCATACGCTTTCGATAGCGAAAAGAGCGAGATCGTGTGCTGCGAACTGCCCTCGATAGAACCAGGGGAGAAATGCTGTGCCCCGTCGTAGGTGAAGTATTCGTAGGCTTCGTCGGAGATGTGGTAGATGCCTCGCCGCTGGCAGAGGTCGTTGACCTGGCGAAGTGCATCCTGCGAGTAGACAGCCCCGGTTGGATTGTTGGGCGAGATTGTGACCACGGCCCGCGTCCGGTTGGTGACAGCGTTCTCGATGGTGGCGGGCTGAAGCTGATAATTCTCGTCCGTCGGCACGCAGACGGCCTTGCAGTCGGCCATCGCGATGGCCATCTCGTGGTTGAAGTAGTAAGGCAGGTTCAGGATGATCTCATCGCCCGGATCGGTGAGGGCCAGGATCGTGTTGACGAAGCCCATATTGGCCCCGGCGGTCACGACAATGCGCTGGTCCGAGCCGAGGCGGATGCCATTCTCGGCGGCCAACTTCTTCTCAATCGCCTCCAGAAGCTCGGGGATTCCCTGGACCAGCTTGTACTTATGGTTCTGCGGGTCGGACCAGAATCTCTGGAGGTACTGGTCGGCCTCCGGCGGGGGCCCATAGTAGGCGACGCCCTGGCCCAGTGAAATGGTGCCTGGGTTCGCGCGGATCAATTCCCCCACGACCGGAATAATCGGCGTCTGCACAGATTGCATCCGAAGGCTGTCGTACATCCACTCACTCCCTGGTTATCTCACAGGCGATGGGTGGCAGCGACAAGGTCCTGTTTGTAGTGACGCCGTAAGGCGTTTCCGTAGCATGGGCATCTTGCCCATGAGTCCCAGGGCCATCTTGGCCCTGCACGGGCGAGACGCCCGTGATACACACGGGCAAGATGCCCGTGCTACGATATGCCCTTACGGGCACACTACAAACGCGTCTTGCCACTGCCACCGGTACGTATCAATGCCGTCCTGGCTCAGACCGTATAGGTCGAGGCCGAGGTGGTGCCGCCGTGGCCGGTCCAGTTCGTGTGGAAGAACTGGCCGCGGGGCTTGTCCACGCGCTCGTAGGTGTGGGCGCCGAAGTAGTCGCGCTGGGCCTGGAGCAGGTTGGCCGGCAGACGCTCGTGACGATAGCCGTCGTAGAAGGACAGGGCCGAGCCGATGGTCGGCACCGGGATGCCCAGCTTGACCGCCGTCGTGACCACGCGCCGCCAGGCCCCGTTGGCCTTCGTCACCGCTGCCTTGAAGAACGGGTCGAGCAGCAGGTTCGGCAGGTCGGATCGCCGGTCGAAGGCTTCTTTGATCTTGCCGAGGAAGGCCGAGCGGATGATGCAGCCGCCGCGCCAAATGGAGGCAATGGCCCCGTAGTTCAGGTTCCAGTGATGCTCTTTGGCCGCCGCTTGCATCAGCATGAAGCCCTGGGCATAGCTGACAATCTTCGAAGCGTACAGGGCGAAGCGCAGGTCCGTCACGAGGTTCTGCCTCTTGCCCCGGAACTGGGCCTTGGGGCCCTGAAGGACTTTCGAAGCATCGACCCGCTCATCCTTGAGGGCCGACAGGCAGCGGGCGAAGACGGCCTCCGCGATGAGCGTCAGGGGCTGGCCCTGGTCGAGGGCCTCCACGACGGTCCATTTGCCGGTCCCTTTCTGTCCGGCCCGGTCGAGGATCAGGTCGATCACGTAGTTGCCCTCGTCGTCCTTGACCTTCAGGATGTCGGCGGTGATCTCAATCAGATAGGAGTCCAACTCTCCCTTATCCCACTCGGCGAAGACCTCGTGCATCTCCTCGTTGCTCATGCCGAGACCTTCCCTCATAAGCTCGTAGGTCTCGCAGATCATCTGCATGTCGCCATACTCGATGCCGTTGTGGACCATCTTGACAAAGTGGCCGGCGCCGTTCTCGCCCATCCACTCGCAGCAGGGCGAGCCGTCGGGTGCGCGGGCCGCGATCCTCTGGAAGATCGGCTTGATGTGCTCCCAGGCTGCCGGCGAGCCGCCCGGCATGATGGCGGGGCCGTTCAGGGCGCCTTCTTCGCCGCCGGAGACGCCCGTGCCGATATAGAGCTTGCCCTTGCTCTCGACGTACGAGCACCGGCGGATCGTGTCCTGATAATTGCTGTTGCCGCCGTCGATCAGGATATCGCCGTTCTCCAGGTGCGGCAGCAGTTGCTCGATCAACTCGTCTACGGCTTGCCCTGCCTTGACCATCATCATGATCTTGCGGGGCGTCTTGAGGCTGGCGATCAGCTCCTCGATGGAGTGACAGCCGATGATGTTCTTGCCCTTGGCCCGGCCGTTGATGAAATCGTCCACTTTCGACACGGTGCGGTTGAAGCAGGCGACCGTGAAGCCTTTGCTCTCCATGTTCAAGATCAGGTTTTCGCCCATAACGGCTAACCCGATCAAGCCAATGTCCGCTTGTGCCATGACACGTACTCCTTACTCAAAGCGATCTATGATTGCGGTTATCTCATTCGGTACCCGACAACCCACCCATCCTACCGGAAAATGCGCCGTTTGGGTAGTGCAACCATCCTGAGATCCAGGGCAAACGCCAAGTCGTTCCATGAGGCCGCCCAGCATGCCTCCGGTAGGGGCAACCGGGTCCCCAAACGCGATGAATCGCGTTTGGGCGCCCGACCCTGTGGTTGCCCTGGGATAGGGCAGGCACGGGGGCCTGCCCCTACGTTGCGGCGCTCCTCGCATCTGTGCCAAACAGCTTTGCACTTGCCCTGTCCCCAGATCGATCATGCATTGTTAATGACGGCGCGTTGGCCCGCGTCTATTATCGGTAGAGTCTCTGATAGGTCGTGAGACGTGCGCTATGGATAACGAGGTCAAGAGGCAGAACAGACGATTCGGGCTCAAAGGGTGGCATCTGGTCCTGGGGACCGTCGTGCTGCTGCCGAGCATGAGAGGAATGTGTTTGGCCGATGTTCTGGACTCGATGGAGGAGTGTATCGAGGCCGCCCGATCGCTGTCGGCCGAGCGTTTGAGACGGTTCCGCCGGGTTGACAACGAGATGAGCGGGCCTTCCTTCTTCCATGCCATGGCCAAGCTCATGATCCCGGGTATCAGCAGCGGGGCCCAACAGGATCTGCGGGCTCGCGCGCACCTGAGCCTGGCGGGAATTGCCTTGGCTATCGAGCGGTACCGGCTGGCGACCGGCAGGGCGCCGGAGCGCTTGGAGGAGCTTGTGCCCCGGTATCTGGAGCGGGTGCCCACCGATCCCTTCGATGGCCGGCCGATCCGCTACCGGCGCACCGATCCCGGTTATCTTCTTTACAGCGTTGACACGGACGGCCAAGATGACGGCGGCCGAGAGCGAAGCAAGAAGGAGCGCGGCACGCCGGGGGATCTCTGTTTCATCGTGACGCGATGAGTTGAAAACGCCCGCAAGAGGGTGGATTGCTGAGATTTCGGGAGGCATAGATCGTGAGTGAAGACATTCAGAGTTCGGGCAGACATTTCACCCTTAGGGCCTGGCATATTGCCGTCGCGATCCTTGTGGTGCTCGCAGGGTCGTTCGGTCTCTACCTTGTCGTGAACAGGAATGAGACGCAGCGGCGCCTGCAGGCGTTACGGGCGGCCGGGTATCCGACGAGCTTCGCCGAACTGGCGGAGTATACCAAGCTGCCGGAGGGGGTCGAGAACGCGGCGGAAGTCTACATCGGCGCCTTTGCCGCGTTTGTGCCACCGGTCGATGAGGCGAATGTGCCGGTCTCGGGGAAGGCCCAGTGGCCGGCCCGGGGAACGCCTCTGCCGGAGCCGATGGCCAAGGCCATCTCCCGATTTCTGACGGCCAATCAACCGTGTCTGGCGTTTCTGCACGAGGCCGCCGGCATCGAGCGCTGCCGGTACGATCACGATTACACGCAGATCATGCCGTTTGCACAGGAGGCGAAACAGTGTGCGCAATTGCTCGGCGTGGCCGCCCTGTATCACGCGTACCAGGGCCAGACGGACGCGACGGTGGCTGGTGTCCGCGATGGACTGCGCCTGGGCGATTCCCTGCGGCGGGAACCGGCCACGATCGGGCATCTGATGCGGATCGGGATCACCGCCCTGGCACTCAACGCCATGGAGCGGAGCCTGAGCCTGACGGCCTTCACGGACCGGCAATTGACGGAACTCGACGAGGCGGTGACGCGAACCGCCGGCACGCTCGACCTCACGCAGGTCATCATCACGGAGCGCTGCAGCTTGATCGAGATCTGCCAGAATCCCTGGCGCTTTGCCGGCACCAACCAGGGCATCCCCACGCGGACGATCCCGGGCTTCAGTGGCGTGTGCTTGAACGATGCCTTGAAGTACATGGCGGATCGCCTGGAGGCCTGCCCTTTGCCGCCCGAGGAGCGTCTGAAGCGGTTTCGCGAAATTGACGACAAGATACACCGTCTTTCCTTTCTGCACCTGCTGACCAAGGTCATGGCTCCCGCTCTGACGCGCGTTGCCGAGTTGGATCTCCGGTCGCGGGCGCACTTGGACTTGGCCCGAACGGCTCTGGCCCTCGAGCGCTACCGGCTCGCGACGACCCGGGTGCCGGAGCAACTGGCGGAGCTGGTGCCGCAGTACCTGGAGCGCGTGCCCCTCGACCCGTTCGACGGCCAGCCGCTTCGCTACCGGCGCACCAATCCCGGCTACCTTCTCTACAGCATCGACATGGATGGTCAAGACAACGGCGGCCGGGACCGGGACATCGCCAAGAAGGGCGAGTCTTACGACCTGTGCTTCATCGTGACGCGCTGAGCTGGAAACGCCGGCACAAAGGGTAGATCTATGAGGTTTCGCGAGGTGCAGATTGTGAGCGAAGACACTCGGAACCCGGATAGACACTTCCAGCTCAAAGCCTGGCATGTCGCGGTCGCAATTATCGTTCTGCTCCTGGGTGCGGCCATGCTGTGGTTCGTCGTCCACCGGAATGACACGCAGCGGCGCTTGCAGGCATTACGTGCCGCCGGCTATCCCACGAGTTTTGCCGAGCTGGCCCAGTACACCAAGCTGCCCGAGGGGGTCGACAACGGGGCGGAAGTCTACATCAGTGCCTTGGCTGCGTACGTGCCGCCGGTCGATGAGGCGAACATGCCGGTCCTGGGGAAGGCCCCGTGGCCGGCCCGGGGAACGCCTCTGCCTGGGGCGATGGCCCAGGCGATCTCGAAATGTCTGGCGGCCAATCAACCGTGCCTGAGTCTGCTGCGCGAGGCTGCGGGCATTGAGCATTGCCGCTACGACCACGACTACACGCAGACCGTGCCCTTGCCCGTGGAGAGGAAGAACTGTGCGCAATTGCTCAGCGTGGCCGCCCTATATCACGCGTACCAGGGCGAGACGGATGCGACCATGACCTGCATCCGCGATGGGCTGCGGATCAGCGATTCGCTACGGCGGGAACCGGCCCTGATCGGCCATCTGATGCGAATCAGCTTCATTCGAATGACGCTCGAAGGGCTGGAACGCAGCCTGAGCCTGGCGACGTTTACGGACCGGCAACTGAAGGATCTTGATGAGATGCTGACACGGACCGCCGGCACGCTGGACTTAAGGCAGGCCATGATCACGGAGCGCTGCAGCTTGATCGAGATGTGCCAGAATCCGTGGCGCTTTGCGGGCCCTGGCTCGGGCCTCCCGTTTCGGAAGATCCCAGGCCTCACGGACGTGTGCCTGGCCGATACCCTGGAGTACATGGAGAAACGCATCGAGGTCTGCGCTCTGCCGCCGACGGAGCGCTTGCAGCCGCTTCGTCAGATTGACCACGACATACAGCGGCTTTCGTTTCTACACCTACTGACCAAAATCCTCACTCCCGCGCTGACCCGAGTCGCCGAGCTGGATCTCCGGCGGCAGGCGCACGTGGACATGACCAGAGCGGCTTTGGCGCTCGAGCGCTACCGGCTCGCCACCGCCCAGGTACCCGAGCAATTGGCAGAACTGGTGCCGCAGTACTTGGAGCGCGTGCCCCTCGACCCCTTCGACGGCCAACCGATTCGCTACCGCCGCACCAACCCCGGCTACCTTCTTTACAGTATCGATACCGACGGTCAAGACAACGGCGGCCGCGAGCGGGACATGGTCAAAAAGGGCGAGCCCTACGACCTGTGCTTCATCGTGACGCGATAGGAAGACGCCATGCACTTCGCTGTTCCTCAAGATCGTGGCCAAGTTCTGCCGCAGCGGTTTGAGTTTATCGCTTTTCGGCCCCCGGCAGTTCTCGCCTTGCGCCAATGGCATGACAGCAGGACAATGCCGTGGTGGCTTCCGCTTTTTGCCCTCCGTCCATGAGAGTGAACTATTTTCCTGCGATTTGACCTTGATTTCTGGTCGGTGTGGCTTATAATCGCAATCACAAGATGGAATGCGATATTCTTGAGAGGTCCAAGAGAATTGTTGACTCGTGATTGGGAGGCTGAAATAGGCGGATAATTCAATCCAATAATATGACAGTCGCGTAGCTTCGGCTGCTGTCCGTATCGAAACTGGCAATTTCACACACAAGACAGCGCTAAGGTACGCCCCCCATTGGGGCGTGCCGAAAGCGTTCTTGTGTGGGCATGCCAGTGCCTGATGCGGGGCGTGAGTAGGTCACGCCTCTTTCATTTCCGGGCACGGTGTCCTTCGATAGCGGTCTTCCCGCTTCCTCCTTCATGCCAGCGGCCAGTTGATCCTGGACAGAGCATTGAGTCTGTGCTCACCGGCGCTTTGTTGGCGGTGGTGAATCAAGCAAGGTGTTTTGTCAGAGTTGGGGAGTATGAACATGAAAGTCACGATGTGTCGCACGGGAGTGAAAGAAGGGCGGGGCGTGAATCAGCAGCCACGGGAGGCAACGGAGAATCGCGTGTTGTTGGTCGCGTGTTGGATCAGACGCGTTCTGGTTCTGGCGGCGTCCGCCGCCCTTTGTTCGGGGTGTGGTATCGCTGCGATGAGCAGCATGAAGAACTTCTCGGTCTCCGAGGAGGTCAAGCTCGACAGCTCAACCTTGGAGGTCATGCCCGTGGTGGAGGAAGTGGGCAAATCCCTTGGCTATCGGGTCAGTGGGCGCATGAAACATGCCGATTTTACTTCGCTCAGTTTCGAGCGGGACACCTCGATGATCGCGACGATGGCGACGGGCTACATGCGAACGGCTCACATCTCGGTTTCGCACAACCCGAAGGAACAGAAGCTCGATTTGATGATGATGGTGGTGGGCAACTTAGGCGCAGGAGGCGAGGCCGATGTCCAGAAGGCGCTACAGGCGTTCAAAGACAAGCTGCAGGAGCGGTTGGGTGCCCAGAACAAAACTGCACCCTGAGGCGGGCCGGAGTCGTCAGTCCCCAAGCAATTACTGGGGCTTCTTAGGGCCGCTGGGCGTTATGGAATCAAGTTTGTGGATCGCGGAATCGTATGAAGTGGACTTGGTGAGAGAATGGAGGCAAGCATGAACACGAGAAGTTGGTGTTGTACGGTCTGTGTAATGGGCGCGGCACTTCTATCAGGGTGTAATGGCCCCGCGCGGAAGGTGACCTTCAACGCAAACCCCATAAGTGCGCAACTACAAATCTCCTCGGAGACGGGAATTCGAGTGCCTTCTCCCGATGGCGGTCTACCGTATACTCTGAGGTTCAACTCGGATCCCACAAAGGTGCCAAGTGCGTACACAGCGAGCTTCAAACTGGAGGGTTACCAGCCAGCAACCATCACGATAAGGAAAGACAGTGAGCAGTACGATCCCAAGATCGTTACCATGACCAAGGCCGCCGACAAGACGGACTTTCGGATCGAGTTGAGACGGGAACTCGTGCGTGAGATCCCGATCCTCGTGCCTACGATAACCCCACAAGGCTACACGATAGAATCAGGCACGGCGCGTGCTTGGGTGGAAGACATCGAGCGCGAGGCGATGGGCCCTTCCAACATCGTGCGTCTTGCTGAGGGACAAAGCATTATCGGCATGGCCATATCTGCTGATGGCGGTTCGCTTGTCTTCTCTTTGGCGGAGGAGGTCGGCGACGACAGGAGCAGCAAGAGGGATGACAAAGGCAACAAGAAGAACGTTGCAAGCATGCGCTCCGTCCAGACAAAGGGCGGGGGAGTGACCCAAGTGACCAGCGGTCAATGGAGCGATACCTCCCCGACAGTCACCGCGGACGGAAACCTGTTCTTTTGCTCCGATCGATTACGAGAAAAGAAGATGGACATTTTCCGCGTCCCCATCGGTAAGACTGGCGCGATCGCCGTTGTCCACCAGACCGCTGAAGGTATCAACTACCAGCCGTCGGTTGCACGCAACGGCGTGATCGCGTACACTTACAAACCCCAATATCAAAACACATCGGTTGGCTCCAACCAAGTCTGGACCCTGGGAGGAGAGAATCAGTACCCCACGCAGTTGCGTGAAGGGAGCATGCCCGCCGTTTCTCCTGATGGCAAGCAGATTGCGTACATTGGACCTGATGGACAACTGTGGAAGATGCCTGTCAACGGTCAGAACCCTGTTCAGCTTACCAGCAGCGCCGTCCAGAAGGAAGGAAAGAGACACCCGACCTGGAGTCCGGACGGCGAGTACATTCTGTACGCGTCTGACGAAGGCAGAGACAAGGATAATCTGCCAAACTATGACATTTGGATGATGCGCGAAGATGGAACGGCTGTACGGCAGCTTACCACGAATGGTTCCATAGATGATTATCCCGTGGTCTCCCCCGATCAGAAGTATGTCTATTTCGTTTCCAATAGAGGTTTCAAAGAAGGCATTTGGCGCATTCCATTCCCGGAGTCCGATTCGGGGCCTGCACAAGCCCCCAAAACGACCCCCTGATGCTCCGGATGGCCCTCCAGATGTCGATTTCGAGCGACTGCTCAACGCAGTAGGCGCGGACGAAATAGGGACTGCTCCGAATGGCACTGCCGTGAGTTTTTGGTCTTGCGGGCACATAAACTCTCCGTGTGCCTGAAGGGAATCATGTCGATCTCTTTCTGGCACGAAAGTCTTGCTCCGGGCCACCGGGGCAGTATCATGT
>Ga0315280_10001304_pt1 | contig 43141 bp, 40 predicted proteins | sample YL17G06_40_MG_FD_203697 | JGI IMG/M metagenome (GOLD analysis project Ga0315280, IMG submission 203697) | Sediment microbial communities from Yellowstone Lake, YNP, Wyoming, USA - YL17G06_40 | ecosystem: Environmental > Aquatic > Freshwater > Lake > Sediment | place: USA: Wyoming | collected...
CCTCGGCAAGAGACTCCTAGGACTCACGGTTGTCCGCCTAGACGGAAAAAGAATGTTCTACGACCACGCTGCAGTCAGAAACTTCGGAAAAATCTTCGTCATACTGCCCTTCGATCTACTCGCAGGGCGTCGACTAAAGGATAAGAGATACATCAGATACTTCGATAAGTTTGCAGGAACAACAGTAATAGACCTTAAACCAGAACACTCACAAGAATCTCCAACGCGCGCCGAGCCATCATGACATTTGCACGTGCACACCGCGCGCGCGAATCTCAGTGCGGGCTAGGTTCTTTTTGCCATTTTGTGTGGTGTTTGATGAGGTCGCTGATGCCTGATTTTATGGTGAATTGTGGGTTGTAATCGAGGAGTTTTTTGGCTTTTTGTATGTCTGCGAAGCCGCGTCTGATGTCTGGCGGTCTTGGGGCTGCGTGGACATCTTTGATTTGGGTTTTTTTCAGTTTTTCTTTCATGATTTTGGCGACTGTGTTTATGCTTGTTTCTTTTCCGGTTCCTATGTTGAAGACTTGGCCTGCGGCATTCTTGCTGTGTAGTGCGAGCATGTTTGCTTGTATGACGTCTTGTATGTAGACGAAGTCTCTTGTTTGTTCTCCGTCGCCGAAGATGATGAGTGGCATGTTGTTGAGTAGTCTGTTTAGGAAGAGGAGTATGACGCTTCCGTATGCGGTTGGGATGTCGACGCGTTGTCTTGGGCCGTAGATGTTGAAGTAGCGGAGGGAAACTGTTTCCAATCCGTAGAGTTTGTTGAAGGCGGTGACGTAGTTTTCTGCCGCGAGTTTCGACGTGGCGTAGGGAGAGTCTGTCGGGTCGAGAGGCATGTTTTCTTTCTTTTTGGGTTTCGACGGGTTGCCATATACTGCGGCGGAGGAGGCGAAGACGAACCGTTTTACTCCGAGGTCTGAAGAGGCTTTGAGAAGGTTTAGGGTTCCTGTGACGTTGACTTCATTTGTGAGAGAGGGGTTTTGGACTGAGAGTATTATGCCGACTAAGCCGGCTTCGTGAAAAACGGCGTCTACGTCTTTTACGGCTTTTTTTACGTCGTCGAGTTTTCGAATGTCGCCTTGAATGAAGTGAAAGTTCTTGTTGCCTTTGTGTTGGGCAACGTTTTCCATGGAGCCGTAGCTTAAGTCGTCTATGACTTTGACTTCGTGGCCTTCGTTTAACAGTCTGTCTACCAGGTGGCTTCCTATGAAACCTGCGCCGCCAGTTACGAGTATTCTGGTGTATTTCATGGTTTTCACGTGTGTGGGGCTTATTGCGAAGGCTGTTGGGTGCGTCTGGTCTGGTATTCTCTTATTAGAGCTGCTGTGGCGAAGATTGTGGTGAGTGCGAGTAGGCTGAGGACTATTGGTGTTAAGCGGATGCCCCATGAAGTGTAGTTTAGCAGTAAGCCTACTATGGGGACTAGGGCCAGGCTCATGCCGATGCTTAGGGCTATGGTTTCTATGGTGTCGATGCTTTTTTCAGAGGTTTCGAGTGTGTGTGCTAGGCCTTTGGCGAATGGAAGGTGCTGTGGAAAAAGTGCTTTTATGAAAGCGTAGCCTGGGAGCCAGATGATGAATATTGTGCCGAGGACGTATCTTATGTAGACGAGTGGAAGGAAAGCGGTTTCGGACACGGTGAATACGACTATGACTGTTGCTATTGTGAGTGCCATGGTGATCCAGTACCAGAAAGCGTGGTTTGAACCGAGGTAGCCTGTGAATTTTTCAGGTATCGGGGTTTGTTGTGGTTTGATGTGGATTTTTTCTTGTTGTTGCAGTTGGATTATTCGGTTTAGTATCTCTTGTTTGGGTTTTGATGTTTGTGTTTGTATTTGGTCGACTAGTTGTTGGACGTTTTCTGGTTTTGCCGTTTGAACAGTGTGGATTATTTGTTGGTCCAGTTCGTCTTCTGCGGGTTTTTTGGGCAATTGTGGTGGGCTCCGTTAATTGTTGGTTTGTTTGGTTTGTTGTAGGTTTTAGGGTTTATGCTTCTATGTTAAGGTTGCTTCGTTGCTGTAAGAAACAGCGTGTCCATTGGAGGTACGTCTGGTGGCAGAATCATTTATCTGCCAAGGATCCAAACATGCCTTGACGCTGGTTGACGGACAGAATGTGAGTTGCAAACGTGCTGTCTTGGCGCGCGCTAAGTAATAAACAACGGTTTCTAATGGACTTTTGTAACAAAAAACTGTAACAAACGTGTAACAAATCGGATTTTCCTAGATTTTCAAAAAGACAATAAACCCAACATCATTTTTTACTGTTTTTCTCTCACTTGTGACCAGTTCTTTGCGAATTGAGCTTCTTTTCAAGGGCAAAGCATGAATAGTTCCTTGAATTGTCGCGCGCGAGTGAAACTAGCGCTATTGAGCTCGCTCGGAGTGCAGTAGAGATCTCCTCTATAAGTATTATCTATCGTGGTTTTTATAGGGCCAGGAGTTGTTTGTTTTGTGAGATAGATATGAGACTAAGTAGAATTGCTTTAGGTCTGACCGCTCTCACGCTGATGGTTCTAGTGGTTTCCACCGCATCTGCTTGTGAACTGCCAGGGCTTTCGCCGGGATACTGGAAACATAATGTGAAGGTCTATTGCGGAGGGCCAGGAAGTTATAGTGGAGACCCACATGAAACAGCAGCATCTATGGAATACTACGAATCGATCATAGCAAACTCGCATCCAGGCTTCACTCTCGAGTGGGCCAACGAACGGTTCCAGAACAACGCATACAAGAGCATGTGGCTAACAATTGCCAACTGGTTCAACGCAGCAGCAGGCCGTCTTCCATACAGCGACTAACCTAGAACATTCTCTTTTTTTTCTGCTACTTGAAGTGTGCGCGTGCTAGGAAAGAACTGCGATACTCCTTGGAAGAGGAAGAATCAGACTTCTTCTATTGATGCTTTCTCTGAGAATGGAGTAATCATCGAAGCATGACGAGACTTCCTAAATACCCAAGAACCAGAGCTGAAGAAGACTTGCTCTATTCGACAAAGGTTTCAACACATATGGCTAAGGTTCTGGTTGCACAAGAACGAAAGCACAGAAGACGATAACAATCTGTTCCAAAAGATTTTCTTGACGACTTTTTTGTAACAATTTAGAAGTTGAGATCACTTGAAGCAATGTTGAGAAAAACATCAATTGTAACAAATGACTTAGCGCGCTATCCGGCAAGTTGGTTTTCCTATCATCTGTGCTTTGATGCTACTTTAGGTTCTATCCACTTGTAGGTTTTTGCAAGCCCTTCTTCTAGACCGACTGTGGGTTCCCATCCGAGTACTTTCCTTGCAAGTCCGATGTCAGCGTTTCGACCCCTGACCCCTTGGGGCGCTGTCAAGTCATACTTCCTGGTTATTTTCTTGCCAGACGCCTTGATTATCATGTCAGCAAGTTCATTGATCGTGACAAGTCTTTCGGATCCAATGTTCATAGGCTTGTCGTAATCTGACTCCATAAGCGCAACTGTTCCGCGGACGCAGTCGTCGATGTAGCAGTATGATCGTGTCTGTTTTCCGTCTCCCCAAATTGTTATTTCTCCGGGGTTTGAGGCTTCGGCGACTTTTCTGCATAAGGCCGCTGGTGATTTCTCTCTTCCACCCTTGTAGGTGCCTTCGGGTCCGTAGATGTTGTGGTATCTTGCCATGCGGACGTTGAAGTCGTAGTCTCTCTGGTATGCTTCGCACATTTTCTCCGTTAGAAGCTTCTCCCAACCGTAGAAGTTGTCGGGGTCAGCTGGATAAGCGTCTTCTTCTTTTAGGCCTTTCACGTTTGGGTCGGTTTGCCTGTACGTTGGATATACACAGGCAGATGAGCTGTAAAAGTACCGTTTTACCTTGTTGCGTCTTGAAGCCTCAAGCATATGAGTGTTGATCAGGATGTTGTCGTGCATAACGTCGGCGCCGACTTCCGTTATAAAACCAATCCCGCCCATGTTGGCTGCGAGATTGTACACCTTATCCATGCCTTTTGTTGCTGTTAGGCAGTTTGTCCATTCTCTGAGATCTAGCCGAAGGTCTTCGCTGCAGTATTTTTCTGTCATGTACTCGTTGGCGTTTATATCGACAACTCTTACGAAGTTGCCTTTCTGAAGCAGGTGCTTTGCCAAGTGGCTTCCTATGAATCCGTTGCCGCCAGTAATCAGTATTTTCTCCATCACGTATCCCTTTCCTTCAGGTCTTGAGAATGTTTGTGTTGACACTTCCGCGCGCGCTTAAAAACCTCATGTCGTTTCATGATATATTTCACTGCGGGGGGTCAAGGGCTGATTATGATGGTGATTATTCTCATTGCTACTGTTGCAAGGAAAAGTGTTGAGAAGGTTAATGTGGCACTTCGTAGTCTTTTTTTGTTGATGATCAGGTTTGTTTTTCCGTAGTATGGTGAGATGAGTTCTGATGTTACGAGTAGGATTATGGCTGTGACGGCTAGCCATAGGCTTATGTCCCAGAGGGATAAGGGAAAATCCATCGTGTTAGTCCTCTATGATCTCGTATGTAGTTTCAATGACGTTGCCGTCTTCGGAGCTTGTTGTGTCGGTTATTCTTACGGGTTTGCCTGTTGCTTTGGTTATGGCTATGGCGATGGCGCTGCAGAGTGGGCAAGTGATTGAGCTGGCTAGTTGTGAGGGATCTTCGGCGTCTTTGAGCATGTTTCCGTAGATTGGTTTGGTTATCTTTGCATGGATTGTGGTGTTTTTCATCTGAGTGCCGGAAGCCGAAGGATCTTCTTTTCTTTCGGTTGGGTCGTTTTCTTCTCGGATCTCTAGGTTCTCAGCGATTTCCAGGTCTTCGATGATGAGTTTTGGAAGTTTCTGTTGTAGGTTTTTGAGGTCTGTTTTGATGAGGGGTGTCCCGAGAGATTTTTCGAGCAGTTTTGACAGTTGAATGCCGGGTGGTGTGAACAGAATGCCTTGTGTGGTTCTGGTTACAGGTTGGTTTTCATATAGTTGGATTAGTTCTGGTGTTGGGAGGTTTGTATGTTTGTATTTTGATATGCATATCTTGGTGGTTTCTGGGTTTGTGAAGTATTTCGGGGGCAGGTATGTTGCGTCTCCTTTGTAGCCGAGTTCTTGTATCATCTGGTTTAGTGTTATGAGCGAAGGCGATAACGCTGCTTCCATGAGGGTTTTTCTTGCGTATTCTTCTGGTTTGACGTAGAGGAGGATGGCTCCCCAGAAAATTAGGCCGAGGCCTATGAATGCAAGTATGGACGAGTTGTATCCGATTGAGGTTATCAGCGAGATCGTGCCTAGTAAAAGCATGATCACGATTGCTGAGATTACTGAACTGATTCTCGAGCGCACTTTGGATTCCTCTTTTTTATTTCAGCCTAGAGGTTATTATTTGCTTCCACCTGTCTAGACGTTTGTGTTCTTGGCTTCTGGTGGTCATTTCGATTTTCCAGATGCGGGTTGGTTCATCTTGGATGTTGGCTATGGCGTTTTTTGCTATGCCTGTTTTTTCTGTTTCCTGAAGCTTCTGTAGAAGTTCCTCTTTCTCTGTTTGGAGTCCGGTCTTGATTTTGTATGTTTCGGCGATGGCTTCTAGCGTGGGTTTTGTGGTTTTTTCTGTTTCTGCTATTGTGTCGATGATATGTTTGTTTTGCGGTGAGAGTTTCTGGTAGGTCTTGGCGTTGACTCTTCTTTGTTCCATGGTTTTGTAAGTGTAGAAAATGATGATTGCGGCTAAGAGGGCAAGTGTGATTTCGGCCAGAGTAATGCCATTACTGGATAGGGCTATTGCGATTGCTGTCCAAGTTTTTATTGGTTGCCAATAGTTCACTATTGCGGTTGCGAACGGGAGCAATTCGTTTTCCATACGGGCTACGTCTTGCGGCGTTTTAGGATAGGCTATCAGGCTTATTTCCACGTATTTCTGCTGGGATGTGCCGTTTGTCGTGAAAATCGAGTTTTCAAACCAGTACAGAACTAGCTGGGTTTGGTCGTAGGTTTTGTCCCTGAAAACAAAGTATCTTGCGATTATCGAGGGGTTCTGCATGATTTGCACGTCTCTTAGATCCAGCTGTTCCACCGAAGGCTGGTAACCCTGAATTAGTGGGCCGGTGACGAGGCAGTATTCCCAACGATGGAGTGGCGAAGGTGTTCCGGCGATTTCGAGTCCTACGTAAACTGTCTGTCTGTCAGGGTCCTGTGGCGTGTACGAGTAGATTAGAGAGTAGTCTTGTCCTGACAGTTGTTCGAATTCGGTGTCGCGTTGGACGTATTGGAGCGTGTAGTTCGGGATTTGGGGGAAGATTTGGTTGTTTCCCTGTTGGCCTGTGGGGGTTTGGATTAGGATTTGTGCTGGTCCTTGTGTCAGTGCAAATACTGGAGCTTGAATTGACATCAGAAGGATTGCAGCCAGTGCCACTGCCACTATCTTTGCTGCGTCTGTTTTTCTGGGTTTTGTTTCTGGGTATTTGACCAGTCTTCCACATGTAGGACAGAAATCTTTCGTTTGGTGAGATAGATGGGGGTTGCAGTTTGGACAGTTTTGTTGGGTTTGTTTCTTTGTGAATATTTGTGTTTTGAAGAGTTTCTCCGATATTATCAAGAGTATTAGTGTGCCTAGGAATATTAGAATCCATCCGCCTAGCAGGTGAAATATGTTGAGAGCTAGTTCTTGGCCCCATTGGTAGCCGATTAGGAGGATTGTGGTTATTCTGAGTATGTTGAGGATGTAGATGAGGGGGAAGCCTATGATGAAGATTGCGGCTTTCTTCCAGAGTTTGTCTCTGACAACGAAGGCTACAAAGGCGGAGAATACGAGGAAGCCTATTAGGCTGTATATGCCTGAGCATGCGATATCCACAGCGAACGGAGGCAATACGTTGCCGTCGACCTGGGTTATGCTTATTGCCGGCGTGCCCGATAGGTTGAATATAGTTGTGTGAATGCCTAGTCCATTTACTATTGCGTTTGAGGCTTCTGAGCTTATTACTGACAGCGTTGAGCCCGTGCGAAAGATGACTTCTGAGGGTACGGGGGCGAGAAAAGCTAGGAAGGCGATGGGGAAAGCCGCTTGGCGAAGAGTCTGCGGATTAAACAGGACTAGTGTCAGCCCGGCCACAAAGAAAGGAAGTGTCAGAGCATGATATTCGAGTGGAGTGAACGTGTACGAACCGTACCAGTAGACTATCATTGCTGTTGCACAGAGCAGGATCCCGCCTAGTACGTCAAGGTGGCGCGTGGTCTCAGAGAGATCGCTTCTTTCGCCTTCGATTGCTGCGCGGAACATTTTTCGTTTACGGTAGATCAGATATGCGAAGAGCAAGGGTATTATCAGAATGTAACTTGTCGATTCGTTGGTCAAAGCGTCGTTGACGATTATCCTCAGGTCCTGAAGGTATAGCACTATGACCGCGACAATTAGGGTTGAAGCTTTCAGCGGAACGGCTAGGTTGCTTGGGTTTTTCAGACCTGCAAGTCGTTGAGGCAATGGAAGCTTCGTGGTTTGCATCCAATAACCCTTCTTGCTGTGAGAATCTCTATAATGTTCCCTTAACGTCTATGTCTACAGGATTTTCCACCAGTCGAATGGTGAGCATTTTTGCGATTGGTTGGACTCGTTTCAGGAAAACAAGCTCTTAAGAGTTATTCCCTGATGAAAAGGGGATGTCTCGTTCAGAGTCTAGTGCACCGATGGATTCGTCTCTTTGAAAATTCTCTTCAACGTCTTTGCCACATGTTCAAATTCTACTTGTTTCAAGCTCGGATATAAGGGCAGGGAAAGAGTGTGCCTCGAAGCATAATCTGAATTCGGGCATTTAGCAGAGGAGAGAAACTTGTGAAGAGGTTTCCAGACTGGTTTTTCGCAAATTACCCCATTCTCCTTTGCAGCTTCTCGGATATGGCTCAATCTGTTGACGGTCAAGACGTATCTGAAAAAGACTGGTTTTTTGCGTGAAATGTTGCGTGGCGGTACGATGCCAAATCTTGAGAATTGTTCATCGTAGTAGGCGGCAATTTGCCTTCTTCGACTTATGAATTGCGGAAGTTTCTTGAGTTGGCTCAGGCCGAGTGCGGCTTGAAAATCAGTCATTTTGTAATTGTACTTCACAGGCACTAAGGGTTTCCTGTCGTAGTCTCTAATGTTGACGATCTTGTCGTAGAATTCTCTGTTGTCAGTAAGGATCATGCCTCCTTCGCCAGTTGTTATCATTTTGGTCGCGTAGGAGGAAAAGACAGAAAGTTCACCGAATTTGCCGACCTTCTGGCCATGGTATTCTGCTCCTATTGACTGAGCACAGTCCTCTACTAATGGAACTCCAAGTTTTAGCAGTTCATCAAGTTCGGCGGGGTTTCCGAACATGTGAGGAACGATCATTGCTTTTACTCTCCGTGTAAGTTGCTCCCTGACATTTTCAGCACAAATGTTCAAATCTGTTTGGTCAATATCAACGATCCTAGGTTTTGCACCAACATAAAGAGCTGCAAAATAGGGCGATGCACACACGTAGCTGGGAATAACTATTTCGTCACCTTTTTTGAGGCTTAACCCGACGAGAGCCAAGTGAAGAGCCGCAGTTCCTGAAGAACACGCAATCGCGTGCTTCGTTCCGATGTATCGCGCAAGTTCATTCTCGAATTCTTTGACTTTCTTGCCTTGAGCTATCTTGCCTGAGACCAAAACCTCGGTGACCGCTTCGACGTCTCTTTGATCGATTGATGGTCTTGAATGTGGCACAATCATGTTTAATCCCAATTCGCGGCCTTGTTGCAAGCGCTGCAACTTAACTCACGCTTAGCGCGGTTCACCAGATATGTCAACTCTCCTAAGCCAGGCTTCTCGCCAAAAACAGAAGCAGGATCGATCGCAATTTCCATGTGATCGCCCATCGCAATAGACTCCTTCAAGAATGACAGTAGGAACTTTTATCCGTCTAAGCTCTCCAGTTGATTCTATTATGATCTTGTTCAGTTTTTTGAAAACCTTGAACTTTTGTCCACAGAACTTCGTCATTTCAGGATTGAAACGTAAGCCTGCAAGCTTGTCTTGATCATCGAGCGTGGCAAAAATCTCTTTTGTTGATTTCACTTCAACCCATTGACCGGGCTGGAGGTTTGGATCGCCCTTATTCATATTGCCGGCATTTGCTAACGTTCTTTTGGCAGCTTTGCGCAACAAAATAGTTGATACAAACTCGCGTGGACCAATCATTGTAATTCGCCATATTTGCCTTTTCAAGCGCCAAAAAGGTCTTCGCAAGTACAGTACTCGGCGCGCATCCGGTAACGTGAAGGAGGTTAAATCAGGATAGTAGTATTGACAACGCTCAGTCTCCTGTCTACGCCCTTGCATAATGCAAACTCTTCCTAACAAGATTATCAAGATCGTGCAAGATAGATTTTGCGTGTGTTCGAAAGCAGATCTATGAAATCATAGTATTGCAGTGTGAAATTCGAGTTTTGGGCTTAACAAATATTCGACCATTCACAGAGCTGCGTATCCTAATCTTTATCGGTCTGACCGGATAGGTGCGCATTGAGCAGATTCCGGAGTATCTTAAGGCTCCATCGAAATCCATAGTTTCTTGCCTCATATAGTGTATCCAAAGAGAAAGTATCAAGCAATCTCTCTCTCGTATTGTGTTGGTCGACATATTCTTCTATTCTTGAGGCAAGTTGTCTAAATCTTTCTTTATGAATGTTTGTGCAAAAGCAGTTCTCTGGACTCTGATGATTGTACAGAACTGGGTCATAGTCGTCTTTGATTAGGCCTACCTTCTTGCAATAGTCAAAGGCTTCTGTTCCGGGATACGGGGTGAAGATACTGTAGTTCAATAAGCCTCTTATTTTTTGCATTGTAATGAAGGTATCGTTTAGTGTGTCTTCGGTTTCCCAGGGGGTTCCTATGATGAAAAAGGCCGTCAACTTGATCCCTTGGTTTCTAATGATTTTTACTGCGGAAAGAGCTTGCTCAACTGTGATGCCCTTCCTTACGTGCTTTAGTATTTCATTGTTGCCCGATTCGATGCCGAGAAAGATAGAATGGCAACCAGCTTTTTTCATATGGATAAGGAGCTTTTCATCAATTAAGTCAACCCGAGTCTCGCAGCCCCACCTTATTTTGGGGCAGTCGTGAATCATAGAATCGCACAAGCGATGAGTATATTCTTTGTTTATTCCAAAAGTATCGTCCACGAACTCGATCCTGTTTATTCCCATTTTCTGAAGAGACTTGATCTCCTTGGCCACATTTTCTACCGACCTGAACCTTGTTTTCCGACCCCATATGCAATTTGATCCGCAGAAGAAACATGTGTATGGACATCCTCTCGTCGCCAAGATGTTTTTGAACGCAGATTTGGGATGCTTGTCATAGTCAACGAGAACCTCGTGAGCATATTGATGTGGAAAGCATAGAGTATCTAAATTTTCTACAAGCTTTCTGTTTGGAGTCTCAACGATTTCCTGGTCTTCTCTAAACATGATTCCTTTGATTCTTGCAAATGATTCTCCTTTGCTTATGGCGTCGAGCAATTCAACTGTAGTTATCTCACCCTCGCCTTTGACGACTATGTCAACGTTGGAGTCAGCTAACATCTGCGGTCCAACTGCTGTTGGATGTGGCCCTCCCATGATTACGATTGTTCGATTATTGATCTTCTTGGCTAATTTGCCGATTATTTGGCTGGACGCCAAATTTCCGGCACAACAATATATCCCAACAACTTTAGGCTCGTACCTGGCCATAGTTGATTTCGCTTCATTCCATATTCGACTAGAGATATCTTTCAGATTTCTCAAATAATTGTTGAAACCCGCGCCAGATAGATAACTCATGCGCAAAGCTTCCGAGTCGACTGCAAAGTCAGCATTGTACACGAATACTTTCCAAGCAGTTTTTTCTATTATTGTTCCAGCTAAGTAGCCTAACGAAAGTGGATATCTAATACTCGAATAGGTCTCTTTATACAATCTGTAGAAGGGTGGATTGACGAGCAAAATTGTATTCTGCTTCCTGTACCTCTGCATATCAACACTTCGCTGGTTTCATTTGTAAACGCGCAACACAGGCACCCAATTCAGTTGTGCTTATCTTTTGTCTGTGTTCACTTTCATTCTACCAATCACTGCAACAAACGTTTGCTAAAGCAGCTTCAAGGAAAACGGCATCTATGTCTTTCATTGTTTTCTTGACTAGATTGAAGTCTCGCGCGCGCTATAGCCTAATAATCTGTCTACTTACGCTTACGTTGCGTTATTGTGGGAAGTTTGTGCTCCTCTACATTACACATTCTATTAAGGCAGATAGCAAAGTCTCCCATAGTTCTAACTACGATTTTTCCCTCATTCCTTTTCCTAGATACATAGTCCATAAATAGTTTGAAATCTCGTCCCAAAGCTTTGTATTCCAAGAGATTCCAAGGATGCATCCAAACATGAAACACCATATTAGATCTTATCGCCCTCCACAATCCTAGTTTGGCGCGTGGCAAGAGGCTGAAGGGATACTTAGGGTCACTGAAATACATCGAACTTGGTATTTCCCAAATCCCATTCTTCCATTTTGGCATTACAGGTGGGGCAATCATCTCATTAATCAGCCCATTGACTTTGTTTAGCGAGCGTGATCGGAGACTACTCTGCATTAGCGTCTCACCTCTATAGACAAGTAGCCCATACTTTTTGAGAACATCTATATGTCCTATCTTGTTTTGAGGAAAAACAAAGGATTTGAGGATAATTCCAAAGTGCTCCGCTGTTTCCATTCCTGCTTTTATTTCTGAATCCGCAACTTCCTCACTAATTTGGGAGAAGAGTGGATGAGAAAATGAATGGTGACCGATCTCATGACCGACCGTACTCGAAAGAATCTTCTCCACAATATCTCTTCCAAAATACAAAGTATTGTCACAAGAATTTGCACAGATGTCAAAAGAATGTAGATTCGTAAATCTTGGTTTATGTTTGCATGATACGTCGCTCTGCTCATGACAAGGATCCAGCAACAAATGCCCTACTACTGCCCATGTAGCAGGAATCTGATACATCTCAAGAACACTTAATACAGCATCTATGCGTTCTCTTAACCTAACTCCGCCAACCCTTTTCAAAAGACGTATTGCTCTATAAGATCGAGTATTTATTAATCCCCAAAGCAATTCAAGATCCAAGCTTAGAATAAAAACAGGTTTTCCTATTGACATAGAGTTCATTTCTGGTCTCGCTGCCTTTCTCGTTGCATAGTACTGTTTTTGATACTTGATGTTAGATTTCGCTTCTTTGTGAAAATGAGTCGAATCTACAATGAGGTGACTTCATCCCAAGTCTCAAGCAATTTTATGAAAGTTGCTCGCGCGGTATCCCAGTTTTCGAACTCATTGCTATGTCTACGGATAAATCTCAGTAGAACATATGGAACGCTACTAAAGATTAACTCTGGGGTCAAATTTCTCTTTTTACTAAAATCTGCTAATAGATTTCTCAAGATAGGTGTGTATTTTCCTTTCCCAGAAAAGTTCTCATAAAAAGACTTTTGGGGTTGAAGCCCTGTCATGCAATTCGTAATGATAAAAAAACAAAAATCAAAAAGGGGGTTGCCTTCTTCTTTGTAGTACTCCCAATCGATGACGTAGATTTTTCCGTTATCATCAATGAGAATGTTCTTTGCCCAAAAATCACCATGCTCAGAAGTTTTTTCAATCTTTAATCCTTCTAAATGCTTAAGAAGATGCTCTAGTCTTTCTGAAGTTCTCAGCCTTATTTCCCTAGATATGCGTATCTCTGAGACATAACTGCTTAGATTCTTAACTTCTTGCTCCATCTCCTCAAAATTCCAGAAACCTTTCTTAGTATCATTTTGAAACGCGATCAGCCATTTTAAGCAGACTTGGTTATGGAAAGGGTTGTAGATCTCAAATGGTTTTCCCTTCAGCATCGGTTCAATAAATGTCCTTACCCCACTCACATCTCTCTCTCGGACCCTAACTTTATTGAACCGTTCAAAGAGCACCTCCTTGTTTTCTAGTCGTTGGGAGCCTTCTTTGAACCTTGGGAATCTAACGATTGAACGTGGTTCATCATCTCGAAAGAGGAAGTAGTTTATGCCGGATTCGAGACCGCCTGAGCCACTCATCCGCAAAAAGCTTTTGTCTCCAAACTCTAGAAGCATTGATTCAAAGGAAGCATTCTTTCGGCCTTTATAAGCGAATATTAGAAAATCGGGCCATAACATTGGTAACGTGATGTTCATTAAGGAATGCGGGAGATATGAGGCTAACATCATGAGAAGTTTTTTTGTACTATTCTGATTATACCCCAATGTTTGCTTCGCGTTCTTCAGAAAAAACATAAAACTTCGTATGTCATCCAGTCTTGCTGAGAACATTGGATAATTGTATGATGGAGAAACCCAGAATAAATCGATATCATCAAAACCAGCTTCTTTTAGTAAATCTCTGTATCCTATAGAGCTGTATGTATATGTCCGATAACTTTTCCAATCTAACGCTGTCCGCTTTTCCCGCTGATAAACCCCTTTTGTTCTTCTCAAAATCTTAACTTCTAAGTCTGCAAGCTTTCGTGGCAAAATGCTGCTGAAAGGGAGACCACTGTGATCTCGGGCGCCTAGAAAGTTTGGCCATCCAAACCTATTTTCTATACCTATGTAGAGGCATCCTTGTGGCCTTAGAAGCCTCTTTATCTCTCTTAGAAAATCTAATTGCATCCTTCGAGGATTTCTAGGATTATCGCCTATACCTACCCATTCAAGAACTCCGTTTGCAACAATGAGATCAAAATAGCCGTTTGAAAACGGTAAATCTGACATAAGTGCTCTTGCAAGATTCACATTACTTGTTCCTTCTTGATCTCTCCGGATTTTTTGAAACTCTATCCTCTGCCGTACAGGTTCCAAGGACCACACTTCTTTGAAGTGTCTCGCAAGAGCAAAAGTGAGGGATCCCCAACCGCTTCCAAGATCAAGGCATGAATCATTCCTTTGGAGATTCAAACAATGAAAAAGCCAGTCAATCCTACCGTAACTTAGCAGATAATCTTCTAAGTCCGGATATTGGAATGCAACCTGTTCAAGAGCAGTTTTGAACCCCTTTCTCCGCGCAAGACCAACCAATTCTTTCATATATTCGGGAGGGACTTCTCCCCAACACACGTCTTTCTCGCCTAAGAAATTGAATACACCATCTTGAATTGCATAACTTCTTCTGCAATTTTCACAAACAAGCGCATAGTTATCTTGCCTAAGCGAAGATTTGCATGTTGGGCAAACCAAAGGTTCCATCTAGCATCCCTAGAACCTATCATCGGATTCTGAGTTTTCGTTCAACATTAAATGGTCCCCTAGACATTATTCATCGAGACACGCTATACAGGAATGGTTTACCAAGAATGTATGACTCTCCATTTGAATATAAAATGCTTGAGTTTTGAGTGACCTCAGTAATGAATGCTCTATTTCCAATTTCGTTTTTCACCGCAAGGATTCCGCTTTTTCCCGGAAGGTAAGCGAGAAAGTAGTCAAACTCCCTCTCAGTTATATTAGCATCAGTTGATATTGAAAATGGGTAGTACTCCATTACATGACTCTTATAAAAATCGTAATCAGTAAAGCCTAAGATTTGGTTTTGTGTAATGTAGTTACAAGCAATCTTCCCCGCATATATTTGTTCTTGAGCAAAGTTGATCATATATCGTTGGTATGCTGAGTTAACCATGCCAACGTATAGTATATATTCATTCGAAGGCAAGTTGGGTCTGACTGTACTCGCTATTGGCAAGAGTGGCTGGCACCCATACAGCTGTATAGAACCTAACATTACGACCATACAAACAATGAGAGCATTGAACTTTTTGTTTTTGAAATGAGAAAGCAGTATACCAATAAATACGGGTGAAAGAGCCAAAGAATACCGAAATATTCTGACATACTCTATTAAGCCAGATTTGCCAAGCGTTAATGCCAACTGAGCAAAGTAGAAGAGCCATATTGATGATAGAAATAACGTCATAAGAAACAAATGCTTCGATAGATCAGGTTTTCTCAATACTGTTATAATTCCCACAAAAGTCAAGAATATCAAAAACAAACTGGCACCATAGGCAACAAGGACTATTCTCAACATGCTTGGTAAACTCAGACTCAACAATGACGGCAACGCCTCCAGTTGGGTAAACCGCTCACCCTTTGGACCAAGTCCCAAGATCCCAACAATCCATTGAGAAGTTATTCGCCCAGAAACACCAAGTAAGTTTGGCGCAACATAGACGATGTAAAATGCTTCAAAAACGATTAGAAATATTATGGTAAACAAAAATGCAGGTTCAAGATTTGTAGATGGCTTGTGAATATGAGCACGGGCACTTTTGCTCATTATGTGTGCCTTCGACAATACATGCGTGGATATGTTTCTGGCATAGTTGTTATTGTAGAGTATGTATGTCATCACAAGTCCAAGTATCAATACAATTGACGAATACGAGTGAATAAGAACCAATTCGATACCAGCAATCAATGTAATAGCAAGATAACTACGCTTGTTAGATTTAAGCAGTGAAATAAAACACGCTAGGACCAAGACAAAGAGTAAACATCCAAATAATGATCCAGTTACGATATATGAAATGCTTCGTTCGATCGGTATAGAGGAGATAAACACTGAATACTTGATTGTTGTTTGATCACTACCTAATTTCCTCATTATCATATATGCAATGAGTGGATAAGGTAGCCAAAAAATCAATGGGAAGTACTTAAATGTTGCGAGTTGAGGTAATCCGGTCACATTAGAGACGATTGCTAACCAAACGCTTGACAGAGGCAAGTAAAGTATGTCTGGCCGTAAGGAAATACTCGGGACAAAACCTACATTGTTTATATATTTATACAAGTTAAAAACATACATTTGATCGTACTCGGTTCCTTGAAACGAAGAATATTTTACAGTAGGAATTAGAAGGATAACCAATCTAACCATAACAGCGAATGCAATAATCCATGTTATTCCGTCACCAAAACCAACAAAAAGATATGCTACATAAGTTGCAACGAATATTAGAAAGGGAATTTCCAACCCTTCAAGGACCCAACTATCTTGATAGTCCCTAGCAACTGCTATGGTAGCGCCCAGAAGCGCTATTATCTCTATCACTAGGATAATTCTTAGTAGCTTACAGGTTCTTGGTTTGGACATCTTCATTCAGCCAATCTCCTTATGGAAGTTGTCCTTCTTTTGTCTTAGTCAAGTTAGTCAGAGACCACGCCCTATTCTAAGCGGTTCTCGTGGTCTGTTGTGCACTGACGGCATTTTTGGGTCGTGTTTGCCTGTTTTTTGGTTGTTTGTATGTTTTGCGATGTGTATTTGTGTTGTTAGCGTATACGATAACGTTTATTAAGACTTCCGATTATAGATTCGACTAGTGAAAATTATGACCACGCAGAAAGCAACGCGTGCTGTCGTACGCAGGCGGATTCGTTAAATGAAATGGCGGGGCTCCTTAGTTCTTGCAGCTATTCTGGTGTGCTCGGTTGCCTTAGCATCTGCTGGTTCACAAGGCGCAAGCACCATCTTAAACTTTGGAAGCATCCAAACACCTGCATACTTAAGTGCTCTTGATGCTTCCAAATTGCAAATTGCCAAGATCTATCCTGGAGGTGGTTCTATCCTCGCGGTAATCGAGGATAAAATGGGCACCCTAGATACTAAAAGGCAAATTCTCGATTATGCGGTTGATCGGATGCATGTTAACGCCGTAATGATAGGTTGGAGAAGGCAACCGGTGTGGGAGGGATCGGATTCTAGAGATCAGCTTGAAATTCCTCTGAACAGCGGTAAATTGAACCCTTCATACATCAAGCATTTGGATGAGTGGGTTAGCTTAGCGAAGGAGTATAAAGTCTATGTTGTATTCGAAGAATGGTTCAGTCCTATGCGAGCCACAGGACGCGGTCAGTGGACCGGATTTAACGACTCGACATTTCAAGACCGCTGGGCTAATTTCTACAAGGTTTTGGGAACATATTTTAGAGGAAACACTTCTATTGCAGGATTCATTCCAGGCGAGGAAGTCTTAGCCGATGGCGATTCCTATCCATATCCGATTTCGGGTTCAGCAGACTTCAATGAGTTGTGGAATCAGGTGATGACAAAACTCAGCAAGGCACTCCATGAAGGAGATCCCAACTTCAACTTCATCGCCATACCAACAGTGGATTGGGATGCAGGTATTTACACCTTGGGGAGCAAGGCGATATACCCGAATGCGTGGCAACCTTTGAATGACACAAATCCCCATGTTCTGTATCGTGTTATGTCGAATCCAAGAAACAGTATTAAGGCAAGCACACTATATCCGTTTGACGACCTAGTGTGGATTAGAGACCATTATGGCTCATCCTTGCTTGACGGTGGAATAAACTGGCACAGAGAAACTGGGCTTCCGATCATATTAGAATGTCTCGTTGAGTGGAGAGCAACAGAAGCAGGTGGAGTCTGGGTTTGGGATACCGCTGGTTTACAGTGGTTAAGAGATTTCCTAGCAGCCATGAAGAATGAAGGCATTGGATTGAACATGGGTGAATACTGGAACGAGTCAGAGCCATATGGGACACACGATTCACTTGGGAATGAGAGAACTTGGGTTCAAGTATACAGCGAAGCGGCATATTCATGATGAAACAGAGATTGGTCGTTGTACTGACGATTTTAGCGCGCGCGCTCGTGTTGGAAAGCCCCTTTGTGTCATAAATTTCACAAGCCGTACTCAAGCGATTTGAAAGCAGAGAAATAGAGCCAGATTACAAGCCCCAGCTCTCTAAGTTCTTGATGCAAACAAGCTGAATAGGCTACTCAGCGCGCGCTAGAGCCTTTGTAATGAACGGGATAATTATGTTCGCTTTTTTGAGTTAGTGCCAAAAAACCGTTCGATCCCCAGTTCTTTTACTATGTGTCTCCAATTCTCATTTGCGCTTTCGAAATCATCAGGTCTGCTTAGGTGAAGCCACAATCTGTCACTAACGTATCCGTGAATTCTGCGTCCATCTCTTATGAGTTGATTCACCAGATCGGGCATGTCTAAGCGTTCTTCAGGATTAATGTAGTCCAATACCTCGGGTTCCATTAGACTTATTCCTGTACTGACTATGTATTCTTTGGTTGGCTTTTCTATGTATGAACAAACCCTTGCCTCTTTGTCTAGCTCGACAAGCCCAAATTGTAGGTGATGAATTCGCTTCTTCAATCCCAACGTCAGCAGTGCCTTGTTTTCTCTGTGATTTCTTAGAAAATCAGCAAAATCCATTGCTACGAGTATGTCGCCGTTAATTACCAAGAATGTACTATCCAGTTTTTTTCTCAACAAACCGAGAGGCCCAGCTGTTCCGAGAGGCTTTGGCTCGTATGAGTATTCGATCTTGGCGCCTAATCTTTCTCCATTACCGCAGAAACTTCTGATTAGTTCTGACATGTATCCAGTCGATAGGATGATATTGTGAAAACCGTTGTGGGCAAGTTGCCTTATCACTAGTTCCAGCACAGGAAACTTGTTCACTGGCATCAATGGTTTGGGAAGGACATATGTGTAAGGTCTAAGCCGCGTGCCTTTTCCGCCTGCCATTATGACTGCTTTCATTCAACCACGCGCGCCTGCTTGTGCAACCAGATGCTGCCAAGTTACTTTTAGCCCTTTCTCCAAGGGCATTTCAGGTTCCCAGCACAGCAAATCTCTTGCTCTGCTAATATCTAACATGCTTCTTTTTACCTCCTCATCGGCGCCCTTCTTTGAAACGACTTTCTTGCCCAAAAACTTGCCCAATTGAATGGCTATCTCCAGTACACTCGTCTCTTTTCCTGAGCCGACGTTGATCACGCCTGAAACGTCTACATCTAGGCATCTTTCTAATGCTCTGGCAACATCCCCAACGTAGACAAAATCCCTCGTGGAAGACGAATTCTCCACTTCTATGATGTCGGCGAGATTTGACTTGTCAAATAAATCGGGTATTATGAAACCGGAAGACTGATCAGGCCCATACATGTTTGAAATCCTAAGGCAGACCGCCGAAAACCCATAGGTGGAACCATAACACATGCACATACGTTCACCGATTAATTTACTTAGCCCATAGAGAGATTTAGGATTTGGTGAAAAAGTCTCCTTCATAGGCTGAACCCTCTTGTCGCCATAAACAGCAGCCGAACTTGCGAATATGAACTTGTCGACGACCATTTTTCTGGCAAGTTCCAGCATGTTAAAGGTCCCTACAACATTTGTCACGAAAAGTCTTTCACGTTCCAGATCTGTTCTTGCTTTGTTGATAGCTGCGAGATGGACCATTGCGTCCATGTCTTTCAACTTCTTACCAAATTCATTGGGTTGGAGAATGTTTCCATTCAACTGTTGGAGATTTTGGACTGAAAGCTTGTGCCTGTGAGTCAGTGCGTATCCGTCATGTTTCTTGTCTAGAAATGTTGACACTTGTCTGCCTAAACAACCAGTGGCTCCTGTGATTAGCACCCGCATAAAAGTCAACTCATAGATAATCTAAACTGCTGACGTACTGAGGGATTTCAGAGGTCACTTTTTACCAAGTCATAGAAACTGAAATTCCTAGCAATAATCCTTAAATGCCCAGCGATTGGCATATGCGCGGATCCAACCTAGGGATAATCCAGATTCTTGTATAATCCCCTATTTTCCTTGAACCACTCTATGGTGTCCACCAAACCTTCTTCCAATGTGTAAGCGGGTTTCCAGGATAAGACTTTTCTAGCTCTTGAATTATCAGAAATCAATCTCACTACCTCTGCTTCTCGTCGCCTGACCCTTTTGCCTTCCTCTTCAAGCACATATTGTTCCTTCCCAATCAGTCTGGCTATGAGCTTGACCAAACTGCCAATCGACGTTTCCGTTCCAGTGCCGAGGTTTATTTCTTCACCATTAGCCTTCAAGAGGCCTCCAAGCAAAATCCCTTCTACCGTGTCTTTTACATAAGTAAAATCTCTGCTAGGTTTTAAGTTTCCCAGCTTCAAAACGTCGCCGTTCAGTAGCTGAAGGATTATTGTGGGTACTATGGCTCGAGGAGATTGCCTTGGTCCAAAAGTGTTAAAAGGTCTGATAATGACGACTGGAAGCCCATAAGAGTAGTAGAATGACTTACATAAACTGTCTGCAGCTACTTTGCTGGCGGCATAAGGAGATTGTGGATTTCGAGGATGCTTTTCGTCTATGGGGGCATATTCCGGCGTGCCAAAAATCTCACTCGACGAGATATGGACTATTTTACGAACGTTTTTCGCTTGGGCTGCCTTCAATACGTTCAAAGTTCCGAAAATGTTGGTATCAATTGTTTCTCGAGGATGCAGAATGCTATACGGAACAGAAACTGAGGCAGCTAGGTGAAAGACTGTGTCAATGCCTTGCATGGAGTCTTCGACAGCGTTGTAATCTCGAACGTCTCCAAAATAGAGCTCGATCTTGTCCGAGAGATGACCCACCCACCCAAGGTCACCCTTGAAATTGTAAAGGACGAATCCTTTCACATGCGCGCCCATTTCAAGAAGCTTTTCTGTGAGAGCACTTCCGATAAATCCCTCACTCCCTGTCACTAGAACTTCTTTTCCTCTATAATCCATTCCTTTTTCTGACACTTTGTAATCCTCTCACATTTCCAATAGCTGAACCATCGTGTCTCGTCTGAATGCCATCGTTGCGCCGGATTTGACCGAAGTCTAAGAAACCGCGTCCTTATATAATCTTTCAACTCTCTTAGCTACTATCTTACTGTCGTAGTTCTCCAGTACCCTTCTTCGGGCATTCTTACCTAGTCTAACGCTCAAGCCTTCATCACTCAACAAATTCAGCAGAAAATCGCTCAACATCTTGATGTTTCCAGGTGGAACATGATACCCAGTCTCTCCATGCACTATAGTATCCTTTATGCCCCCCACGTAACTGCCGATAACAGGCTTACCAGATGCCATCGCCTCCAAGACCACATTTCCGAAAGGTTCTCTCAATGAAGGAACCACTAACACGTTGCATCCCGCGTAGATATTTGGCATGAATCTATTTTCTACCCTCCCAATGAGAAAAACGTTCTTAGTTTGAAGTCTTAGCGCGCGCGCCAAGCGGTGTAATACAAGTTAAAATGGACGATCAAGTGATACTTGACTGGAGGGGCAGGACCGAGTTTGACCCTGGTTCAACGACAGATATAGGTTATTCAGTGTGCAATTATTGTGGTGGCGGTGCGCCAGCGCATAGCTTCTGGTTTGATGACTTGTGGATAGATTCTGTGCCCCACTAATTCCAAAACGAGATAGCTTCGCTCGCCTCACCGTTTCTTTGCTGAAGGTAGGACGAGGCAATGACAAAGACGTCCCTATGTCGATAGGGTTTGCAGAACCCTCAGACTAATAGAAAACAGATCTTTTCCAGCGCGCGCGACATATACACGACACATGATGAATCTGGGAAAGAGAGATCCTGGGTTCAAGTTTGCGGTGAGTGCGGAGCAACTATATAGCCTCAGCGATTGTTGTTGTTATTTGATGGATTACAAACAAATTCAAAGTTAAATAAGGGACAATTTAACATCGGAAACGTGCGTGCGCGTGAATAGTCCACTGCTGCTCTTAGTTCTTCTGTGAAAATCTCAGTTTCCCTCCCTGTAATAATTGTAAAGCCTTACAATTTGACTAAAAGAAAGATCCATATCATATCGACGAACTTTCTTTTGGGCATTCCTACCGAGATTCTCTATCAGTTCACGGTTATCATTTAGCCGTAGAATAGCTTTTTCTAACATGTTAGCATCCTGTGGGTTGACAAGAAGAGCTTCCTTTTCCTCCTCAACTATCTCTCGTATACTCGGAATATTACTAGCTATTATCGCCTTTCCAGCTGCCATTGCTTCCAGAAGGGAAAAGGGACAGCCCTCCGAAAGAGAAGGCAGCACAAAAACATCCATGGCGGCCAAAACTTTTGGCAAGTCCTCCCTGAAGCCTGGAACAATCACAGATTGAAGCCTCATTTCTTTGACCATGTTTTCTATTTCCTTCTTGTGGTCACCATTACCAACCATCAGTAGGTAGAGATTCATACTGGCAACACGGTTTTGAAGAAGTGAGAAAGCTCTTAGTAGTACGTCTATTCCTTTTGCTTTAACTAAGCTTCCGACATAACCTATTACAAATGCATTGAGAGGTAATCCAAATTCGTGGAACAATTCCTCTCTGTCTTTGGGTTTTGGTTCGAAGGCTGCTGCATTTACACCTACGGGGCTAACAACTATCTTTTCTGAGGGAACTCCTAGAGAGGAAATGTAGCTCTTTATTTCATTACTTACTGCTAGAATCAAGTTTGCGTTTCTTGATATTAGCTCGTCTATTGAAACTTCAAACTTTTCATACAAGTAAGCGACGTGCCTGGTGAAGCCATCCCTCATGAGCAGTGTCAGTTTGAGAAGGTATGGCCGCTTGCACATGGAATGCACTATTAGAGGTAAACCAAGAATTCTACTCGCGAAAAGTCCCGCAAGCCCTCCGTATCCAATATCGATAGAATGGATTAGGGAGAAATTGCGGCGTTTGTTTAATGAGATAATCCTCATACTTGCGATAACGGAAAAAAGTAGCAGATAAGGGGTGAGTCCGAAAAAAGGCAATCTGAAAGGTCTTATTCCAGCACCAACGATGTTTTCATTGTTGCTTTTTGTTGTTGAGGATACGATTGTGACCTGAATGTCCATATCTGCCAAAAACTTGGAGAAATTCTCCAGAAAGCGTTCTTCTCCTCCTCCTTTACCTTCTGGGAAATTGTGAAAGGTTACTAAGCATATGCTCAAGGAACCACTTTCTTTCGCGTTTTTCATCGAGCTGACTCCTAATTCTCTATGGAATGATCAGAATGGCGCGCGCTGAATGGTTCTATTGCCAACGTTCTCTTTTGGTTTTGTTGCAACAACTCTAATCTCATGCCATTTTCCCAATATCGTGGTGTATATCTCGCAGATTAGATAGAAGACTTTCAACCCCAGGTATTTCTTGATCGTCTCATAATATGGTGGCCACAATCGCCTTATGGTGCTGATCTCTTCGATATTGAACCCTGCAGCAGTGAACAAGTTTCCCGCACACATCGGGCTCCATGTATAAAGATGTTGGTTGCGGTTGCCTGGTTTCCATGAAATTTTAATCTCATGTGGTATTACGAAGACTATCTTTCCACTGGGCTTCAATTTTCTATATAGAATCCTCAACTCATAAAGAGGACAAGTTGTGTGCTCCAAGACATTGTCAGATATTATCACATCTGCCCAATCATCTTCAATTTCATTGGCACTTCTTACAACATGAGCACCAGCCTCTTGAGCAAAATGCCTTGCATTTTCATTAATTTCAATTCCTATTCTGTCTTTACACTTAAACGATCTGAGCATGTAACCTCCTCCGCAGCCAAAATCGATGACTCTATCCTCAGGCTTGACAAATTTACTGAATTTGTAGAGGCCAACTGCAGCTTCAAATTCACCTATCTTCCTTTGCCACTGAAAGTATTCCCCATCATAACGACTTTGCATAATTCAACACCCGAAAAGCGCTCGCCCTACGTAATCTGCTTCTAGAATCTTCCTAGTAGAACACCTCGCATCCGTTCAGAAAATGACTGTAACGAGCAACACCAGTAGAGAACTCGACCAGCGCGCGCTAGTCACGCCCGCAGCCCACGTTTACTGCATATCTGATGGCTTTGACAAATCCTTCGGCCATTCTGTCAAAAGTGAAATCGTTTTCCGCAATTCTTTTTGATTCTAAACCCATTTTTCTCATTCTTTCAGGGTTTTTTAGCAACTCTTCAATAGCCTTGGACAGTTCTTCTGCATCTCCCTCTTTGACGATGTAACCATTGACACCATTCTTGATCAAATCACAAGAAGCGCCAGCAGCTGTTGTGCTGATCAATGGCTTGCCAAGCTGCATTGCCTCGTTGAGAACAAGATCCCAGACTTCGCCGCTATGGGCAATAGAAGGCAGGACAAAAACATCTGCCATGGAATAGTAGAGGCTCTTGCTGTTCTCGTCGATGTAACCAACAAAGAGAACGTTTTTTACGTTAAGCTCCAAGCAGAGATTTTCTAGCTTCTTCCTTTCTTCTCCCTCACCGGCAATGACAAGAACTGCGTCCTCAATCTTCTTTTGAAGCTTCGCGAAGGCTTTGATTAGGATTGCAACGCCTTTTCTCTCCATCAATCGCCCAAAATAAAGTACTATTCGTTTGCCCTCTATGCCTAGCTCCTCCTTCAGTCTCTCATTCTGAAGAATGGTGCTCTCATTAATTACCAGTCTGCTGGCGTTGGGGGCAACAAAAATCTTCTTAGGATCTACCCCACAGCGGAGAAAGAATTCTTTGGCTTTCGTGCCTGGAACGACAACGGCATCAGACCCTTGTATCATCACATTGAGAAAAGGCTGGCGCAAAGAACGGAGAAGTGTCCCGGAATAATACCATCCTTCATTACACAGAACGAAAGGTTTCCGAAGCAATCTTGCAACAATGAAGGCAACGTATGTACCTAGGTGGCCCACATCACCCCCAACGAAAAAATTGTATTTGCCTTTCAAAAGGTGAAAAGGCAGCATCGGCGACCAGGTGACATCGTAAAGCGATGAATGTAGTACTTGGACACTTTTTAGGACTGTCCAGGAAAAATAGCATTTCTGAATTTGCGTCTTTGAATCAATCTGATCAAAGAAGAATCTGACGTCAAAAAACTCGGCCAGTTTTTCGAAAAGTGGCAATCGATATCCAATGTACCTGTTGTGGATAAAGGCGATCTTCAGATTACTCTTGATTTTCCGACTCTGGGAATGACTTTGATGAGAACTTTCGGGCAATCGGTTGGACATGCAGTCTCTCCTCGAACTAGCACGCGCTTTTTTGTTATAGCTATCTGATTTCAGAATCCCTTATCACTGGCGGAGTAGCTTTATCCAGCAATCTCGCGATAGATAGACTCGACATCTGTGGCAATCTTGTTCCACGTGTAATTACTGAGAACGAATCTCTTTCCGTTCTCTGAGAGCCTTAACGCCAGTTCTTCATCTGTTAAGACACGCTCGAGGGCCTCTTTCAATTGTGCAATGTCTCCGTAGTCCACAGCGAGTCCGAATTCTCCTCTTTTCACGAAACTCATCGAGGGGTGCCTGGAGACTATAACTGGCTTGCCCATGATCCCAGATTCTAGGGGTACGATTGGGAAGCCTTCTTGAGCGCTGGCATAGACTGTGACCGTTGCGTCATTGAAAGCAGCCAATACTTGTGTGCGGTTTAACCCACCAGTAAAGAGAATCCTGTCCCCCAAATTCAGACTAGAAGCAAGTTTTTGCAGTGATCTTTTTATCCCGACATCGGGTCCAGCTAGCACCAACTTCAAATTGCCCTGTATTTCTAAGAGGGAAAAAGCTCTAATTAGTGAGTCGAGTCCCTTCATTTCACATATTCTGCCAACGTATAGGACGATCTTTTCATTCTTGAGTCTAAACTTTCTTCTGAAGTAGCCCTTCTCTGGCAAGTTTGAGAAATCCTCAGGGTCAATGGCGTTCGGTACGATTGATATTTTTTCTTTCCCAATACCTCTACGAGCCAGCTGTTCTGCTTCAAATTGAGTGAGGGCAAGTATTTTGCTTGCATCTTTCAACAATCGTCTTCCAAGAGCGCGATCAAATTGCTTCCTCAGAAATGCTGTATCTGAGGGCTCCTGCCTAAACTCAAGTTCACCATGCAGAGATAAGACGTAAGGTACGTTTCTCCGCCTAAGATATTTGAAAACCAAATTTTGGAAAGTTCTGTATTCATGCAGATGTACTATGTCGAAATTCTCCGCGTTCTTCCTAAGTACAGGAACTATCCCAGGACTTATGAAAAACCCTTTCGTCTTCAATATGTTGTGGAAATAGAATATTCTTACCCCATCTATGAGCGCAGAACCTTCCTTGATCCTCGTATTTGAACTGATATCGCACGCATCTGTAGTGTATACGGTAACTTCGTGTCCATTCCTCAATAATCTCTTGGATATGTTGCGCGTGCATTGAACTGGACCGCCAAAGCTTACGCTTGGGTAGTAATATTTCGTGATCTGCAGAATCCTCAAGACTCTGTCCTCAGTCGAGTAATACAAAAAGCGTGATATCATTCTAAGTGATGTCAGTTATTCGTGAAGTACACATGAATTTCCGACAACGTGGCCCCAATCAATCAAGTCTTCGTGTTGACTCAACGGTGTCTATTTTGTCATGCGCCTTTTTTGTGAAGACCACTTGATAGAAAGCCTTAAGCAAGCTATACTCAAACTCCACCACGGTATAGAGAAATGATCTTGATGCCGCAAAGGCAACAATCAATGCCAAACCGAGAACGCTCCAGATAATCAACGACAAACTCAAATCGACGATCGTCAAGGGGACCAGGAGTAAGAGGGAAACCAACAAAGACAAGGGCGCGACAACCAACATACAAAGGTTCATGGGCAAAATCAGCCAGCCATATTTCCCGTATTCATCTTTGAACATCATGCTCCTAAACCGCCACAGCACCTTTACCAAGTTTGCTGCCCGTATGGTCTTCTGCTTGATTCTGCCTGAATGAGTCGAGGGAGCATACTCGTAGAATCTAACTTCCGGATCATATATCACCTTGAATCCTTTTTGCCTAATGAACAAACCAGTTGTCGTGTCAAATGTCTCGCCGCAAGTTCCCAGTTCTTCTATAAGGACTTTTCTGACTGCGGTTGCTTCTCCTTTTATGTAAAAAGTTGAATCCATATTGGTCTCTGCAACCCTCAAGATGTGAAAAAGCCGCTGATAGAAATTCTCTGACTTTCCCACTTGTTCGTCCACATTCAGGATCATATCGCGACCAGTAACCGCGCCCACACTCGGGTCGCTGAAATGCGCCACTAGAGTTCTTACCGCGCCCTTATCAACAAAGGACCCAGCATCGTTCAGGACAATGATCTCACCTGAAGCGGCTTTGCAACCAGCAATCATTGAAGGACTATAACCCATCCGCTCACTGAATCTAATCAGTCGTATTTTTACCGGACTCCCTGAGTACCGTTCTATTATTTCGGGCGTTGAATCATTGGAATCGTCGACAAATACTAATTCGAGTTTTTCTTGTGGATAATCCACAGAAAGAAGATTCTCAATTTTCTTGGAAATTATCTTTTCTTCATTGTGAGTGGGAACCACAATCGAGACAACAGGGCTTGACTCGTCATCAATAGCCGGTCTATTCACTGCGTCTGTTCTCCTCTTTCTAGGTCTCGAATAATAGAGTACCACAAGTCCGTATGTTCCGAAGATTATTAGCGGAATAGCCAAGAAAACCAATAGAAGCAAATGCACTATCTCCATTAAGTCACAAGCCTCCTATCAACATAACTAGGTAACCCAAGTTTGTGCTATACAATTCTCAATTCAAACTCTGAATGTTTTTCGTTTTCTCTTGCAGAAACCTGAATGTCTCACGGGCATGATGATCCTTTGACACCCCAACAACCAAGCCGTTTATGTTGGGCAAATCAGCAATATAGTCCACCGCTTCTGCCGGCTTAAGATAACCTGCAGCCAAAACACTCATCGCAACCACGTTCGCCTCGTGAAGACACTCCAAAGCCTTTTCACACTCGACTCTGGAAGGGTTCATTTGGAACCCAAGTTTATTGAAGGCTGTCACCAAAACCACTCTTTGCATGTCAATGTTCCACTCTCTAAATGCGTTTACCAAAGAAGGAAAGTTCCGGGTTTCAAAACCAGGTCTAAACCCGAGCTTCTGTGCAAAATCGATGTAAGATTTGAAAACCCAATCCCATTTCAGAGCTATCGCCATGTCTGCTATTACTTCATGAAGCAAGATTGAATCAACACTCGCAAGGCTTCCTGCTGCGGACTTGATCCTAGAGATTTCATAGGTTAGGTAAGTCTTCATGAGCGCAATAGGGTCCATTTGAGCAAGTCCTCTCAGACCCATTCCAATCGCTTTAAAATTCCCTGACAACGCGATTTGCTTAGCAAATCTCTTGGCAAGACCAGAAATCCCTCCGAGCTCAGTCGCCAACCTAACGTATTCATAAGCATATGGAACAAGAGGAAACAGTCTGACCCGATCAATTGACCCAGCCCTTCTTATCACTCTCAATATCGAAAGCGTTTTGTCACTTACTGAAAACATGAACCCATCAGCACCGTTATCCATCGCTGTCATCACAAGTTTAGCTGCATAATCCACCGAAGTAGCCTCATCTCCTCTGTCCCTGCTCCTTTCCTGGGACAGATGGCTTATCCCATGAAATGGGTTATCACCAACGAGCAAAATCATTCTTCTTTCTTTACTCATGTTTAGCAGCTCTCTGTTCCACTTGCTCAATCAAAAGGTCAACCTTTGAAGCTGAAAGAAAATCAGGTTTTACACTTCGTTTCTCAACTATCGACTTAATAAACTGCTCGTCTTCACGAAAATACTCAGGCTCACCGAGCAGAAAACCAACGTTGTCCTGAAGGTCGTGCTTGTACCATTTCTGCAATTTCCCATCACTTGAAGAAAGCTCCAACCTGTCATCATTCACTTTCATCATGCCTTTGGTGCCTTTTATGACCAGCCCAAACTCAGGCATTCGATATTTTGCTGCACACCATGAAATGTCGAATGATCCGATAGAACCTTCAGCATTGACCGTTCTGAAATTTGCTGAGCCTTCGGAGCCTGTGCCTGCCGTTGAATCAATCTTGGCTGACTCTACTTCAAGGTCGCCGAAAAACCACGTCGCTAAATCTATCACGTGCGCACCTAGATCCCTCATTACTCCTCCTCTGGACAACTGCGCTTTTGACCCCTTCTTGCTCGACGCAAAGTCCGACGAGTAAGCGTACGCATCAAAACCAACGTCCTCACCGAGGATTCCTTGATCCAATAGTTCTTTAGCCTTGCCGAAAGTGACACTGAACCGTTTCATGTAGCCGACCATCCCACCCGCTCCCGAATGTTCAACCATCTGACACAACTCTTTTGCCTTGTCGTAGTTCGAGGAAAGAGTCTTTTCGACAAATATGTTGCGAGCAATATTCTTGGATAGGATTGCCTTCAAAACAGGGAAATGAGACGGTATCGGAGTCGTAACGTATACTGCATCCAAATCAAAACCGGAAAGCTTCTCAACGTCATCCACAAGCGGAGTGTTCCTGAAGACTTTCCTAAAGAATCTAAGAATCATCTGACTCTTATCGCACAAGGCAACGAGCTGCACATTGGGCATGGTACTCAATAAACTCGCATGAACCAAGCCCATCTTTCCTATGCCTACAACTGCAACTCTTAGATTCGCAACCACACACTGCACACTCAATTAGTCATTTATTTGCGGGTCATTCTTCAAAATCTGAAAAGCTCTTCAGACACTGAAAACTCTGGTCAGAAGCTTCAGAGAAATCTCCAAGAACCGTCTTAAGATGCACTTCATCCAAAAGGCTTCCATTGTTTTCCAAATGATTTATCCATTGATCACTCGTTGCTCTCAAACCGACATTCACGGCACAGTCAATTATCGAAGGATAAAGTTTCATTACATTCAACACGTTATGGAGAAGCGCAAGGTTTCTAGACAGCAAGGAATATCTGCGTTCTTTTCGAATCTGATTCTGCTTAGCTGACAGCACTCTAATTCTCGCAATGGCTTCTTCTCCTTCTTCCGTTACGCTACCTTTAAGCGCGTTTTTCTCAACTTCAAGTTCTTCAATGTCTCTATCGACGTGAGCAATTTCCTCTTTCAGTTTTGTCTTAATTTCATCGTAATGCCTAAAATCGAGAGACCCAGACAATCTTCTAAAAGTCAAGCAGGCGCCTAGTTGGGCAATTCCAAGGTATAGGTCTCTGGGACGCCAGATTGCGACTGGTGGAAAGGGAATACCCAAGTTTTCTGCAACATGCTTGGCTTGGCGAAGATATTCCTGTCCTCCAACGCCACCCACGTAACAGCACACGTTGAGACCATCGAAAAAGACGAGTGGCATTGAAAGGCTCCTAGCAGATATTCTGGGCAATAAGCCCGCAATTTCAGGATTTCTCGTTGAGCCAAAATCAATCCTATACTCCCTTCCGCACCGCAAACAATTGCCATGACCGAGAATTGCACCCCCGTTTCTTTCCACGCTCAGCCTTGCCTTGCTTCCACAATCACAATTATACCAAAAAGGAACAATATTATGTTCGTCTTCGGAGACGCCTCTCACTGATGCTACTGCGTCGGCTATCGCATCTTTGACATACCCAGAGTATTCTTCAAAATGGGAAAGCAGAAAACCAAACTCATGTTCAAAGATTTGCTGGCAATCAGAGAATCTCGCAAAAAGTGTGTCATAACCCCAAACTTCATTTACGATTTTGGACATCACAAAAGCGTTGAAATCAGAAAAGTTCTCGGCATTCTCACAAGCATCATCAACAACTCCCCAAAAGTCTCCAAAGTTGTCCTTCAGTCTACTGACACAACCAAGGTTAAGGCCAAGATCACTACCAGTGCGCCTGACCAAGTTGATTCCGTTTTCGAGCCAATCTTCAAGATCTTTTTTCCAGGTCGTCAAAACTCGTTCTGAAGGCTTAGCAGCATGGTTGAGAAGCAGTTTTTCCGGCAAATCAAGGCGCAGTTCTAGAACACCGTTTCTCCTTTCCACGTCAGGAAGAGCAGCAGACTTAACCCACCTGTCATCTGTAAAGTCTTGATCCGCAACCCCGAAGAGGCTGACTGTTGGAACTCCCAAAGTTTTCTCAAGCTTCTTCGCCAACACGAAACTCAAAGTGGCTTTACGCATTATTCCGTTGTATGCAAAAAGATTCGGCTGATGCGCCGTCATCAGAACAATGCCAGTTCCCTTTCTTAGCTCATGAATTTTTCTCTGAACGCCAAAATTCAATGTCCCGCATTTTTTATGAAAAGCCTCAACATAACCGGAAAGGCTGAACCGATTTTTCTGTACGCGCTCAGTTACTGCCTGGTCTGAATACTTTTCATGAAAAGAAGTGCATTCTCTAAGCAAATCTTTCATGTCGGCAAACAGAAACTCTGACTTCTGGGACATTCGCATTCATCAAACTTCAAAAATAAACTTACCTACCTCGAACGCCTCTGCCACTTCTGCTCCAGCTTGATAGCCCCTGAATCCTGCAAGTCCTCCAATCGCTTTCACTGCCTTCGAGTATCCCCCGTGATTGCTAACCTGAGAACCAAAAACCCCAGTCGCTTCCAGTTTCAGCTTAAAAGTCTCTTTTATATCAACAAAGACCTGCGGGTCGAAATCTCTCTGAGTGCTAGCTCCCTCATACAGCAGTATAATTCTACATCGTCTACAAGCAGAAAGCACCGCATGCCCAGTGTTCCTGTGATCCTGATGAGTATCCTTGGATGACGGCCCATACACGATGTCAGGATTAACACGCGTCACGATGTTTTCTATGACATCAATAGTTTCTCTCCCATCATGAATCATTGTATCCTGCAAAGCGCCAAAGTACAATTCGCTTGCACCTATTATCGCCGCTGAACTTTTGCATTCACTCTCTCTAATCTCAGGTTTACCTGACGCCTCACCTTTCGTCAAAACAAGAAGATAGACTTTGTCGCCTCTAGACTTGTGTAACGCCAGAGTTCCTGCACAACCTAATTCTATGTCGTCAGGGTGTGCTCCAACCGCTAAGACTGTTCTCAAGTTCAAATCTGTCTCCCGATATTCCAATAGTTCTTGCATCCGCCAGTTGGCCGAAACGCATTCTCAAGCCATAGTCTCAAGTACTATTCTTTTAAGAATTGTTGCTCCATCTTTCAACTTAAGCTTTTTCTCCCCGAGCCTCGGCCGATAATAAATAGGAATCTCCCGGATGCCAAAACCACATCTTTCAACACGATGATTCAACTCCACTTCAATGTCAAAACCCTTCGACCTGGGCGTCCAACTCTTCAAGATTTCTGACCGAATAGCTCTCAAACCAGTCAGAGGATCCCGCAATTCTATGCCGTTAAGCAGGTTGTGCGTAAATGCCAGAAGCCTATTTCCAAAATAAAACATGTTATACATGTTCTCAAGGTCAAAATGCGCGTTGAACCTGTTTCCGCAAACCATGCCTACCTTAGGATTCTTGTCCAAGATCTCAATCATCTGAGGCACATACTCAGCGGGATACGTGTAATCCGCATCGGTCAAAACAACATACTGCGCATTCGCAACGTTAACCTCTTCTATCACCTGAGCTATCGCGTCCCCCTTGCCTCTTCCCCTCTGGACAACAACATCAACATCCAAGCTCTTCGCGACATCCACCGTCCTGTCTCGGCTTTTCCCGTCCACCACCAAAATCCACGGGTTTTCAACGTACTTCCGCAGCTCGGCTATCGTCAGGCCAATGCCTTCCTCTTCGTCCAGAGCAGCAACAATTGCCAGTACGCGGTTGCGAGCGCCTTCTCCAAACATTCAATTCACCGATAAACTAACGGTTATTGTAACTCTAAATCTGAATGTTCTCAGCGACTCATTTAAACGATTAAGGAGTCTCCTTCTATAACATTCTTCTATTCTGCCCCAACTGACCCTTAAAAACTTTGCGTCACGTTCAGCCAACGACTAACAAACCTATTGTCAAACCCAAAACTGCTCGCTGCAACATCATACCGCCATAACTCAACAAAAACCTGATAAGCAAAACTGGAACTCGCATTGTCCCACGACTCCACCTTGTTAACGTCCGAAACAAGGCCATTCACATCAAGCCTGCCGACCGAAGACACATTCCCATCAAAACCAACATTCAACAACGAAAAATTCAAAGCCCCCTCCCAAACAGCACCATCACCCAAAAACACGCGATACACAAACAACACAGGCAAGGAACTCGCCTCCCCACTCGTAGCATTAGGCAAAGACTCACTAGAATTCCTAAACTTCACACAAACCTCATAAAAAACACTGGCACCCATGTGATTCCCAACGCCCAAATAAACCAGATAACTCCCATTCTCTCTAACATTGTACGGATACCCCTCGGCCATGTGTCCAGGACCCAAATAATACAACTCCGAAAACTTCTCCCCACCCGGCAAACGCGCAAAAAGCATCACAGACGGCACCCAACAAACCAAAACACCGATCAACCCCACGGCCACGAAAACCGTCCTGTAATCATTCAACGCCCACACTAACCAGTCACCTCAGGACGACTCCCCAACATCTTCTTCACGTAACCCCGCCTAAACCAACGCCAGACAAGAAACACTGCTCCCGCAAAGACCACAGAAGCCGCAACACTCAACAAAACCGTGACCCACCAATATCCCCAAGCAGCAACAGCACCATTCTTCAACACCACCGCGTCATCGCCAACCCCACTCGCCAAAGATTTGCAAACAAGCGCACCACTCACAGCATCAGAATAATTCCCAGCCTCCAAAGCCATCTCAGCCCCCGTAAGAGCAACACCCGCCTCATTCAACCTCGGCAACAACACACTCACATTCGCCCCACTCTGCTCCGCATCCAAAACACCGTTAAACGCAACACGCAAGGCCTGATCAGCCGCCGCCACCTGGTCCGAAGCCTCCTGAAACGTAACCGCAAAAACACCACGAACAAAACACAACACACAAACGCTCAAAAGACAAACAGCAAACACATTAACCCAAAATCGCAAGCCTACTCCTCCTCCCATTCTTGTTGCCGCCACGACGCGACCGACACATCCTATCCAAAACCTCAGCCTCAGACTTCAACTCACTCAAATCCTCTCTGACACTAGAGCACATGCTTGAAAACTTATTATACCTCTCCAGATAAGCCTCACCCTTCTTCGTCACCAAATACTCTTCACCATCAAACCGCAGAAAACCCACGTGCAAAGCATCCTCCAAATACCTATTCAACAAAACAAAACTCAAATTAGCAAAATACATAATCTTCGTCTTCCTAGCACCCGAACCAGCAACCCTCATCATGTCTGCCAAAATATCAAACCTACGCCTATACCTCACCAAAGACGCCACCCACCCCTCGCGCTACGATATACTATTTCAAAACTGAACAGAAAAATCAAACAAACTCAACAAAACAGGAAACAAAGCCCAGAACAAGCAACCCTAAACGTGCAGCCAGCCACGACCGCCCTTCTTCAACTGCTGAGGCTTCTTCTCATCCACAACAAACTCGCGAACACGACGCCTCGACGCTGACCTACTGGAAATATGCGTACGCACGAACTTACCCCAACCACCAACAACCGGGTTCAGCGGAACAAGCCTCTCAGCGTTAGCAACCTTATGCAACTCCAAAATATCCTTCAAAGACACCAACTTAAAGTCCCGAGTAGCCAAAACCACTGTACCACGTTCCACAAACAAGTGATCATAATCCTGAAAAGCCACGCCCTCAGCACGAACATGATCATCAAACCGCTCCTGCCACATCCGCTTCCACTGACTCTTGATCTCGGCTATCGCGCCATCATCCACCAGACTTTCCACTAAACAATCCCTCCCTGACAGGAGCGGAAATGAACTTCAAGATCATTCAGACGGTTCGTGCTCCTCTCCTCGACCTCACTCAATCTTCAGAACCCAAATATTTAAACACTATAGTATATAACATATGGGCAAGTTTTCTAGAACAATCATCCACACGTTCTACTGCTCGTGTACACAGCGCGCGCACGTGCATCAATGGTCGCCTTTAAATATGAATTGCAGCAACCTTCTCTAGTAACGAGAGAACGAAGCACGATAAAAATGAGAGGAGTTATTCTTCACGGTGGTTTTGGGACCAAACTCAGACCTCTGACTCACACAGGCCCGAAGCAGCTGATTCCGATCGCAAACAAACCCAACTCGCAATACGTGCTTGAAGACCTGAGAGACTCTGGCATAACAGAAATTGCCATGGTTTTGGGGAACATTTTCCCAGAAAAGGTGAAGGAATACTATGGTGATGGAAGAAGATTCGGCGTAAGAATAAGTTATATTCAGCAGGACGAACCCAAGGGAATAGCCCACGCTGTAAGCCTCTGCCGAAGATACGTCAAAGACCAGCCGTTCATCGTCTATCTCGGAGACAACTTGTTGAAAGGCGGAATCAGCACTTTCGTCGACAAGTTCAAAGGATCGGACTATGACGCAATGATACTTCTTTGCCAAGTGAAGAATCCCCAGCGGTTTGGAGTTGCCAAAATCGATGAGAAAGGAAAACTGGTGAAGCTAATAGAAAAACCCAAGAAACCGCCCAGCAATTACGCGTTGACCGGCATCTACTTCTTTAAACCCATGATCTTTAAAATGATAGAGCAACTCAAACCATCATGGAGAGGCGAACTCGAAATAACAGACGCCATCCAGCTTCAGCTCGAAAGCGGCCACAGCGTGGGCTACGAAATTGTACAAGGCTGGTGGAAAGACACCGGTACACCTGAAGATATTCTTGAAGCCAACCGACTGGTCCTAGATGAGCTCAGGCCAAAAATCGAAGGCAAAACTGAAAACCACGCCTCCATCCAAGGCCGGATTGCCATAGCGAAAGGCTCTACCGTAAAAGAAGGCGCCCTCATCAGAGGCCCAGTCGTGATAGGACAGAACACCGTTGTCGGGCCGAACGTGTACGTCGGCCCATACACAAGCATAGGAAACAACTGTACCATAAAAAAGGGCGAAATAGAAAACAGCATCATAATGGACAATTGCACGATAGACGTGAACGAAAGAATAACCGACAGTATAATCGGTCCCCACTCGGAAGTGACCACTAACAAATCCAAGCCGCATGGCAAGAAATTCATCCTCGGAGAAAGGACATCAATAGAACTGTGAAGTGAGAACTATGCTCGAAGGAATAATACTCAAACCCCTAGAACGAGCCTGTGACGAAAGAGGCTGCTTTACAGAAATCATGCGGCAAGACTGGAAAGACCTCCTAGGCCAGGATCAGCCTGTCCAGACAAATTTCTCTGCAACTTACCCGGGCATAATCCGCGCTTGGCATCGACATAACCGCGGACAAATCGACTACTTTGTAGTCCTCAAGGGAGCCCTAAAAATATGCGCGTTTGATGAAGAGACAAAAGAACTCGACGAAGTAATCTCAACAGGATTGGATCTGCAGGTGCTGAGGATGCCCGGCCACTACTGGCACGGGTTCAAAGCAGTGGGCAACGAAACAGCCTTGCTTATCTATTTCACCACCAAACTTTATGATTACGAAGACCCAGATGAAGAGAGAAGACCTTGGAACGACCCCAGAATAGTCCCGAAACTGATAAACGGCAAGAAAGACGATTCGAGAACGGGCAAACCGTGGGACTGGAATCATCCGCCATACAAGTGAGAAACATGAAAATCCTCGTCACAGGCGGACTCGGTTTCATTGGAAGCAGCTTCTGCCATTACGCTATTAGTTCGCATCCTGACGCCGAAGTGACGAACGTAGACAAAATAGGCATGGGCGCCAACCTCTCCAATCTCAAGGATCTTGAAAAAGAAAAACGCTACAGGTTCGTGAAGGGCGACATCCGCGACTCAAAACTCATGAGCGGCTTAATCAAAGAGGCAGACGCTGTAGTGAATTTTGCGGCTGAAACCCACGTCGACAGAAGCATTGCCGACCCAAATGAGTTTCTACAAAACAACACCGTTGGAACCTTCACCATTCTGGAAGCCATGAGAAAACACAACAGCCAGGCAAAACTCGTTCAAGTGTCAACCGACGAAGTCTACGGCGAAATCCCTGAAGGATCTTTCACGGAAGACGACCCTCCAAAACCCTCTAACCCATACTCCGCCTCAAAAGCAGCAGCCGACATGTTCGTACTCGCATATTTCAGAACCTACAAACTCAACACATGCATAACGAGGTGCACAAACAACTACGGACCCTATCAGCTTCCCGAAAAACTCGTGCCCAAAACAATCATCAGAGCCCTCAAAAACCTGAAAATCCCCGTGTACGGGACAGGCATGAACGTCCGGGACTGGATATACGTGCAGGACCACTGCGAGGCCATAGACCTCGTTCTGACCAAAGGACAGTCAGGCTCAATCTACAACGTCGCAGCGGACAACGAAACGCCTAACATCGAAATCATCCGAAAAATCCTCAAACAGCTGGGCAGAGACCAAGGGCTGGTAACCTTCGTCGAAGACAGGCCCGGACACGACGTGAGATACAGCCTAAACTCTTCAAGAATACGGTCCGAACTCGGTTGGAAACCCAAACACTCCTTCGAAAAAGCGCTGAAAGAAACCGTCGACTGGTATGTCCACAACGAGTCGTGGTGGAAACCCCTAGCGACAGAACAGATCCTGAACCCAACACCTTGGAAACAAGAGTGAACCCAATTGAAACTTCTAGTCACGGGCGCAAGCGGTCTACTCGGCACAAGACTGTGCCAGATAGCCCACGAGAGAAAACACGAAGTCTACTCTGCATACAGCCAACACAAGCCACCGTACGGAACCCCAACTGAGCTCAACATTCTTGACCCAAAAAGACAGAGACAAATGCTCCTCAAGATAAAGCCCGAAGCCGTAGTGCACGCCGCTGCACTAACAGACGTGGACAAGTGCGAACTGGAAAAAGAACTTGCTTGGAAAACAAACGTTGAGGCGACAAACAATCTTGCGCGACTATGCAAGGAGCGCGACACCTTTCTTGTATACGTGTCGACGGACTATGTTTTCGACGGAGAAAAAGGAATGTACAAGGAAACAGACAAACCAGCTCCAATCAACCATTACGGGCTTACAAAACTGAGAGGCGAAGAAGCCGTCCAAGCCCTAGACAACTATTGCATCGCCCGGGGCAGCGTCATCTACGGCTCAACACCCGCAACAGGAAAAACCAATTTTGCATTGTGGCTCCTGGACAAACTCGAGAAAAAAGAGGAAGTCAAAATCATAAGCGACCAGTGGAATTCGCCAACACTAAATGTCAACATGGCGGAAATGATCCTTGAAATACTAGAAAAAAGAGCAAAAGGAATCTTTCACTTTGCCGGAGCAACGCGACTAAGCAGATACGAATTCGCTGAACACATCGCTGAAACCTTCAACCTCGACAAAAAATACATGAAACCCGTAACATCAGAACACATGAAATGGATTGCAAAAAGACCCAAAGACTCATCATTAGACGTTGACAAAGCAAAGCGAAATCTCGTCAGCAAACCACTAGAAATACGTGAGGCACTCGAAACAATGAAAAAGGAGTGGACCTCGAGATAAATCAAACTGAAAATGGAACTCCCCAAAAAAAAAGTCGCGCGCTATCTCGTACTGGTCGCCTTGAGCACCATTGTCCTCGATGCCATACACCATTTCTGATACATGTATTATTACACACGGCGAAACGTCCCGCGCTACTCAACGCGTGCCCCCAGACAACCAGCCCCACATTCCTGTTACAAACATATCTCTTCCTCTCTTTCTTCACACCCTCGCAAGAGGACCCGCAACTATTTTCAATCCCACAAAAAACAGGTGTAAACACGGGGCTCACAGGCAAATCGACGAACCCGACGAATTCGACCAATCCGACCGAGCCGACGAAACTAACGACAGACAACCTGCAACGCGCGCGGGTGCATATTTGGATCCAAATATTCATGATACATACAAACCTAGGAGGGGATAGTAAACACCGGCCCTCGCCAAGCTTTCTATCACTCAGACACTGGAAAGCCACGAGAGAATACCACAAAGGATTTGACACATGTTCAGCAAGTACTTCGGCACGCTAACATCAAACCCACCATGTTATACATCAACCTCAAAAAGGCTCTTTTCAACACTTACCCCGCGCGCACGATTGCGCCTGGAACTTGCAAAGTCCTAGATCTTGCATTGAGTGAAATCACACCCCCACACAAAAAACCTAAATTAAAAAAGTCAACGCTTGCGAGAATAGAAGACTCTGACAGTCTCTGGAGTTCTCAGCGCGCGCTATGGGCCCTTTTCTGCTTCAACGAAAGAAACGCTCCAGTTTAGCGAGCGCGCGAAACATCTGGCCAAGTCTTCTAGAACAATCATCCGTCGGTCCTATTGCCCCCCAAACCCTCAATGTCCACAGATTTCACGCAACAGCTCATGAGCCGCAAGCCTCACCGCCTGCCTGCTTGAATACCGCGGCTCCCAGCCCGTCCGCAAAAGCTTCTCAATCGACAACTGCATGTTCTTCACATCGCCCCTCCATCCTCGTCCTCCGTCAACCCCGCCCGTGAACCTCAAGCGTATCTTCGGATGCCCCATTTCCCGAGCAACTATCCCCGCAATTTCCTTCACCGTTATCCTATCCTTCGAGCCCACATTATATGTTGCAGTTTTCTCGCTGGCTTCCTGAAACAGCCCTGTCAAATGCATCATGGCCCCGATCAAGTCAGAGATACACACGTAAGATTTCTCCTGCGTCCCATCACCCAAAATTTCAAGTTCCTCAGAGTTCGCAAGGATCTTCTTAACAAAATCAAAAATAACCCCATGCCTCGATGTTGGCCCAACCACGTTAGCAAGCCTAAGCATCAGCGCCCTGTGATTGAAGGTATGAACATAACTGCTTATCAGCGCTTCACAAGCAAGCTTTGAAGCTCCATAAGTCGAAATCGGAATCAACGGCCCATAATCTTCACGAGTCGGTATCTGAGACGCCTCGCCATAAACCGTCGAAGTCGAAGTGAAAACCACAGTCTTCCCACCGCCACATTGCCGGACCGCCTCAAGCAAATTCAGAGTCACCACAACATTCTCTTCAAAATGCACCTTCGGCTCTGTCTCCCCCACCCGAACCTCCGGATTCGCTGCCAAATGAAAAATCAAATCCTGCTCCCTCACCAAGTCCGCAAGCCCACGCGGACGCTTCAAATCCATCTCAACGACCTTCAACGCGGAATTCCTTCCAAAACGCCGCAAATTCCCCCTTGTCCCCGCCGAAAAGTCATCCACGACCGTCACCCTACAATTCCTAGTCAACAGCTCCGCGGTCAAACAGCTTCCAATAAACCCGGCCCCACCAGTCACCATCACCCTGCGATCCCGCAACATACTCATCCACAACCAATATCCCCCCGCCTCCTTAAAAAAACTAGCAAGTATCCTCTATTCCCAAAAACCATGCAGACCCTACGCCAAACGCAACTGAATAAACAAGTTCATGTCAAATTTCAACGTATCAGCCAATTGCCACCCGAGGGATTGCGGTACAATGTTTCACAAGACTTATATTCGTACCGTGAAACATACACAACAGGCATAACATTGAGTACGCACAGACACATGCCTATAAGAAACCGACCAATTATCACACTCCTTCTTCCAGCAATAATCTTCTTGTTCGCAGTTGGCTGGCTCCTCTACTCGTTGGGCGAGCGAAGACGAAAACCGCCACAACAAGCAAAACACACCACAACAAAAGAAGACAAAACAGAAATACACATCGCAATGACCGAAGAACCCGAAGAATACAACGATCAACCCGCCTGATTCGCGTAGAAAACTCACAGCGCCAAGCGTGCGACTGAAGAGAGCAACGAAAAATCAGAGGTGAAGAACAAGTTCTTAGCTCGTTTGTGTGCCGCGCGCGCCCTATCGAAGCAACATCTTTTGGCACTACTCTAGCGCGCTCTGGCCAAACCTTCGCTACCAGACGATGAAACGTTAAAAAGGCAACAATTCACTTCAACTCTGGCGACCACTGCATTGAAGAAAGTTCAAGAATCTGGAAGAACCCCAATCAGGCTCAGGGATATGCGATTAGGGTACGAGTTGGGCTACGCAGAAAACTTGACCAGACCGACAGACCTCAAAAACCCCGACAATTGCCCCAGAAAGCCCATGACGCGTCTGGAAAGGCTTTATATCCGAACGTTTGGACTTCCAGATACTATCAGGCAACAACAGGCACGCGCAGTCTTCGCGATCCTCGACAAATTGATGTTTTCCTCCGTCCTAGACATAGGATGTGCTCAGGGTCAATACGCAATCAGGATCGCGAAGAAATATCCCAGTTCCAAGGTCAAGGGTGTGGACATAAGGGAAGAACAGTTGAACGTAGGCAGGCTTGTGAGAAAGAAGTTTGGCTTCAAGAATTTGACGTTTGAAAGAAGAGATATTTGTGATGGTTCAACCAACGAGAAGCACGACTTGGTGTTGTTACTTCAAGTAATCGAACATTTGAAGGACGGCAGGATGGCATTGAAAGAGATCAGGAAGCTGGTTAGTAGCGGCGGGCATTTAATAATCACCGCACCCAATTCAGAATCACCAATCATGGACTGGTGTAGCCGATACGTCACCATGCATGGTCATTACCGTGAAGGCTACGCTTTGGAAGAACTGGTTCAAATGATTCGCAGTGCCCATTTCAACATTAATGAGATCAAACCTCTTTCAGGAAACATCGGACAAATTGTAGACAAAGTTGAAATTTACCTAACTATCAAGTTTCCAGTTCTCTTCGCATTGACATATCCTCTTCTTAACTATTTGGTTTTCCTTGATGATTTTTTGGGAATGAGAACCAGAAAACCCACATCAGGCATCCTAATTGTAGCAACTGCAATGTGAAAGCTGGCACATAACATTGCAAACATTCAAACACACCCGCTAAGAAGATTGTTGATTAGAGCTGCATGGGTTCAGCCTGTAACCAAATTAGCACGCCCTAGAATCTAGACATACTAGAGTTCAGTGCATGACATTCTGCAAGGACACAAATGCCGCCAAAGTTCTCGTATAGGTTTTGGGAATAAGCTTTAACTGGCACTCGAGAACGCTAGTACCTTAGAACATAGGTTCGGGCCAGTACACATTGTAAATCCGTACACCCCGAAAACAATCACCATCACCGGAGGGAGAAGGCAGAAGAGATGCGAAACTACTACTCAGTACTTTTAATAATACTAGTCAGTCTACCAACTCTCTTGTTGGCCAACGTTCCCGTCTCAGGCAACGCCACCTCCCAACCACAACAGCTCTCACAGCAAGACTTGAAGTCAAGAACCTCAGAAGTAATAAACACAGACGGAAACCTTTCACTCAGCCCAGAGCAAGACGAGATCTACTGGAATCCACACTCCGTAGGGCTCACAGACGCCTCAAACTGGATAATCACCTTCACCAACGAAACAGAAATGCACCTGCAAACAACAGCAAGCGAATCTGGACACATCGCAACCGGAGCATGGTGGACAACCGCCTTCAAAACAAGACAGAAACTTCCACTGTATACCTCAAAAATAGTACAGATTGCGGCAGGTTTCCGAATCAACATACTCAACGCAGACTGTAGCGGAGGCAACGAATGGCTGCGCATAGCACTAGCCTGCGCCACACAACGAGCCGACGGCTCAGTGGTATACACCGAAATGGACCTGTGGGACAGCCCAACCGCACTTGCCAGCCCATCGGGCAACATCAACCTAGGCGGCAACACAGTCTACAAAGGCGGAGACGTAGTAGAATACAAGATCGATCAAGCACCCGAAAACGAATGGAGAAGCCACATGTTAAACCTAACTTACCACATCAACAACGCATGGCAGCTCAAACCAGGCGACATGCTTGAAAGCGTCTATTTTGTGGTCGAAGCAGCAGGTGCAGTCACTGCCACCGTGAAGGCTGACGACCTGTGGATAGCACGGCTAGAGTGAACAGGCGCGCTGGAAAACGGTTTAGAAGCAAATAGGCTTTTGGCGGCAAAAGAAGCCCAGTTTACGATCTCCAAAGCTTTCAGCTTCGTTTTACCCTCTTTACGATTGACAAAAGTGATAGGCACCTCTTTAACGGCAAGTCGATGCTTCCTGGCAATGAACATAGCCTCAACCACCCACTCGAAACCGTTCTGACCTGCAGAACTCACAATTGCTTCAGCACACTTCCTCGAGTAAACCCTGAAATTACCAGTACAATCGTGAACCGATGTTCTCAGCAACATCCTGCAAATGATGTTGGCAACACAGCTGACCAATCTTCTCCCAACACCCCAACCGACCACTCTCCCATCTCTCACATACCGACTTCCTTGCACAATATCAGCCTGCTGACCTGCACGAAGAAGCCTCGGGATCTCACGTGGGCTGTGAGACAAATCAGCGTCCAACGTCACA
>Ga0315280_10001305_pt1 | contig 43108 bp, 18 predicted proteins | sample YL17G06_40_MG_FD_203697 | JGI IMG/M metagenome (GOLD analysis project Ga0315280, IMG submission 203697) | Sediment microbial communities from Yellowstone Lake, YNP, Wyoming, USA - YL17G06_40 | ecosystem: Environmental > Aquatic > Freshwater > Lake > Sediment | place: USA: Wyoming | collected...
GCCTCGCCGGGGACTTGTTGGCCGGCTTCGGCTGTGGGTGCCTGGAGGGCGGCCGGAATGCCGCTGTCGGACACCGGCGACAGCGCGCCTGCTGCCTCGCGCTGGACCGAGACGGGTTGGGCAGAGGCCCAAGCGCTCGACGCGGTGTTTCGTCCGACGTTGCCCGGACCGGCCGGGATCGAGGCCAGCGGCGCCGGGCTCGCGGGGTTGGGTGTGCGTGCCGCAGCGGCAAAAGCCCCGCTGGGGTTGTTGCCCGTCCTGGCCGCGATCGTGGCCACATCCGGCTGAAGCCGCTGGAAATCGTTCATCACCGGGGTCAAGAACAATCGCACGCGCCCGCTGTAGCTCCCAGCCGTTTCGCCCCGGGCCGAGCCGAAAAGCACGCCCGCCAGCTCGCCGCGGCTGTTGAAGATCGGCCCGCCCGAATCGCCATTCCGCGCGGGGGCCGAAAGCTCCACCATCTCGTACGGCAGGTTTCCCCCCGGCGAAACGTACTGCGTACACCGCCCGGCGATCGCGCGATACGGGCCGTCGCCGTAGCCGGCGATCGCCAGCGGCTCGCCGAGCTGCGGTGGGGCTTCGGCCAGCGGGATAGGGGCGACATTGGGGCGCCAGATGGCCAGCGCGGCCAGGTCCCAGTCCTTGTCCGTCCGGAGGAGCGTGGCCGGGCTGCGGAATCCATCGGGGAAGGCCACGGTGATCGGGCCGGCCGCGTCGCGGACCACGTGCCAGTTGGTCACCACCAGGCCGTGATACTGGCTCACCGCGACCAGGGCGCCGGAGCCCAGCGACGTGCTGTCCCGATCGGGGACGATGATGCGGACGACCGCGGGATGAGCGCCGTTGGGCGATCGGGAGGCCGCGGAGGAAGGAGGCTGCTGCCACGGCCCGCTGGGCGGACTCTGCCCTGCCGCGGCCGCCGCACTGAGCAGGACGGCGAGCCCAAGGAGCGGTTTCACGCCTCGGCGATCCTCATTTCTGGGCGACCGCGCGGACCGTGCGGCGCTGCGTCTCGTTTTGCACGATCCGCCGCAGCAACTCGCGGCGCAGCCGTTCCCACTCGGTACTCTTGGAGGATTGTGTCTTGACGGTTTGCATGGAGCCACCTACGCGGCGATGGGGCGCCCGCCCTTCAGATTCTCGTTGCGTTGGGGGAAGTCCTGGCCGTCGTTGTGAAGCTGTTTGAGCCGCCGCAGTTCCGCGCGGAAGGCGTCCTCGACCAGCTTGCTGAGGGTCAGCCGCACCGGGTATCCCGCCAGGAACACCGCGGCGTCGCGTGCCTCGTCCAGGAGGTCCGCCGGCAGATAGAGCGTTGCCCGGACCTTCGGCGAGGCGGCACTCTGATGACAGATTCTCACGTTTTCTACTCCTCGGTGGATCAGTGGAACGTGTCCACGTTTGGTGAAACGTCCTACGTTTGCGTCACAACAACTTACTCGGATACCGCAAGTACCCCCGATGAGACTTCCCCCGCCGGCTGCTACTGCTTGCCGCCCGAGCACTCCCTGCCGGCTCGGCAAACCGACCGCAGCAGGCAAGGTCTACGCAGACGGCAAGGTTTGCCAAGCCGAGGTAGGCTCGGGCGTCAGCCCCAGCGACCCTGAGTGGCCGGCCTCCGGGGCGACTGGGGCTGCCGCGCCAGCCTACCAGGCCTGTAGGGCGGATTGGTAATCCGCCCCGAAAGGCCTGGACGATTAGGCATGCCTTACAGGACGGATTGGAAATCCGTGCTACGGCGGTTCGGCCCGCCGGATGTCGGTCGAGCAAGTGTCCTCGCGGAACTCGCTGGCGGGAACGTCCTCGCAGCAGACGCGAAGCTGCGGGGGGAGGTCGAGGTCGGAAAGCCCCACGAAACGGCCTTCTTCCTGGCGGCCGAAGACCAGGAAGCGGCAGCCCCGGGCCACGATTCGCTCGATGGCCCGTTGGCAGGCAGTTGCGTCGCCGCCGAAGTAGCGCGGGTCGGCAATGCGGCGGAGTGTGTCTGCGCCGACCACGAACGTCGCCCCGGGGAAGAGCCGTGATTTCTCTTCGAACCGGGCGGCCCGCGTCAGCCAGAGAGTCTGGTCCGGGGAGAACTGGCCGGGGCGCCGCTGGATCTCCAGGAAGTCCAGCGGCGGCTTGTCCACGTTGAGGATCGAAATCTCGAACTCGACCGGCTGCCCCACCCGCTCTCGGGCGATCTCAGCCATCCGGCGGTGGCCCGCGTGGATTGGATTGAAGGCCCCGGGAAAAACTACCCGGGCGCTGCGATCGGCCGGAAGGGTTGGGCCGCTTTGCTGAACAGCTTCCACGCGCCCCGCAAGCAGATCCTGCCACGGCGTCGGGGCAGTGACACCCGCCTCTTCCATCGGCTCGTCGTCGCGAGATCCCGTTTCAAGTCGCTGTTCCAGGCCGCACGCCCGGGCCACGGCGTTGAGCACGAGGCAACTAACGATCGCCTCTTCCTCGGCCCGGCTGCGGCGCCCCTTCACAAGTCCCACGGACTGGCTGATCGTCATCGCGCCGGTCTGAATTGCCAGGTGGGCCCGGTGCGGCCCGCGCTTCAGCCGATCCGTGGCCAGGCTCGCCGTGCAGGCCACGCCGGCCAGCGAAAAAAAGGTCAGGACTCTTTTCGCAGAAAAGAGTCCTGACCCCTTTTCCGCATAGCGGAGATACGCCGCCATCGCCATGGCGCGGGCGGTCGGTTCAGAGCACGACTGGTCGGGCCGGCCGCCGAGCCACGCAATCATCGCCGGTTCGGAGTAAGGGACGCAGGCCTCCAGCACGGTCCGCGACGCCCCCGGGACCTCCAGCAACTGGGCGATCGCCCCGCTCCCCCCGCCGGTGACCGCCAGAACCAGGCGAGTCCCCGACCCATGGATGCTCTGGACAAGTTGTTCGGGTGTCACGGACATTGGTCGTCGTCCGCCAAGTGCTTTGTACGGCCAGCGATTCTAAAGCCCGCGGGTTGCAACCCCTGGGCTTTGCGAGGCGACACCAGCCAACAATTGTCCCAAGAGCCGGTGCCGCCGATAGCGGTTCTGCCGACGGTGGGAGGCGATCACTTCTTCCTCGGCGAGGCGCCGGAACTGGCCGCCCGGCAAGTCAACCTCCACGTCGCCCGACCGCGCATCCCCCACCACTGCCTGCAGAGCGTCCAGTTCGGCATACTCGCGGAAGCTGATCTCGACGTGCAGGAAGTGCTCGGGCCCGCGGCTCTCCAACTGCTGGAGATACTCCTGGCCTTTGGCCCCGAGCTTGAGCGGCTCTCGCTTCTCGGAGACGACGAACGTGCGATCGGGCGGCTCGGGATCATCGAGGATGCGGCGCAGTGCGGCTGCGGTGGAAGTGGCGTTGGCGGTCGCGACGAAGGTGACCCCCGTCCGGAACGTGGAGGCTCCGCCGTCCTGCCGCAGCCCTACGACCAGATGATAGGCGGGAAGCCGCCCTGTCTTGAGCGGCCCGGGACGCTCGATCCACTCAATCCCGGACGCCGGGTCCGCCTCCGCCGCTTGCCGCAAAAGCACCTCGACCAGGCCGCTCAGGTTGGCGGCATCGGGCGGCAGCGTGTGGGGCTCCAGCTCCCGCCGGGCCACCTGCTCCATGACCTTGCAGGTCACGTGATCGTCAATCCGCTTGGCCAGGTCCTCATCGCTGATCGCTCGGGGCGCGGCCGCGGGGGCAGTCGCCGCCGGGCTGAGCCGATCGGCACTCGCCCAATCGCCCAGCCACGACGCCTCGCTCAACTCCAGCAAGCGCCCCTGCTGCTGGCGCCAGCGGTCGCGGGCCCAATTGATGACGTCCCGCGGGCGGAACTCCAGCAGCCCGCCGATCCGCTCCTCGAACCATGCCTGACCGAGCGGGAACAGGATGTCCTCCTGCACGCGCCGGCGGACTTCCGGCAGCGACATGAAGGGGTCCAGAAAACGCTCCAGCCGGGCCTCCAGGAGTTGTCGGGCCTGGCGTCCGTCGATGCGGTTTAACTGGATGCCGCGCTCGTCCTGCGCGATCCGCTCCCAGGCCGCGCGGAGGATCACCCCCTCCCGGACATAATCCAGGATCTTCTGCTGCACGCCGGAGAAGAGCACCAGCAAGTTCGGGGCATGATCGATGAGCGGATGGAGAAACTGGGTCATTGCGGCCAGTTGCCCGCGGGTCAGATTGTCCACCTGGTCGAAGCAGAGGACGAAAGGCTGCCCGCGGTGCCAGGCCAGTTCGGCCAGGGCAATCAAGACGCTCTCGATGGCCTGCTTGCCCGGCAGGCTCACGGGGTTCTCGGTCTCTTCCCCGCAGCGCAGGGCCAGCTCGCCGGCTTCCTCGCGATCCAACTCGTCGCCCGCCAGCCACCGCACGGCCAGCGAGGCCGTGTCCTCGACGCCGTCGCCGAATCGCCCGCAATACGCCGAAAGGAAAAAGCGGAACAGGACCTCGTAGATCGCCCGGGCATCGACGCCCGCATTCGGACTCTCGCGGAGGACTTCATCGACCAGGCGGCGGTAGGCATCGCGGGCCTGCTTGGCCTTGGGCGGGCGGTCGGCAACGGGGAACCGCTCCAAGGCCCGGCCGATGAACCGCGTCATCAGCCAGTAAAGGGTGGTGCCGTGAAAGCCGCGCTCCCGCCCAAGGATCAGCCGGTGAATGACGCACTTGAGGACATAGCGGGGAAGTGACTCCGGGTCGGGCTGGATGTTGTGGAGGAAGATGCAGCAAGCGCCCTGCTGCCGGTCGGCCCAACGGCACAGCCGGGCCAAGAGGTGGCTCTTGCCGATCCCCGGCTCGCCCCAGACGATCTGCCCGAGATGTCCCCGCTGGCGGTGCGCCTCTTCCGCGTGGCGGACCAGTTCCTCGAACTGCCGGCCATGGATCGTCTGGACGTCCACCTCGGCCCCCGAGGGGTCGTTGACCGCGTTGGCGGAGAACGGGTTGGACTGGAGCACGTGCTGGCGGAAATCTTCCATGCCGAGGTCCTCACCATATTGGGGCAGGTTGGCAACCTGCCCCACGTGCGACGGGCTGGAAACCCATCCTACTTCATCACATCTTCTTTGAAACGTAAAGTAGTAGCGTCCCCGCTTCCTCAACGCCGGCATCGCGGTCTTCCGGCCGGATGCCGTGGATGCCCTCCGCGGCGCTCAGGCCGTACAAGCCCGCCGACCGCAGGTCGCGCAGGCCGCGGTCGAACTGCTCGCGCGGGAACCTTGCCAGGGCTTGGCGCAGCTCCACCAGGCTGACGAAGTTGTGCGATCCCCGCTGGCGATCGAGCTCGTGGAACGCCGCGTCGAACGCAGCGGCGAAGTCCGCGCGCGCGACCGCGGCCGACCAGGCGTGCGCGCGGGTTGCGGCCGATTGGGCGGCCGCATCCGCGGCTTTCCAACCCAGCAGTTCCACCGCCGCGGAAAACGTCTGCTCCGGCGTTACCCCGAAGCCGCCCAACGCCTCGGCCAGGCGCTCGATCTGACGGCGCAGCCGGCTCATCGGCGTCCGCAGGTAGTCGCGTGGATCGGGCGGCGCGAGGCTGTATCGTGGCGTGCGGCTCCCCGGCAGGTTCGGAAGCCGGTACACCTTCTCCTGGGCCACCATTTGATCCAGAATCGCCTGCCGCTGGGCCTTCGTGAGGTCGCCCAGCCGTTTCGCGATGGACTTCTCCAAGTCCGAGGACGTCCGCGGCTTCTCGCTCAGGGCCCCCTGAATCAGCCCGCGGGCGTACGACGCGTGATCGCGGGTCCAGTAGCGCGGGGCCTTGCCGCGGAACGGGGCAAAACGGACCAGGCGCCCGGCGCAGGCTTGCTCCTCCAGCAGGGCGGGCAACTGCCGCGAAAGCCGCTTCAAGGAACCTTCCAGGCGGCTGGAAAGCTGGGATGCCGTCCACGGCTCCTCTGCCCCGCAAAGCAGGCCCCAAACGACCTGCTTCAGATCGGATTCGGGAGTCCCTGGTGTGTACTGGGTTGCCATGTCGCGGGCCCCGCAGTTCGGCTCACCCCCAACCAAACGGACTTCGGGGGCCTCTACGGCTTCGGAAGTGCTTCCCGCCACTCGGGATCGTAGGGGAGAGAGAATATCATCTGCACGCGCTCGGCCCGGTCTGCGGCGGGCTCGGGGCGAGCGAGCAGCTCCAGGCCCCGGCGGACCTGTTGAAAACGCGGGTCTCCCTCCACGGAGCCTGCGGCCCGGGCAATCCGGTCCAGCGCCGCCGCCACCTCGATAATCCTCGCTCGCAGCGGGAGAAACTCCCGCTGGAACACATCTAGCGATTCTGAGACGCTGGTCATGGTTGGCTCCTCACACGTTTTGTCCACCGTTTCGATGCGAGTCACCCGCCCTTTGGGCCGGTTGACGCCTCAGTCTGCCGCGCCCCGCGAGAGAAATCAAGCCGCCCGGGAGCTGCAAGTTCTTAACCACTTTGACTTTGGAGCGATTCCGCCGCCCGCCGAAGGTGGCCCGTCCGCCGCAAGAACTTGTCCCACAATAGGTTATAGTTTACTAGGCCAAGGTGTTGCTGTGGGAGCGTGCCTCGATGGATGACGGACTGCAAACGACGCTCGACCTCCTCACGGAGACGGAAAACGAGGCGGCAATCCGGGTCCTGATCCCGGGGCTGGACAGTCGCTTCCGGGCGATCCGCCACGGGGCATTGCAGGCGATCCTTGCGCGCCGCAGCCCGGCCGGCCACCGCGAAGTGGTCGCCCGGTGGCACACGATCGATTCCCAGGAGCGGTACTTCCTTGAGGAGAATCACCGACGGATGATGCCGGCGTTGCGAGAGGCCATTCTGGACAGCGACCAGCAGATGTGCGTCAACGGCTGCCAAGCCGCAGTCTCGTTCCGCCAATACGACCTGATTCCCACTATCCTGAACGCCCTGGAGGACACCAGCCAACCGCAAGCCGCCATCCTCGGCCAGACGCTGATGGACCTGGCGGACCAGCTTTGCCGCGACCTGGCGGCCTCGCGGCAGTCCGGGAAGCACCGGGGGCGGCAAATGGCGCGGGAGCAGGCGGTCGCCTCACTGGAGCTTTCCATCCATCGCTACGGGAAACATCGCCGCCGGGAAGTCGTCGAGGCCCTGGCCCTCCTGGCTCACCGCGACAACGCGACGCTGAAACAGGTCCTCCGGGACCCCTACCACCCGGCGTTTTTGGCCCTCGTGGAGGTGCTGTCCCGGAGCACGCGGGGTCCGATTCTGCGGCTCCTTTTGAGTTACCTGGAGGATCCGAAGGCCCCCTCGGCGGCCCTCTCGGTGATGGCGAAGCGGAGAGACCTGGATTTCGCGAAGCACCTCTTGCGGAAGATCGGCCGCGACCCGTCGCCGGGCATCGTGCAAAACCTCAAGCGCATTGAGTCGGTAGTCTGGACGCAGGGCAGCGCGGAATTGCTGGACCGTTTGGACGACCTGGCCCAGGAGGCAGCGGTCCGGCTGGTGATGCTCTCGGGGATTCCCCGGGCCAGCGCCTTCACGGTGATCGAGCACTTGTTGCTTCGAGGCGGCCGCGGGGGGCGGCGGGCGGCGGCCGAGGCCCTGGAGCAGTTCCATGGGGCGGAAGCCAACGCCTTGGCAATCGAGGCCCTCGACGACGACGATCCGGAAGTCCAAGCCATCGTCCTGGGGCAGTTGCGCGGCCGCGGGATCGCCGGCGCCTTGGGCCGGCTCGTGGGCATGCTCGACAGCGCCCATGCGGTCGTCCGCAGGACGGCACGCCGCAGCCTGGCCGAGTTCACCTTCCCGGGCTTCCTGGCCACCTACGACTTGCTGGACGACGAGTCGCGGCGGAGCACTGGAGATCTCGTCAAGAAGGTGGATCCGCAGACCGTGCCGCTGCTGCGCGCCGAGATGACCTCGCGCATGCGGACGCGGCGGCTCCGCGCACTGGCGATCGCCCGGACGCTAGACCTCGTCGCGTTGGCGGAAGGATCGATCGTGCGGTTGCTGGAGGACGAGGATCACGTAGTCCGCGCCGAGGCCGCCGCCGCCTTGGCGGCCGGTCAGTCCGTGGCCAGTTACGACGCCTTGGGTGCCGCCACCTCCGACCGCAGCCCGGCGGTCCGCGAAGCAGCCCAGGCGAGCCTTGCCCAACGGGCGCGGGCCGCGGTTCCGCCGGCCGCGGCGGGTTCTTCCTGGAACCTGGAAGAGGTTCCTTCCGCAGAAGAGAAAGAGCCCTCTTCCCCCAGCAACGAGGAGCCGCGGCCATGACAGCGCTGCTCCCACACGGACTGTTGATCGCCCAAGCCAGCCGCGTCGACGAGATGGCCCGCCGCCTGGCCGACGGATTCCGCGAGGACCCGGTGCGGTTTGAAGGGGGCGTCTGGTGGGTGGTGGTGTTGATCGTCGTGGGCTTGTTGCCCGCCGTCTGGATTCTGGGCCGGCTGACGGGCCGCTGGCAGAGCGGCGCCGCGCGGAGCAGCCCGGGAAGGCTTTTCGCCAGTCTGTGCCGGGCGCACGGTCTGAGCTGGCCTGACCGGTGGCTGCTCGGACGGCTGGCGCTCTTCCACGCGCTGTCGGACCCCGCGCGCTTGTTCCTGGAGCCGGAACGGTTCGATCCGCGCGGCCTCGACCCAAGGTTGCGCAAGTGGGAGAGGCGGTTGCAGGCGATCCGCAGCCGGTTGTTTGCCGGGCTGAGCGAAGAGGACTGGGCGTCGCCTCAGGGCGGACGCCCATCCGCCGAGATCACGGCCATTGCCGCCGTCACCGACGGGCGAGAGTCGCCGCCGGACTCCCCGGCCGTCAGTACGGCGACGCTCCCGTAGTCGCGCTGCGCGGCTGGCGCGGCTTGAACAGGGGGCTGACGTTCCCGGTGTTCAGCGGTTGGGCCCCCGGACGGGGCTGGGGCTTGAAGTCCGCCGACGTTGCGCCGGGGCCAAACCTTTGCAAGTTGGTCTCGGGTTTCCAGCCCATCTGGGCGAGCAGGTCTTTGAGGTCGATTTGCTTGACGATGAAGCGGCTGGCCGCCGTCTGGATGTCGGTGAAGTTCTTCAGCGCGGTTGGGGACGCGAATTCGCCGGGACGGATCCCGATGACGAGGTAGTCCGTCTTGGCCGTGATGGCGCCGCTTTTCATGTCCCCTTCGGCGACGGCATCGACGACGCCGCCGTTCATGGTGATCAGCCGGCGGACCAGGTCCAATTCGCTCTTGTTGTCGCCGTTGATGTCCATTATGCCTGCCAAGGCGAAGTGCCGCTGCTGGCCCGGCTTCCAGATCGGGGTGTAGATCACGTCCCCGGTTATGATTGGATCGCCGTACTTGTCGTCGAGGATGCGGGCCTCGGCCATGTGCGAGTCGAGGACTTTGGTGACTTCGATGCTGGCCTTCTTGGTCTTTCCGCTGACGTCCGTCGTCTTGGCGTCGTAGACGGCGAACGTGGTCAGGCGGTGCAGGGCATCGGCCTCGCCCAAGTTGATGTAGACGGTCCCCGCCGCCTGGTTCACCGAAATGACCTTGCCGAGCGGCACCTCAAAGGTCTCCTTGGTTTTCTCCTCCAACGCGTGTGTGCGTTCTGCGGCGATGCGCCTGATGTCGGTGAGTTGGCTGTCGCGTGCGCTGATGTCGCCCTGGAGCCTGGCGGCTTCGGCGTCGGCGTTTTTCTGCGCTTCCGCCTTTTCGGCCACCAACCGGCGCTGGTCCTTCATGAGGACGTTCTTCTCCTTGTCGAAGTCGGTCTTGTACTTATCCCGCTCCTCCTCCTTGAGCTTGGTATTGGCTTCCTCTGCGGCCTTGACCTTGGCCACGTCCGCCCGCAGCGTGTTGCGCTCGGTTTCCGCTTCCTGCCTCTTCTGTTGCGCGTCGGCGATGCTCGTGTCTTTCTGCAGGATCGTGTCGTAGAAGGTTCTGAGGACTTTCCGGTAAACCCGGTCGGCCTGCGGATAGCCCGCGCCAAAAACGTTGACATAGATGTTGTTCATTTCGTCGTCTTTGGTCTTGCCGATCGAATCCACCGATTCGGTGCTCGCAAAACCCATCCACTCCTTGAGTTTCGCGGCATCGGCTTGGGCCGCGGAGGCCGCCTGCTGGGCCTCGGATGCCTTCTTGCTGCTGTCCACAGCGCTGTTGCGGGCCTCATCGTACTGCCGCCACATCAGATAGGCGGCCACTCCAAACACGATGTCCAGCATGACCGCCGCGATCAACGCGATCTGCAACCCCTGACTTTGACGATCAGCCATGGTCTGACTGCTCCTCTAACGCGGGTCCCCTCTCGATGGGTCGCCCGCAATGGTCCAGCGAAATGCGCCCCTTCTGGGCAGTGAGAAACCTCCCAGCCGCGCTGGAAAAGACAAAAGACGCCCCAAGGGTAGGCAACTCCTCAGGGCAAACGACCTTAAGATTGATTGTAAGCGGGCCGGAAGGGTGCTGTCAACGAAAAAGCCCCGCGGCCGAAACGCAAAACCCAACGGGCAACTTGCGGTGCTCGGCGCCGGCCCGCTGTTACCCCGGAGCGGGGCCGCCGCTTGGCATAAGTCCTTGCGGCACTGCTGATTGGGTGTCGCAGTCCGCTGCGGCTTAGCGGCCGTTGCTTGTTCCCCGGCCTCGGCGGTGCTACCATACTCGGCGGCGGTAGGACGACTTCCCAAGTCGTCCCAGGAAGTACGACGACTTTCAAAGTCGTCCGACGGATGTTCGGCGACGGAACTCCTTTTCCGCAAAGCCCTTGGGATCGTCAGTGAGGAAGCACCTATGGCTACGAAGAGACTGGTGCTCGCTTGGATCGGCGTGGGGCTGCTGGTTTCCGCGGTGGCTCGGCTGCCATCGGTATACGCCGCCGAGCCGGCGTCAACCGGACTTCCCGAGGAGACGAAGGCCCAACGCGACCAGCGCATGGCCTGGTGGCGCGAGGCCCGCTTCGGAATGTTCATCCACTGGGGCCTTTACGCCATCCCGGCCGGCCAGTGGAAAGCCAAGAATGTCCCGGGCGCGGGCGAGTGGATCCAGTTCAACGGCAAGATCCCCCCGGCAGACTATGAGCCGCTCCAAAAGCAGTTCAACCCGGTGAAGTTTGATGCCCGCAAGTGGGCCCGCATCGCCAAAGCCGCAGGCATGAAGTACATCGTCATCACCTCGAAACATCACGAGGGCTTCTGTCTGTTCGATTCCAAACTTACCGACTGGGATATCATGGGCACGCCCTTCAAGCGGGACATCATGAAGGAACTGTCCGACGCATGCCGCGAAGAGGGGCTCAAGATGTGCTGGTACCATTCGATCCTCGACTGGCACCATCCCGACTACCTGCCGCGCGGCGCAGGCAGCCCGCGCCCTTGGGACACTCGGCCGACCGCGGGGGCCGACTACAACCGCTACATCGACTACATGAAGGGCCAACTCAAGGAGCTTTTGACCAACTACGGGCCAATCGGGGTGATCTGGTTTGACGGCGGCTGGGAGCACTCCGCCAAGGAGCACCGTGCCGCGGAGGTGGTCGCCATGATCCGCTCGCTCCAGCCTTCGATCATCATCAATGACCGCATCCAGTTGCCGCAGGACTTCAACACGCCCGAGCAGGAGATCCCCGCCACTGGCATCCCGGGCCGCGACTGGGAAACCTGCATGACCATGAACGACACCTGGGGCTTCAGGAAAGACGACCACGATTGGAAGTCCACCCAGACCCTGCTCCGCAATCTCATCGACATCGCCAGCAAGGGAGGCAACTACCTGTTGAACGTCGGCCCGACCGCCGAAGGCGAGATCCCCGAGGCGAGCGTCGAGCGGTTGGCCGAGATGGGCAAGTGGGTGCAGGTCAACGGAGAAGCGATCTACGGCACCACGGCCAGCCCCTTCAAGCGGCTTCTCTGGGGCCGTGCCACGAAGAAACCGGGCAGACTGTACCTCCACGTCTTCGACTGGCCCAAGGGAAAACTGCTGGTGCCGGGGCTCAAGAACAAGATCGAGAAGGCGTATCTGTTGGCCGACGCGGGCAAGGCGGCCTTGCCTGTCACGCAAAACGACGGCGGCGCGCTGCTGAGCGTGCCCGAGACTGCCCCCAACAAGATCGCCTCCGTGGTGGTGCTGGAGATCGTGGGCGAGCCCGAGGTGATCGCCTCGGCAACGACCCAGGCCGCCGACGGCAGCCTGACGCTGGTGGCTGCCGACGCCGAAATCCACGGCAGCACGGCCCGCTACGAGTCGGGCGGCGGCAAGGACAACATCGGCTTCTGGACCAACGCGAAGGACTATGTGACTTGGGACGCGGCCGTGAAGAAGGGCGGTTCCTTGGACGTGGAAATCACCTACGCCTGCGAAAACGCCAACGCCGGGAGCGCCTTCACGCTTTCGGTGCTCGACCAGCAGCTAAAAGGCAAGGTCGACGCGACCGGGGACTGGAACAAGTTCGTCACCAAGAGGCTCGGCACGCTTCGGCTCCCCGGCTCCGGGCGCTACACGTTCACGGTGAAGGCCGACACGATGCCGCGCGGAGCGGTGATGAACTTGAAAGCCATCGTGCTCAAGCCGGCGAAGTAGAGTCGAGAGTCCAGAGTCGAGAGTCGAGAGCCGGGCCGTGCCGGCCCGGCAGAGTTTGCGTATCGGACGGGTAGCCGACGGGCTTGGCCTCCCTTTTGCCGCCATGTGGAAACCGAACGAGACATTCCGCAAGTTTGAGGACCGGCTGGCCGCCGAAACCAAGCCCGACTTCGCCCGCAATCTGCAAATGGTCGAGGCCATGTACGAACATGCCGTGCTGCTCTATGGCGAGCCCCGCGTGACCAAGGATATCGACATCGCGCTGGCTACCGGCTACGCGGACTCCTTCAGGCAGATCCTGGCGTCCGCTACTTTTCCTTCGTCACCGTCAGGCTGACGGTCGTGCCCTCGTCGCCGCGGGCAATCATCGCGTTCAGGCCTTGGCCAGCCTTGGCGCCCATGAGCATGGTGCCTTGGCCCATGTCCATGGTCGTCTTCAGCTCCCAGCCGTTAGCCTTCATCTTCTCCTTGTAGAACGCGGACACCTTGTCCGCCGCGTCGGGGGTCTGCAAGGTCGCGTGCATGGCGTCGCCGGTCTTCATGCTCGTGGCGACCTTTGCGCCGGGATAGATCGGCACGTCAGTGGGGAACCCTTCGGGCAGGGCCACGCTCCCTCCGCCGCCCGCGGCCTTCCACGTGCCCCCGTCCTTGCCCTCCACCTTGATCTCGACGTTCTTGCCCGAGCGGCTCACCGTGGCCTTGCTCCCGTCGGGCCCGGTGTAAGTCGTCGACTTGCGGCATCCGCACACCACCACCACGGCCAACAGGAGGCCGAGGGAAATCGTCCGCTTCATGGTACTTGCTCCGTTTCTGTCTGCGGGTCGAGTGGCCCCGCGCTGGCATAGTGAGTGCAACTATGGTATTGATGAGGACTCGACGGGCGAACGCCCCGGCCTTCCACCTATCGCGACTCGATGGTCACCGTGCCTTTGACCGTGATCGGCCACTCCATGGGCTGCGTCATCCCGGGGGCGCCTTCCATCTTCAGCTTTCCGGAAAACTCCTGCGTGAGCTTGCAGGACTTCAGCCATCCGGTGGCCGTGTCCACGTCTTGGGTCCCGCTCTGTTGGCCCGAGAGGTCCGGGCGGATGGTCATCGGGCCCATCTTCATCGGCGGGCCCTCGGGATTGGCCCGCAGCTTCGACTGGATATCGAGCACGGCGACGGCCCCCTTGAGCGACTTGAGCGTCCAGGTGCTTTCCGTTTTCAGGGGGAACGGTTTGGTCATGGTCGCCGTCTTGCTCCACGACTCGCCGACGCCGACGGCCGTCTTGGGATAGGCGGCGAACATCTGCGTCATGTTCTCCTTCACCGCCTCGTCGCCGAACTGCTCGCGGAAGGCCTTTTCCAGGACCGACTTGTCGGCCCCCGCCGGCAGCTCGATGGCCTTCAGCAGGGCGTCGATCAGCTTGTCCACGCCCTCGACCTTCACGATGTTCCCTTGAGGGGTCATCTCCAACTGAAGGCTCTGTCCCAAAAGCGCGGCAAACGGCCTGGCCGCCGGAGGAACCGATGCGTCCTTGCGGGCTGAATCGTACTCGGTTTTCCCCGCGGGCGTCTCCTGCTTCATCCGGGCGGAGTTGTAGGTGAGCTTTACCGTCGCGTTGCCGTTGTCGGCCACTTTCAGGACCTCCATGCTGTAACCCAGGCCGAATTCCTGGGTCACGTCCTGCTTTTGCCCCATGATCTCCTGCGAGATCTTCTGGTTGGTCGTCATCTGCAAGTTGTGGACCTGGCCTGCTTTCAAACGCAGTTGGAGAAGGACCTTGCCGCCTGCCGCCGCGTCGTCCTGGGCATAGAGCCAACCTGCGCCCGCGGCGACGAGCACTGCCAGGACCGCACAGATAGATTGCTTTCGGTTCATGAAGAGGCTCCTTGGGGTTGACGGACCGGTGACAGCAGCGAGGCGACGCTGCAGGCCGGCAGCATAGCAGAGCCGGCGAGGGGCGTAAAGCCCTGCCGCTCCTTATTGGCCCCGTCTGGCCACCGCGACGAGGTGGCGATGGGGCTCCAGCCGGACGCGCCACGGGCCGGGGCGGCCCTTGCCGCTTTGGTCCTCGTAAATCATCGAGCGGGTTGGTTGCTGGGGCATACTGCGCTTTGCCCCAGCCACCCCCGACTTTGTCTCAGCCTGCCCGGCGTTGCCCACTGGCAGATCAGTTTCGACTGCCTCACCCGTCGGATTGTGGAGGATCGCCACCTCCCGGTCCGCGTCCAGGAAGCGGAAGCCCACCAGCGGGCCCTCGCCGATCCGACGAACCTCTCGGGCCGGCGACCCGTCCGACGGGGAGATCTCGACGAGGAACCAGTAGCGAGTCCCTTTCTTGAACAGGACCTGGCCCTGCTCGTCGGCCGCCTCGCTCAACGGGTCCACGAGCGTAATCTCCGTGCTCCGGTACCGCGAAGGCGTGTCGAGGAAGGTCGTCTCGCTGGGTCTGGCGACGACGCGGGCGTAGTTGTGGCCGTGGAGCTTGACGACCAGCCGGCCGTAGCGCCACGCGTCGTTTCCCGCCGGCTCCAGCTCGCGTTTCAACCCCAGGCGAATCCGGCCGTACACGGCCGCCCGAGTCTCGTCCGCGGTTGCCTCCAAGGCGACCAGCCCGATCAGGCGGCTCCGCGAAAGGTACCAGACCTGCGTCCCTTCCCAAGGCAGAAGCTCATCGTATTGGTAGTGCCACTGGGGCCGGCTCACCTGGTAGCGCACGGCGAGCGATCCGAAGTCCTCGCCCAGGGTGGTCGTGAGTTTCTCCAGCGCGCTATAGCAGCGCCCGCCTTCCCAGTGGTTGCCGGTGTGATTGAGCCGCACCTCGGCGGTGACGACCTGGAGGGCCGCGTCCAGCGGCAGCGGCCGCCGGTCGGGATCGGTCAACGTGCAGCCGACAAAGGTGTCCTTGCCCTGAAACCCGACCCCGTAATTACGCCCGTTGCCGGCGAAGCTCCAGTTGCCGTAACGTCCGCGTGGGCCTTGGACATTCGTGTCATACATCACGTAGTTGTCGGGCAGGGGTTTCGGCGCGATCGGTTTCCAGAACTCGGCGGCGATGGCCCCGGTGTGGCCCCGGCCGTAGCCCCAGATCGCCCCGCACGTCTCGGCCACCTGCTGGTTGAGCGGGTCGTTGCACAGCGCGGCAATCACGGTCGGCCCGGTGGAATCGCCGCCGCCCCAATAGTGCTTCCAGCAGGCGTCGGTGTAGTACTCCGGCATCCCGGCCGGCTCGACGTTGTAGGGATAGTACGGGGCGGTCTTCTTGAGCAGCTCCAGCACCGCGGCGTCGCCGCTGAGCTTCCAGTAGCGGGCCGCATAGATCACGTCCAGCGCGTGGTAGACAAAGCACTCGTTCTGCGTGTTCACGTAGGTGAAAGCCCCCATCGGATAAAGCGCCGATTGGAGGCGCTTCACATACGCGTCCCGCTCGACGGCATATTGCGGGTCCTTCCATAGCTCGTGCGCCCGCTCCATGATGAGGAGGTAGTGGACGTCCATGTTCGGATAGGCCAGGGCCCGGGCGTCGGGCCGCTGCGCCATGTGCGCCAGGCGAAACGTCTTCACCTGGAAATCGACCAGTCGCTTCAGTCCGCCCTCAAGCTCGACTCGTCGCGCCCGCGGCAACAGATCAGGGTACGCCTGCTGCAGCTCGCACCACGCGTCCAGCGCCGGGGCCAGGCAAAAGCGGTTGATGTTCATGTCGCGCCCGTGGACGGCCGTGCGGTTGACGTTGAAATCGCCGTCCGTGTGCTGGTGGGCGATCGCGTCGAAGATGTCGAGGGCGTTGGTCAGGAGCATCGCATGGTGGCGCAGCGGGCTTTGGGGGCGGGTCATGGCCCAGACCTCCGCGAAGGAGTCGTCGCCGAGCCGGCGGAACGTCCAGGCATCGCTGATCGACCGATACCCTTCCTGACCCTTCGGCCACCACCGCTCCTTGAGGCTCTGCGGGCGGATCGCTTCGAGGACGCTTTGGAAGTGCGGATTCCGCCGCGAGTCCGGCGGGTCGCCCTCGTCCGGGGCCTGCGCCAGGATCTTATCGAGCACCCGCTGCGGCTCTTCCAGGCGATTCTGCAAGTCGGCCAGAATGGGCTTCGCCTGCTGGACCACTTCCAGTTCCTCGCACCGCAACGACCGCTTCAAATCCCGGGCGGTCCAATCCAAGGCCGTCCAATAGACCCTCGCCACGTCAGGGTACTTGCCTTGGGCCGCCGCCTTATCGAGTTCTCCGCGGAGGCCCGACAGGCGTTTTTCGATCGACCCCAACGCGGCCGTCATTTCGGCAACGAGCCGCTTCCGCTCCTCGCGATTCCTCTCGATCGCTGCGTTCTCCTCCGGCGACAGCCCCACGAGCTGGATGTCGTCGATCAGGATGTCCACCGGTTTCACATCACCGGGGATTGTCCCAGTTTTCGCGGCGCGGGGGACTGTCCCAGTTTTCGCGGCGGAGAGAACCTTGCCCGCGGCAACAGGCTGCTTCGCCGCGAAAACGGGACTGTCCCCCTTTGGCTGAGCGTTGACCGTGAATTCGAGGAACCTCACCCGAGCAAAATCTCGCTCGCGCAGCCCGCCGCCGGGCGTGTCGAACTGGGCGATGTCCGCGCTGACGTCGCGCCAGCCCGTGAAGTCGAGCTTCACCGCCTGGCGGGAATTGACGTAGTAGAGGAATCGGCCGCGGTCCTGCGGCGACGGCGCGCCAAGGTGCAACTGCAAGCTATGGCCGCTGGCGTCGCCGCGCACGCGGAAGCGGACGTGGGCCACGCCCTCCAGCGACCGCGGCTCGAAGTCGCGCGTGACCCAGGTGAAATTGAAGGGCTTGAAGCTGCTTTGCAGCCGGAGGACAGGCGTTCCTGCCTGTTGCTGCTGGACGTTGCCGGGGTTGTCCTTGACGATCGAAGCCTTGGCGTTATCCTTCCATCGCCAGCCGGCCAGGCTGCCGTCGCGAGAGTCCCAGCGGATCCCCAGCAGGGAGGCATGCATCTCTTTTGGCGGCGAAGACGCCTTCGGATCCGCACCGGCCGCCGACCGCTGCGCCCCGACAACCAGAATCACTAGATAAACGCCCCAGTGGAAGAAACTCGCAATCATGGAATCCGTCCTAACCTCCTCCTACTTCGCGCCGGGCATTTCGCTCTTGGCGTTCTCGCCGAAGTCGATGAGCTTCAGGTTCCACTCCTGCTTCGACCCCGCCCCTTTGTATCCTTTAACGATCGTCTCGGTCCAGCGGCTAGTGACGATTCCAAATGGTGCGCGGCGGTGCATACGGTTTTCCAGCACATAACGGAACGTGGCACCGCCGGACAACTTCAACTCCAGGCTCCCAGTCACTCCCTCGCACAAAAGCTCGCCGAGTTTGCCTTCGACTTCCGCTTTGGGGAGTTGCTTAGCGTCCTTGAGCGGGCCGGACAAGATGACGTGTATTGGAGCATCGTCGGGATCTCGAAGGTCCTTCATCTTCTCGGGTTCCCCCTCGCCCTTCGCCCACTTCCACGCACGGATCGCGTGGTCCAGTGGCGTCTCGCCCTTGGCAAGGAACTTCTCGGGAATCAGGACCTTGATGACCTGCTTCGTGCCTCCGCCCGGAGGGGCGGTCCCCTTTTCGAATTGAGGCTCCATAGCAACCTCGATCCAGCGGCACGGTTGGCCGTTCTCCGTGACCGCGCCGACGGACGCCATGCGGATCGTGCCCTTGACGGTTTGCACGCCATACTGCCCATGGGAAACGGAGGAATCGAATTGGTAAGTGGCCCAGGTGCCGTCCTTGGGCAAGTTGCAGAAGAGTCCATCGGCGTAGGCTGTTGTGGCGCCGATCGCGAACACCATCACCACCTCAACCGTGTGCATAACGCGCATGACAGGTCCCTCCGGAGAGTTGAAGTGTAGTTTATCGCACGTGAGACAGCCGTCCTCGGCTGTCCTGTGGGCTGCACAGCCGCGGGCGGCTGTGCCACAGCGCGGCTGGCAAGGCATGGTACCCAACGCTACCGCGCCTTGGTCGATCGGGTCAAGAACCGCTTGAACTCCTCCAAGTGCTGCTGGTACACCTCGCGCGGGCTGGCGTCGTATTTCTTGCACAAGGACGCGGCCCGGCCGACCACCTCGCCCATCATCCCGCCGGTCGCCATGACGCGGACCGTTCCCAGGGCCTCGTGGGTGACGCTGATGTCGCGCCCGGCCATGAACAGGTTCTCGATGTTTCGCGAGTAGAGGCAGCGGTAGGGCACCCAATACGGGGCCTGGAACGACGTGAACTTGGCCACGGCCAGAAACTCGTTCCCCGGCGACGAGGCGGCGTACTTGGGGTCGGGATAGTGAAGGTCGATCTTCCACGTGGAGGGGAAGCACGCGTCGGGGAACCGACGGCCGGAGAGCACGTCCTGCTCGGCGAGGATCACGTCGCCCAGGAGCCGCCGCGACTCGCGCTTGCCGGAGATGAACGCGGCCCACTCCAGCCGGTGATTCGGATACAGCTTCTTGACGTTCTTCAGGCAGTCCCACGCGCCAAACATGGCCCGGAGATTATGGTCCCGGATCGCTTCGGCGTCGTGGATCGTGTCCAGGTCGAAGCCGCTCTCCCAACACCAGTCTCCCAGGGCCTTCAAGTTGGTAGGCAAGGGCTTATTGGTAAGGTCGATCGCCCACGGGCATCGCGGGAAAGGCGAAGACTTGCCGGTATCGCGGGTGTACCAGAGGTTGCTGGAGCCGAGGTGTCCCTCGCGCGTAAACTCGTGATCGGCCCCGGCCAGGAAGCCGAGGTTGGCGTCGCCGGTGGCGTCCACGAACCAGCGGCCGGTGAAGCGGCGCTCGCGGCCGGTAGGAATGTCCTTGGCGACGACCGCCCGGATGCGCTTGCCGTCCATCTCCACCCGATCCACGTGGTGGCCGAGGCGCAGCGTGAGGTTCTCCTCGGCCCGGACGACGCGGAGCTTGACGTCGTCGCCATAGAGTTCCGCCGGCCCGGGACAGACCTTGGGATGCGTGTTCAACTCCTCCACGATCTCGCCGATAATGGGATACGGCTGCTGGCGGGTCTGGCCTTGGATCCAGACGCGGACCTCGGAGCTGCTGTTGCCCCCGAGCACCGGCCGGTCCTGGATCAAGACCACCTCGAGCCCGAGCCGGGTCGAAGAGATCGCCGCGCAACAGCCGGCCACGCCGCCCCCGACGACCACGAGGTCGTAGTCTCCGGCGATCTCAGGCCGATCGGGGAGGTTCATCGCCTTGCGGCGGAACGCCGCCAGCGACTTTGGCTCGTTCGGGGGCACGAAGTCCGGATCGCTTGTAAGCACGATCGCGTCGCAGCGCCCGCCGAAGCCGCTCAGATCGTGCAGCGCGAGTCTCACCTCTTTGTTATTGAGCCGCACGGCGCCGCCGTCGTGCCAGAACCAGTCGGCCCCCTTCGTGCCGAAGGTCTCGCCAAGCGGCTTGCCGTCGAGGAGGAGCTGAAACCTGCCGGGCGTGCCGGGGGCCTGCCATCGGGCCACCCAGTCCTTGGTGCGGACCCGTACCCGGTACGTGCCCGGTGCGGGCACCGCCACGGTGGTCGTGGCATCGGCAACCGGAACGCCCAAGCCGTGCGCCAACAGGTACGGGGAACCCATCGCCCCCATCGACTGCTGATCCACGACCCAGCCGCCGCGGTCCTGGAAGCCCTCGGCCTCCACCAGGATGGTTCCGGCCTCTGCGGCGACGCTCGAATGAGACACTAATAGCAGCGCAGTCAGCAGTCTTCTCATGCCAGAGTCCTCTCACCGGGACGTTGAGCCAGCAGGCCCATTCTCTCAGAAACGGCGGGGGCTGCAAGAACAGCTTTGGAGTGCGGCGATTTATCGTCGCTTTCTGCGGGCACCGCAAGGTCCAAAGCGGCGATAAATCGCCGCACTCCAAAAGATCACGCCCGGTTCAGGGCTCGCTCCAGCGCGTCGGCGACGGTGCGCAGGGCCTTGACCCGGGCGTAGAGCTTGCAGTTGGCTTCCAGGATGGTCCAGGGGGCGTACGTGGTGCTGGTCCGCTCCAGCATTTCCACGACGGCGACCGAGTATTGGCCCCACTTCTCACGGTTGCGCCAGTCCTCCTCGGTGATTTTCCACTGCTTGTGTGCGTTGCCTTGGCGGTCTTGGAAGCGGCGGAGCTGCTCCTCCTGGTCGATGTGCAGCCAGAACTTGGCGATCACCGTGCCGAACTCCACGAGTTGGTGCTCGAACTCGTTGATTTCCGTGAACGCCCGGCGCCACTCGGCCTCCGTACACAACCCCTCCACGCGCTCGACCAAGACGCGGCCGTACCAGGAGCGGTCGAAGATGGCGATGTGGCCGGCCTTCGGCGTCTGCCGCCAGAAGCGCCAGAGGTAGTGATGGGCGAGTTCTTCGGCGGTCGGGACCCCGACCGGGATCACTTCATAACCGCGGGGGTCCAGCCCCCGCGTGAGCCGGCGGATGTTGCCCCCTTTGCCGGCCGCGTCCCAGCCCTCATAGACGATTACCGCCGGAATCCGGGCGGTGTAGAGGCGGTGCTCCAGTTGGAAGAGCCGCTCTTCGAGCGCGGCGAGTTGTTCTTCGTATTCCTCGCGGGAAAGGGACCGCGTCAAGTCCACACGGTCGAGGATCGTCGTCTGGCCGGGACGCCCGACGGGAACGGCAGCCATGGGTTGCCGGACCGGCTTGGGCTCCTCAGACCGGCGGTGCAATTCGGCCTCGACTGCCCGCAGAATCGTCTCGACGACCTTCACGCGGACGAATCGCTCCTGGGTTGCTTCGACAATCGTCCAGGCGGCGTTGGGCCGGTCGGTCCGCTGAAGCATCTCCTCCACGGCAACGAGCCATTCCTTATATTTCTTATGCTGTTTCCGTTCCTGCTTTCCGACCCGCCACGCGGTGGCCGGGTCCCGTTGGATGCCCTTGAAGCGGCACCTCTGCTCGCCGCGGCTGATGTGCAGCCAGAACTTCACCAGCACCACGCCGGAGTCGGTCAACTGCCGCTCGAACTGCGCGATCTCTTCATACGCCTGACGCCATTGGCTCTCGGTCACGAGTTCCTCGATGCGGTCCCGCAGGACTCGGCCGTACCAGGACCGGTCGAAGATGGCGAAGTTGCCCGCGGCGGGCAGGGCGTTCCAAAACCGCCACATCCAGGGCCGGGCCCGCTCCGCCTCCGTCGCGGCCACCGTGGGATGGACTTTGAACCCGCGGGGGTCGAGGGCCTGGGCCACGTGGTTGATGGTCGTTCCCTTGCCGGCGGCGTCCCAGCCCTCGAAGACCATCACCACCGGCACGCCCGCTGTCCGGATGGCCCGCTGGCAATCGCCAAGCCGGGTCTCGAGGTCGGGGAAGACTTTCTCATAGGTTTCTTTCGGCAGTTTTCTGTCGAGGTCTACGAGTTCGAGCATCGGAGAGTTCAGGGTTCAGGGTTGAGGGTTCAGGGTTCAGGGTTCAGAGCCGGGCCGTGTCGGCCCGGCAGGTGGATCGAGCTGTAAAGTCCTGGCGACTCCGGAGGTCTCTCTGCCTCGGGTCCATCCTGTAACAACTGGTTCTTAGTAACAATACGTCGCAGGGCCCGCCCAATCAAATCCGCGGGCGTGCGTCTAACCCCGTGGAGCCACGGGGCTTGCGTGCGGTTGCCGGGGTGGTAGACTGACGCTCGCGGAATATGGGGCACGGCGGGCCGTCCAGCACAGCCGAGGGCGGCTATGCTCCTTGGAGCGCGGGAGGTGTGCAATGATGATCCCTACGCTTTTCTCGGTCAGTTACGCGGGGCTTTGGGGGCAACAGCGGCTGGACCTCAAGAGCTTTCTCCACAAGGCCGCGGCGCTCGGATACCAGGCCGTCGAACTGATGGGCAAGCGGCCGCACCTGTCGGTTTTGGACACCACCGAGGCCCAGGTGGCCGAGATCCGCGAGACGGCGGCCGCGGCCAACGTCCAGATCGCGACCATCGCCGGCTACACGAACTTCACCCTCGGCCGCGACACGGAGGTTCCTTCGGTCGAGATCCAAATCGCCTACGTCCGCCGCCTCGCCGAAATGGCCCAAAAAGTCGGTGCAAAAATCGTGCGGATTTTTACCGGCTACGCGACCGAGTTGGAGGGCGGCCAGCGGGACTGGGACCTGTGCGTGCGCGGGGTGCGGGAGTGTGCCCAGGCGGCCGCCGACTGCGGCGCGGTCCTCGGCGTGCAGAATCATCACGACGTCGGCGTGGGCGTGGATGCCTACGTCGAGTTCCTCGACGACGTGGGCCATCCCAATTGCCGCGCCATGTTCGACCCCTGGGCCCCCGCGTTGCACGGCGACGACCTTCGGGCCTGCGCCCGGCGCCTGGCCCCGCGCATGGTTCAGACCACGCTGGCCGACTACGTGCGGCTCCCGCGGTTCGCATATATCCCGGGTCTGGTGAACTACCGCCGGCTGGAGGACGCGGTCCGCGCCGTTCCGCTGGGCGAGGGTTTCCTGGACCTGGACGGTTTTTTCGCCGGTTTGCGCGACGGGGGCTTCGCCGGGTACGTGGCCTACGAAATGTGTTCCTGCGTGCGAGGCGGCGGGAGCGAAGAGAACCTCGACCGGGCGGCGAGAACGAGTCTTGAGAGAATCCGACGGTGGATCGGGCCCGCCCCTCCCGACATGCACCCCGTAGGACCGGCGATGGCCTGAAGCCCACCCGGCGGAAACTCCAGACCGCCGCCCGCGGCCCCAATTGCACAGGGCATAGAGCACTGCGCTTTAGGCGGGTTTCTTGCGTCGCGGGCCTTAGGGTAGCCCCCCTAGTGATGGAGTAGGCCGGCGGCTTCAGTTCGGACGCCTCACGTTGCGGTCTTCTCGAGCGGTCGCCACGCCGGGTCGCTGCGCGCGGGGGCGCCGGTCGAGACGGAGCGGGGACGCTTCGGGAGTTTCCCCCTGGAAGGGGAGTCGGGGATTCTCGGGAATCTGGACTCGGAGAAAACGGGCCGCAAAATGCTTGACATTGACTTTACGGGAGAGTACAAGAGAGTCGCGTCCTACGGTGGCCGCAGCCGCAGTCCCACGGGAGGATTCTGGGTTTATATCCCGACGCGGTGATCGCTCTCATAGCCAGTTGTCCGCACATTCTTCATTTCGCGAGGTGTTGCGATGAGTAGGTTTTCGGATGTCGTGGCTGGTCTCCGAAAGGTGGCAGGTCGTTTCCGGACCAATCGATCTCGGGAAGGCTCGCGTCGCGACCCCGGCGCAAGGGGCCTTCGCCACCCGCAGTTTGAGCCCTTGGAAGATCGCGTCTTGCTCGCGATCGATGACGAGATTCGCCGGGCCGTGGTGGTCGGCATTTCCGACTATGCAAGTCTCACCGACAAGTCCTACCCGGCCGCGGACGCCACGGCGTTCCGCGACAAGCTGCTAACGGACACCCGCTGGCAGTCGGGCAACATCACGCTGCTGACCAACGCCGGAGCGACCAAGTCCGCCGTTCAGACGGCGATCGCCAACCTGGCCGCGGCGGCCGACGACAACGACGTCTCCGTGATCTTCTTCGCCGGACGCGGAGTGCAGGGCCCGGAGGTGGCGCCGATCGACGAGATCTTCGACGGCAAGGACGAGTACATCGCCGCGCGGGATTCGACCCTGACCAGCGGCCAGCCGAACTCGACGTGGATCCGCGACGACGAGTTCCGCACGTGGCTCGAGGGATTCCGCTCCAGCTCGCAGGTCAGCGTTTTCATCGACACCGACAACAGCGGCGGCATGGTCAAAGACCTGGGCCAGATCAGCATCCCGGGCATCAACGTCACGACCTACAAGAACGATCCCGAGGCCGGTATTGCCGTCACCAACTACAAGGCGGATACCGTGGGCGGCTTTGCCGTCACCAACTACAAGTCCGATCCGCTGGCCGGCTTTGAGGTCACCAACTACAAGGCCGGCGTGGGCGGCCTGTCGGTCACGCTTTACAAGGCCAACATCGCGGTGGATAGCCTCAACGCCGCGGAAGGCGTCATCGCCACGCCTTCCCTGCAGTCGTGGAAGCAGACGGAGAACGCGCCCTACGTCAACTACTATGACGTCGGCGGCGGCGGCGGCGGGGCGAATTTCGGCGGCGACCGGCTGTTCCCCGGCTTGACAAACGGGGCGGATAACAACGATTACGTCATCGAGGCCACCGGCCAGATCTATGTCTCCAGCGCCGGCAACTGGACCTTCGGCTTCAACAGCGACGACGGCGCCAAGGTGAAGATTACCGGCGCCACGTTTGTCAGCGCCACCAACGCCGACGCGGGCAGCGTCGGCTCGGATACGCTTGCGTACAGCGCCCCGCGCGCGCCCGGCAATACTTATGGCGTGGTGAACTTCGCCCAGCCCGGCTACTACGACGTTCGCTTCGTGTTCTACGAGCGGGGCGGCGGGGCCGAAGTGGAGTTGTTCGCCGCCCAAGGGGCATTCACCGGCTTTGACGGCAGTATGCGCCTGGTCGGCGATTCGCTCAACGGCGGGCTCGCGGCCGGGCACGCCGGCGGTCCTCCCGTGACGAACCTTGCCGACGCCGAAGCGGTGATCGCGGACTGGACGCGCCAGTGGTGGGCGAAGAAAGAGGTCGCCCCGGTCGTCAACTACCTCAATACCGGCGACGCCGCGCATTTCGGCAGCGACCGGACCTACCCCGGCTTGACGATCGGCACCGACGTCGATGATTTCGCCACCGAAGCCAAGGCAAGCGTCTACATCCCCACCGCCGGCGACTGGTCGTTCGGCGTCAATAGCGACGAGGGCTTCGGCCTGACCATCACCGGGCACGGCAAGACGTTCACCTCCTCCGTTCCGGGTCAGCGAACGCCCGGCGACACAATCTCCACGTTCCACTTCGACGAGCCCGGCGCCTATGATTTGCGCTTGGTGACTTTCGACCGGACCGGCGGCGCCGAGGCGGAGATGTACGCCGCGCAAGGGGCGTTCGCCAACTGGGGTGACACCACGACCTGGAAGCTGGTCGGCGATACGGCCGGCGGCGGCTTGCTTGCGTGGACCCCGGGGCACCCGTTCCTGACGGACCTTAGTGTCGCCGACGGCTTTATCGCAGACCCCTCGAAGGCCCTCTGGACCACAACGCAGACCGCCTCGGTCATCGATTACTTGGGCGGCGGCAATGCCGGAAATTTTGGGACCAACAATGCCTTTCCTGCCCCTGGTTCGGCGGGACTCAACGACAATATCGTCCTTCAGGCTACCGGGACCCTCACCATTCCCGCTGCGGGCGATTACACCTTCGGCGTTAACAGCGACGACGGCTTCGCCTTGCAGATCACCGGCGCCACGTTTACCAGCTCGACCAACGCCGGCTTTGGCGGGAATTCGTTCTGGTACGACGGGGGGCGCGGGGCCAGCGATTCGTTCGGGGTCGCCAACTTCCCTGACGCCGGCAACTACGCCGTCAATCTCGTATGGTTCCAGGGCGGCGGCGGCGCCGAGGTGGAACTGTTCGCCGAGGCCAACGCTAGGACCGCTTGGGACTCCGGTTTTCGCCTCGTGGGCGACACGGCGAACAGCGGGCTGCTCGTGTCCGGCGGTTGGACTGCCACTCTCTACCAGGCAAACGTCGGCGTAAATAATACGGTCGCCCAGGCGATAGCCATTATTAACAACCCGTCGCAGCAGGCGTGGAAGGCCACCGAAAACGTCTCCTCCATCAACTACATGGTCAGCGGCGGGGACGGGCATTTCTACTCGGGCGCGTCGGGGGGTCAGAATGTCGGCAACCGGAGCGTTCCCATCCCGGTGGCCGACGATGATTTCGCCGTCCGTGCCCGGGCCACCGTTTACGTTCCCACGGCCGGTCAGTGGACCTTCGGGGTCAGCAGCAACGAGGGCTTCCGGCTGACCTTGACTCGCGGGGGTTACACCTACACGGCCTCCTTCCCAGATCAACGAACGGCCGCCGACACGCTCGCCGTATTCGACCTCCCCGAGGCCGGCACGTATAACGTAGACCTGGTCTATTTCGAGCGCGCCGGCGACGCCGAGGTCGAGCTCTTCGCCGCGCAAGGCAGTTTCAGCGCGTTTGATGCCAATGCATTCCGCCTGGTGGGCGACACGGGTAACGGCGGGTTGCGGGCGTGGAACCCGGGCCATCCTTACGTGCTGGACATTAACATGGCCAAGGAAATCATTGCCAATGGGGCGGAGCAGGCATGGGCGCAGTCCGAGGTGGCCCCGTACATCGACTACATGAACACCGGCAACGACGGCCGCTATGCCAACAACCGGACGTTCCCCGGCTTGACCGTCGGCACCAACACGAACGACTTCGTGACCGAAGCCAAGATGAGCATCTTCGTGCCCAGTGCCGGAAACTGGACGTTCGCCGTCAACAGCGACGAGGGCTTTGAGCTCACCGTGAGCGGCTACGGCCAGACGTTCACTTCCTCCTTCCCCGGCCTGCGCAGCGGTACGCCCGGCGAGGACTTCGCCACGTTCAACCTCCCCCAGGCCGGCGCTTACACCGTGGACCTCATCTACTTCGATCGCGGCGGCGGCGCCGAGGTGGAGTTGTATGCCGCGCTGGGCAACTTCACCGCGTTTGACGCCGGGGTCTTCCACCTGGTCGGCGACACGGGCAGCGGCGGCCTGACGGCGTGGATCTCCGGGCATCCGCCCACGCTCAATGACGTCTCGATGGGCGAGGACTTGGCTGCCAACCCGGGGGCCGCCCTGTGGACCGTGAAGGAGACGGCCCCCTACGTCAACTACATGAATACCGGCACGGACGGGCATTTCGACGGAAATGCGACGTTCCCCGGCGATTTGGCGAACCGGACGTTCCCCGGCATGTTCATCGGTTACGAGGTGGACCAGTTCGCCACCGAGGCCACGTGTACCATCCTTGTTCCCACTGCCGGCCCATGGACGTTCGGCGTCAATAGCGACGACGGCTTCCGGCTGACCATCACCGGTTTCGGCCAGACGTTCACGACGGCGTTCCCCGGCACGCGGGGCGCCGGGGACACGCTGGCCACCTTCAACTTCCTCCAGGCCGGCGAATACGATCTGCGGCTGGCCCATTACCAGGGGGGCGGCGGCGCGGAGGAGGAGTTGTTCGCCGCGCCGGGCGCTTGGACCGCCTGGGGCAACACGACCGATTGGCGCCTGGTGGGCGACACCGCCAACGGCGGTCTGCTGGCGGCGGTCCCCGGCACCGCGGTCGCTCCGCTCTTGAACGTGGTGGCGGTTGCCTCCTGCGGCGAGAAGGAGTTTAACCGGGAGGAGGCCGCGTTCAGCCATAGCGTTTTCACCAACGCCTTGCTGGAGGCCATGAGCTCCAGCCTGACGGACACCGATCCGCAGCTCGCGAAGGGCTCAATCGGCGGGCCCGGCTCGCCCGGCTTCATGGTCGGCTTCTACAAGGCCAACTTCAATTTTGCTACGGATCTCTTTGCCGCCGAAGGCATGATGCGCATCCCCTCCCAGCAGGCGTATTCGGTGGCCGAGATCGCCCCGTACATCAACTACGATGAAAACGCCGGTGGAAACCGTTTTCACACCAATCAGGCGGCTCCCTTCGATACCGTCAACCGGCCGTTCCCGAGCCTCCAATATAACACCGATACCAACTACTATGCGCTCGAAGCCCGGGCGATCCTCACCGTCCCCACTTTCGATGACTACGCCCTTAAGGCCACGGGAACGATCACGATTCCCGTGGGGCAGGAAGGGAACTGGACGTTCGGCGTCAGCACCGGCCAGCCGTTCAAGCTGACCTTGGACGGACCGGGCGGCCCGTTCAGTTTCCAGCTCTTCAAGGACCAGAGGCCCGGCGACGTTTTCGCCACCTTCAATCTCCAGGCCGGCGATTACACCGCGGAATTCGACTACGGCAACAACGTCGGCGGCTCCGCGGTGGAGTTGTATGCCTCGCCGGGGTCGATCACCAGCTTCAGTGACCCCGCGGCGCAGTGGGACCTGGTCGGCGACACCGCAAACGGCGGGCTCGCCGTCACCGGCGGCTGGAGCGCCACCGTCTACAAGGCGAACGTCGCCGTGAGGACGATCGACGAAGTCGTGGGCGTCATTAACGATACGTCGAAGCAGTCCTGGACCAGGACCGAGAACGCCCCGTACATCAACTACAGATTCGGCGGCACCGAGGGGCATTTCTACGCCGGCTCCGCGGCGGGCGACGTCGCCAACCGCGCCATCCCCAGCGCCGGCGACTACACCTTTACCTGCCGCAGCGACGACGGTTGGAGCGTCACCATCGTCGGCCACGGCCAGGTCTTCCGCACCCAGTACGTCGCCGGCCGCGGCATGGACGACCAGGGACCGTGGAGCACCTTCACCTTCCCCGAGCCCGGCGACTACGATCTCCGCTACTCTTATTACGAGGCGGGCGGCGGCGCAGGCGCCGAGTTCTTCGCCGCCCCGGGCTCCTGGACCGGTTGGGGTCAGACCACCGGTTGGCGCCTCGTCGGCGATACGGCCAAGGGTGGACTGAAAGCCACCGTGCCCAACAGCGGGCCGTTCTGGATCTCTTCCCAGGAGGCTTTCACCTATCTTGCCCCGCGGGTCACCGCCTTCTACGACGAGTTCAGCGCGGCCCAACCGCGCCAGACCCCGGTGCTCTACGATCCCGGGGCCCGCAAGGCCGACTTCTTCAGGGCCCCGCCCGCGTCTCCGCCGAGCATGGGCGGCTTCACCTCGACGGTCTACAAGCGGTCTTCCGGTCCCAACATGGACAATATCGCCAACGCCGAAGGGTTGATCGCGACTCCTTCCTATCAGGCGTGGAAGCAGACCGAGACTGCCCCCTACTTGAACTACATGCAGACCGGCGGCGACGGCCATTTCCAAGCCAACAACGCGGTGCCCCAAAATGCGGCCAACCGCACGGTCCCCGGCATGACGATCAACGTGGACACCGACCAGTACGCCGTCCTGGCCACGGGAATCCTCCATGTTCCCACGACGGGAACCTATACCTTTGCCGTCAACAGTGACGACGGCTTCAAGGTCAGCATCAGCGGCGCTATCATTACCGGCGTGACCAACGGCGGGCGTTCCGGGGATTCGTTCTGGTACGATGGCGGCCGCGGGGCCAGCGATACGTTCGGCAGGGTTTCCAACATGGCCGCGGGCGACTACCCGGTCCGCGTGCTGTGGTTCGAGGGAGGCGGCGGCTCCGAGTGTGAGTTCTTCGCGGCCGCGGGCAGCTACAGCTCGTGGAACACCAATTTCCGCCTGGTCGGCGACGAGGCCGCCGGCGGGCTGTCCGTCGGCCCGCAATGGCTGATGAACCAGAATCCCAACTGGGACACGCGGGTGCCGGACATCCAGGTCACGACCTACAAGTCGGACCCGCAGCCCGGCCTGGCGGTCGACGTCTTTCAGTCCAATGCCCAGACCGGCTTCTCCGTCAATACCTACCAGGTGAGCCCGCAGCCCGGCATCGACGTGACCACCATCAAGACCGGGATGAGCGGCATGACGGCCACGCTCTACAAGGTGAATACCGGGTCGGCCATCGGCACGGTGGACAATCTGGCCGAAGCCCTCCAGGTCGTTGCGACTCCCTCGTACGTGTCGTGGACGCGGACCGAGACCGCCCCGTACGTCAACTACGATGAGAACGTCGGCAACGGGGCGCACTTCTTCGCCACGGCGGCGGCGCCGTTCAACGTGGCCAACCGGCCCTTCCCCGGCCTGGCGATCGGCACGGACACCAACGATTACGTGCTCGAAGTCACGAGCCTGCTCCACGTCCCCGCGCCGGGCCACTGGACCTTCGGCGTCAACAGCGACGACGGCTTCAGCCTGGACATCACCGGACTGGGCCAGTCGTTCCATAGCGAGTTCGCCGCTCCGCGCGGCTCCGCGGATACGCTGGCCGACTTCAATTTCACCGAGGCCGGCGACTACAACCTTCACCTGGTCTATTACGAGCGCGGCGGCGGGGCCCAGGTGGAGATGTTCGCCGCCCAGGGGAGCTTTCTTGCCTTCGCACAGACCAACGCCTGGCGCCTGGTCGGCGACACGGCCAACGCCGGCCTGGGCGCGCCCCTCAACGCCGGCTTCTACCTCACCGACACTAAGCAGGGGCTCCCCGGCTTCTGGGCCACGACCTACAAGGCCAATTTCAGCATGGGTAATAACCAGGCCGACGCCGAGAGCCTCATTTCGAATGCCAACCGGCAGTCCTGGACGCGGAGCGAGATCGCCCCCTACTACAACTACAACAATACCGGCAGCGCGGGCCACTTCAATGCCGGCGCCGCAGCGCCTCTGAACACCACCGACAGGACGGTCCCCGGCACCACGGCCGACAACCTGCCGAACATGAACGGGGAGGACCTCAACAACTACGCGGTCGAGGCCCGGGGAATCCTCCACATCCCTGCCACCGGTCCCTACACCTTCGGCGTCTCGAGCGACGACGGCTTCCAGGTCCAGATCTTCGGCGCCACCTTCGATAGCGCGGCCGGCCAGGGGGGCACCCAGGTCAGCGGCAACCGCCTCTGGTGGGAGGGCGGGCGCGGGGTGGCCGATTCGTTCGGGACCATCAACAACCTGCCCGTCGGCGACTACGAGGTGCGGGTCGTCTGGTACGAGGGGGGCGGCGGCTCCGGGGGGGAGTTCTACGCCGCGCCGGGCGTGCAGACCGGGTGGAACACCAGTTTCCGCCTGGTGGGCGACGTGGCCCACGGCGGCCTGGCCGTGACCATCCCCAGCGGCTTCGACACCACCGTCTACAAGAAGAATGCCGGTCTCGGCACGACGATCGCCGACGCCGAGAGTCTCATCGCCAATCCGGGACAGCAGTCCTGGAGGATCCGCGACATCGCCCCGTATATCAACTACTTGCAGACGGGTGGGAGCGGTCAATTCAACTCGGGCGCAGCCGCCCCCTTCAACACGGCGGACCGGCCCGTCCCCGGCATGTTGATGACGGACGACTGGAACGATTACGCCATCGAGGCCAAGGGCACCGTCTTCTTCCCGGCGGCCGGGGACTGGACCTTCGCCGTCAACAGCGACGACGGCTTCAAGCTGACCATCGGCGGGGCCACGTTCACCAGCATCTCCGGCAACGGCGTGGGCGGGGCGGCGAATTTCAGCGGCGATTCGTTCTGGTTCGACGGCGGGCGCGGCACCGCCAATACGCGCGGCGTGGTCAGCGTCCCTGCGGCCGGCAGCTACCCGATCCGGCTCCTTCATTTCGAGGGGGGCGTCGGCTCCGCGGTCGAGCTCTATGCCGCGCAAGGCGCTTGGACGGGGTTCTCCCAAACCAACACCTGGCGCCTGGTCGGCGACCGCGCCGGCGGCGGGCTAGCCGTGGATCCCATCCCCGACGGCTGGGACGTCACCACGTACAAGATCAATACCGACGTCGGCACCACGGATTTGACCAACGTCACGAACCGGCTGAACCGCGTCAGCTACCAGAGTTGGATTGAGAGAAGGATCGACCCGGTCGTCAATTACAGGACCAACGGCGACGGGCGCTTCGGAAACAACCTCCTGCCCCCCGGCTTGACGGGGTCGACCGATAAGTACATCATCGAGGCCCGGTCGATGATCTATGTCCCGACCTCCGGCCCCTACACCTTCGGCGTCACGACCGACGACGGCTTCGTGCTGCAGATCAGCGGCGCCACGTTCACATCGGCCAACAGCACCAGCCCGGCCACGACCGTCAGCGGCGATACGATGCAGCGTCTCGGCTACACGGGCTCCGATTCGCTCGGGGTCGTCGGCAACCTGCCGGCGGGCTACTACAACGCCCGGCTCCTGTTCTGGGAGGGCGGCGGCGGCGACCACGTGGAGCTCTATTCGGCCCCCGGCAGCTTCAGCAGTTGGGATCAAACCAGCGCATGGAGCCTGGTCGGCAGCAAGCTGGACCCGGTGACGACGACCGCCGGCTTTACCGCCACGACCTACAAGTCGAACGTCGCCATCAGCACCAATTGGCTCACCACGGCCGAGGAGGTCGTGGCCGACCAGACCAAGCAGTCCTGGACGGCCACACGGGTCGATCCGACGATCAACTACGACAATTCGGGCTCGGGCGGCCATTTCGGCGGCAGCGTCCAGATTCCGGGCGCGACCGGCGATCTTGACGACTACGTCGTCGTGGCCACGGGAACGATCACCATTCCGACCTCGGGCGCCTGGACGTTTGGCGCCTCGACCGACGACTCCTTCAAGGTGCAGATCGTCGGCGCCACGTTCGATTCGGCGGCGGGCCAAGGCGGAACGACCGTTTCGGGCGATACGCTGTATTGGAACGGCGGCCGCGGGATCGGCAACGATTCGTTCGGGACCATCAACAGCCTGGCCGCCGGGACCTACAGCGTGCGGTTCCTCTATTGCGAGGGCGGCGGCGGATCGGGCGCGGAGCTCTACGCCGCTCCGGGGTCTTACACCGGCTGGAACAGCAATTTCTTCCTGGTCGGCGATACCCCGTCGCTCAAGGTCGGACCTCCGTCCCATTTCGTCGCGGACATCAACCAAGCCGAGGCCCTGCTGGCCTCGTCCCCGACCACGTGGTGGAAACAGACTCAGGTCAGCCCAACCGTCAATTTCCTCAACACCGGCTCCGGCGGGAACTACGGCTCGGACAACACGCTTCCCGGCATGACGACCGCCAAGGACTTCGACGACTACGTGCTGGAATCGAAGACGACGATCACGATTTCGACGACCGGGGACTACACCTTCGGCGTCAACAGCGACGAGGGCTTCCAGTTGACGATCACCGGCGCCACCTTCGCCAGCGTCACGGGCGGCACCGGCGGCGGCACGGACACCATGATGTTCGACGGTACGCGGACCTCCGCGGATACGTTTGGCGTCGTCACCGGGATGGCGGCGGGAACCTACGACCTGCGCCTGGTGTACTTCGAGCGTGCGGCCGACTCCGAAGTGGAGCTGTACGCCGCGCCGGGGAACTTCAGCAGTTGGGGCGACACCGGCGCCTGGAGCCTGATCGGCGGCCCGGGCGGCATAACCGTCGGCCTGGCGCAGAACGGTTTCACCTCCACGACGTACAAGGTGAATACGGGGTCCGGCATGGGCACAGTGGACAATATGACCGAGGCGATGGCGGTCATCAGCACCCCGACCTACCAGTCGTTCAAGGTCACGGACGTCGCGCCTTACGTCAATTTCTACGACGTCGGCGGCGGCGGCGGCGGCGCGAACTTCACCGCCGGCGCGGCCGGGGCCCTGAATATCCCCGACATGAACGTCATCGGCTTGCCGGTCGGCGCGGACAACAATGACTACGTCATTGATGCCACGGGAACGATCACGATGCCTGCGGGGCACTGGACGTTCGGCGTCAACAGCGACGACGGCTTCGGACTGCAAATCACCGGCGCCACGGTCGTCAGCGCCAACAACGACAACCCGGCGGGCATCAGCGGGAGCCCCGGGTACGTTGACACGCTCTTGTTCGATGCCCCGCGCGGGCCCGGCAACACGGTGGGGACATTCAACTTCCCCTCGGCCGGCACCTACAACATACGCATGGTCATGTACGAGCGCGGCGGCGGGTCGGAAGTGGAACTCTTCGCCGCGCCGGGCGACGTCGCGGACTGGGGCGCCGGCGGCACCAACTGGCGCCTGGTCGGCGATACGGCCAACGGCGGCTTGGCCGTGCGCACCGTGGTCAGCGGTGTCTTTAGCTCCACGGTGTACAAGGCGGATACCTCCTCGGCCATCGGCACGGTGGACAACCTGGCCGACGCGTTGGCAATCTTGAGCCCCACCGGCGGCGGCGACGCCGCCAACGGCTCGGCTGCGATTCTGGCCCTCACCCCGGGTCAGTATTGGCAGTTCGGCGAGACCAGCGGCACGACGGCCGCCAACGCCGTTGCGGGGGGCGCTGCTGGGACGTACGTGGGCGGCGCCGCGCTGGGCAACGCCGGTCCCACCGGGGCCTTCGGCAGCCCCAACAACGCCGTCCGGTTCGACGGCGTCGACGACGCCGTGACCACCGGCAACAGTTACCTCAGCAACCGGGGCGCCTTCACCATGGCCGCCTGGATCAACCCGGGCACGATCACGGCCAGCCGCGTGGGCCTGTTCGGGCAAAACGACGCCATCGAGTTCGGCTTCATCGACCCGAACACAATCAACGTCTGGACCCCCAACGGCGGCTCCGTGGGCGTGGCCTATCCCTCAGCCTGGCACAACCAATGGCATCACGTGGCGGTCACCGGCGACGGCACGAACCTGAGGATCTACTTCGACGGCGCGCTGGCCGCCACCGGCGGCAGCGCCACCACGAACTACGGTGCCTCGACCTACGGTTTGAACGTCGGCGGGGCGGGCGTTTGGGATAGCGGCGGGAACTGGTTCACCGGCGCGATCGACGAGCTTGCGGTGTGGACGCGGGCCCTCTCGGCGACCGACATTGGCGTCATCGGCAAACGCGGCGGGTCGGCCGTGCTTTGGACGGCGAAAGAGAACGCACCGTACATCAACTACGTGCAGACCGGCGCAGGCGCCCACTTCACCGGGGGCGCGGCGGGCAATCTCAACGTGCCCGACCGGGCGTTCCCCGGCCTCACGATGGGCGGAACCGAGGTCGACGACTACGTCGTCGAAGCCCGGGCCATCGTTACGATTCCCACGGCCGGCAAGTGGACGTTCGGCGTCAACAGCGACGAGGGCTTCAAGCTGGACATCTCCGGCTACGGCCAGTCGTTCAACAAGACCATCCCCGGCCTGCGGACCCCGGCGGCCACGCTGGCGACCTTCGATTTCGCCCAGGCCGGCCAGTACGAGCTGCGCCTCTTGACCTTCAATCGGGCCGGCGGCTCCGAGGTGGAGCTGTTTGCCGCGGAGGGCGAGCAGGCCGCGTTTGATCCCGCCGTGTTCCACCTGGTGGGCGACGTGGCGACCGGCGGCCTGGCGGTGGCCCCCTGGATCCCCGTGCAGACTCTGGACGACGCCGACAAGGTGCTGGCCAACTCGAGCATGCAGATGTGGGCCTATCGGACCACCACGCCCACGGTCAATTTCCTCAATACCGGCCCGGGCGGCGATTTCAACAGCGACGCCACCTTCCCCGGTGTCGGCACCACCGAGACCCACGATTACGTCGTGCGCGCCAGGACGGCCGTTTACATTCCGGCTTCCGGCAACTGGACCTTCGGCGTCAACAGCGACGACGGCTTCCGGCTGACCGCGACCAGCGTCAACAAGGCGTCTTACAACCAGACGTTCACGAGCAGCTTCCCCGGCCAACGGACGCCGGGCGACACGCTGGCCGTGTTCAACATCCCGGAAGCGGGCGTCTACAACCTGGACCTGCTCTACTTCCAGCGCACCAGCGGCGCCGAGTTGGAGTTGTTTGCCGCGCAAGGCAGCAAGGGCACCTTCGACGGCGATTTCAAGCTGGTCGGCGACTATGCCGGCGGCGGGCTCCTGGCCTGGGTGCAAGGGCGCCCCGTCCTGGAGGCGATTCCCATCGCCGAGAGCGTCCTCGCCTACGGCGGCAGCGCCATCCTTTCGACGGCCGCAGAGACCGCCCAGGTGGTCAACTACGTCAACACCGGCTTGGGCCAGCACTTCACCACGGGCGGCGCGGGGGCCCTGGATCGGGCCGACCGGACCTTCCCCGGCTATACCATCGGCACCGACGCCAACGATTTCATCGTCGAAGCCCGAGGCATCGTCCATATCTCGACTGTCGGGGACTGGACGTTCGGCATTAACAGCGACGAGGGCTACAAGCTGGAAATGACCGGCCCGAGCGGCACCTTCACGGCCTCGGTTCCCGGCCGGCGGACCTCCGGCGACGGGCTGGCGACGTTCCACTTCAACGAGATGGGCGACTACACCACGCGCCTGCTCTACTTCGAGCGCGACGGCGATGCCCAGGTCGAGTTCTACGCCGCGCCGGGGCGATTCACCGACTTCAATGACGCCGGCGCGCAGTGGCGCCTGGTCGGCGACTACACGGAAAACGGGATCGGGCTGCCCGTCGGCCGGTGGCAGATCGGCTTCATGTCCACTATCTTCAAGGCCAATACCAGCTCGGCCGTCGGCACGGTGGACAACTTGGCCGACGCCTTGGCGGTGATTGCCACTCCCGCGTACCAACTGACGACCTACAACAGCCGGACGTACCCGGCGGTCGAGAACGCCCCCTACGTCAACTACGACGACAACTCGGGTGCGGTCGCGAATTTCTACGCCACCGCCGCAGCGCCCTTGAACGTGGCCAACCGGGCCTTCCCGGGCATACCGATCGGCTCGGCCTACGACGACTACGTGCTGGAATCCAAGGGGACGGTGTATATCCCGGCTTCGGGCAACTGGACCTTCGGCGTCAACAGCGACGACGGCTTCCAGTTGATGGTCGCCGGGGCCACGTTCGCCAGCACGACCAACGCCGACGCGGGCAGCGCGGGCTCGAATACGCTTCGCTACAACGCCCCGCGCGGACCCGGCAACACGTTTGGCGTCATCAACTTCCCTGCGGCCGGAAACTACGACTTGGACCTGGTCTTTTACGAGCGGGGCGGCGGGGCCGAAGTCGAGTTGTATGCTGCCCAGGGAAGCTACACCGGGATCAACAGCAGCTTCCGCCTGGTGGGCGACACGGCCAACGGCGGCCTGGCGGTATCGATCATCGCCCCGGTGGTGGGCGACATCACCGATGCCGAGGCCGTGATTGCCTCGGCCGGGCGGCAGGTATGGAAGGCATCTGAGGTCGCTCCCTACATCAACTACCTCAACGGCCCGCTCCCTGTGGGCCCCGGCGGGGAAGCGGCTAGCGGCCCGACTGAGGTCCTGGCCTTCAACCCGGACGCCTATTGGCGAATGGGCGCTGCCAGCGGCACCACCGAGACCAATCTCGGCGCCGCGGGGACCGCCTTCGATGGGACGTACGTGGGCGGAGTCACGCTGGGAGCGGTCGGCCCGACCGGCGCTTTCGGCAGCCCCAACAACGCGGTGACCTTCAACGGCACCAACGCCGCCATGACCACCACCAACGTCGGTTACCTCAGCAACCGGACCGCTTTCACCATGGCGGCCTGGATCAACCCCGCCAACTTCAACGGCAGCCGGGTGGGGCTGTTTGGGCAGAACGACGCCATCGAATTCGGCTTCATCAGCGGGCGGACGCTGAATTGCTGGACCGCCGGCGGCGGCGGGGTGAGCGCGACCTATCCCTTCGCGGCTGGCTCGTGGCATCATGTGGCGGTGACCGGCGACGGGACGAACCTGAGGCTCTACATGGACGGCACGCTGGTGGCTACCGGCGGCGGCGGCACGTCGAACTACGGCACCTCGTCGTTCCCCTTGAACGTCGGCGGGGCGGGCGTTTGGGACGCCAGCGGCAACTGGTTCCCCGGCTCGATCGACGAGATTGCCGTCTTCCCGCGGGCCCTGTCGGGGACGGACATCGGCCTCCTGGGCAAACGCGGCGACGTCGCCACGCACTTCGCCATGAACGACCGGACGTTCCCCGGCATGGCAATCAACGACAACCACGACGATTTCGTCGTGCAGGTCCAGGCGGGCATCTACATCCCCAGCGCCGGCAACTGGACGTTCGGCGTCAACAGCGACGAGGGCTACAGCCTGACGCTCAACACCCGTCAGAATCAGAACCTCGTTTCCAGCTTCCCCGGCATGCGGGGCGCGGGCGACACGCTCACCACCTTCAACATCCCCGAGCCCGGCCAGTACAACCTCCGCATGGTGTACTTCGACCGCACCGGGTCCGCGGAAGTGGAACTGTTTGCCGCGGAGGGCGCGAAGGCCGCGTGGGACACCAGCTTCAGGCTGGTGGGCGACACGGCCAACGGCGGCCTGTTGGCGTGGGTCCCGGGGCACCCGGTCATGATGAACGTCAACGTCGCGGAGCGGTTCATTGCCAATGACCCGGCGCGGGTGAACGCGTGGACGAAGACGGAGGGCACCCCCTTCGTCAATTACCGCGATATGGGCCCGAACTGGCATTACAGCGACGCGTACCCGTTTGGCACCTACCACGACAAGTCGTTCCCCGGCCTGGTAATGGGCACGAATGCCGACAATTTTGCCGTGGAAGCGCGGGCGACCGTGGTAATCCCCAGCACCGGCCAGTGGTCGTTTGGCGTCGGCAGCGACGAGGGCTACAGGCTGACCCTGACCGGGTTTGGCCAGACCTATACTTCCGAGTTCGTCGGCCAGCGGACGGTGGCCGATACGTTCACCACGTTTGATATCGCCACGGCCGGCGAATACGCCATGCGCCTGGTCTACTTCGAGCACGACGGCGATGCGAGCCTGGAACTGTACGCCGCGCAAGGGGCCCACAGCTCGTGGGACGGCAGCTTCAGCCTGGTCGGCGATACCGCCCACGGCGGATTGGCGGCCGTCAACTCGGTCCCGGACCGGTGGCGTTGGGGACAGCCGACGGGTCAAGGCGGCGGCAGCCCCAACCCGCTTCCGGGTTCCAGCGAGTTCGGCGGGCCCGACCCGACGAGCGGCGCCACTGGGACCAACGTCTACGGCTACAACCTCGACGGCAACTACCAAGGTCTGTTGCCGGCGGCGGAGAACCTCACCAGTCTGGCGATCAACACCACCGGCTTTCACGGCGTGACCTTGCGGTACCAGCAGTGGCTGGGCGTCGAGCAGCTCAGCAACGGCGACCAGGCCGCAGTCTGGGTCGGCATTCCCACCGGCGGCAGCGGCTCGGACGCGATCCTGGCCGGCAACCCGGCCACCTATTGGCGGTTCACCGAGACCAGCGGGACGACGGTGGCCAATCAAGGCTCCCTGGGGACCAGCCTCAATGGGACCTATCAGGGCGGACCCTCGCTCGGCCAGGCCGGTCCGACTAACCTTTACGGCAGCCCGAATAACGCCGTCACCTTCGACGGCGTCGACGATGCCATGACCACGGGCAACAGCCTGCTGAGCAACCTTGGGGCGTTCACGATGGCCGCCTGGATCAAGCCGGGCGTCCAAACCGCCAGCCGCGTGGGGCTCTTCGGGCAGAACGACGCCGTGGAATTCGGCTTCATCAACCCGAGCCAGCTCCAGATTTGGACCCCCGGCGGCGGCTCGGTGACCGCGACCTATCCGTTCCCGTTCAACGAATGGCATCACATCGCGGTGGTCGGCGACGGCACGAACCTACTCTTGTACTTCGACGGCTCGCTGGGGGCCCGCGGCGGCAGCGCCACCACGAACTACGGCAGCTCGTCGTACGGCTTCAATGTCGGCGGGGCCGGCATTTACGATACCACCGGCAACTGGTACACCGGCGGGATGGACGAGCTTGCAGTCTGGAAGCGTGCCCTCTCCGCCAGCGAGATCCGCAACATGCTCCAGCCCGGCGCGATCACCTGGACGCAGGTCTGGGCCAACCCGACGTACGTCACCTACGTCACCGGCGGCTACAGCAACACCAGTTGGGTGCCGATGGAGTTAAACCTCAGCGGGATTGCCGACAACAAGCCCACCGTGTATCTGCGGTGGCAGATGGCGCCGACCAAGTACTTCGCCCAGTATTCGGCCTGGAACATCGACGACGTCCAACTCCGCGGCTTCCGCACCGGCGACGCCCCGACGATCACCGCGATCAGCAAGTCGCTGCTGCAGAACGGCCACACCGAGCAGGGCATGACCGTCACGGGAACGAACTTCCGCGACGGAGCGCAGGTCCGCCTGGTGCGCTCTGGCTACCCGACCGTCAACGCCGACCAGGTGATCGTCAACAGCTCTTCGCAGATCATCTTCGACCTCAACCTCAACGGGGTCGCTGCGGGCGTGTGGGACGTCCAGGTGGTCGAGGCGGACGGGCAGATCGCCACCTTGAGCAACGGCTTGAGGATTGAGGGAGCGTACTATTACGTCAACGACGCCTCCTCGGCGGGCGACATCTTCACCACGGCACTGGGCGACGATGCCAACACCGGCTTGAGCAAGACCAAGCCGAAGGCCAGCGTCCAGTCGGTGATCAGCACCTACGCCCTCGGGCCGGGCGACAGGATCTTCGTCGACACCGGCACGTACAACATGACGAGCAACATCGAGATCACCTCGACGGACCAGGGAAGCACCGCCGACGTGGTCGAGTTCCGCATGTCGCCCTATGGGGTGACCTTCAACCGCGGCGATACCAGCCCGGGCAGCTACGGCTGGTATCTCAACGGCGCCAACTATGTCAACATCACGACCGTGACGGACTCCTCGATCGCCAGCGGCGTGGCCCAGCGCTACATGAACGTCAACGGCGCCAACGAGGGCATCCGCATCAGCGGCGCCGATTACGACGCCGTCAATGGCGCCGCCGCGATTCAGGCCCTAAACCCCGGGCAGTACTGGCGCTTCAGCGAGTCCAGCGGCACGACGGCAGCCAACGCCGTGGCCGGGGGCGGCGCCGGGACGTACGTGGGCGGGGCGCAGCTTGCTCAGCCCGGGCCGACCGGGGCCTTCGGCAGCCCGAACAACGCCGTGAAGTTCAACGGCACCGACGCCGCCGTGACCACGGCCACTACCGGCTACCTGAGCAACCGCAGCGCGTTCACCATGGCGGGCTGGGTCAACGTCGGGACGCAAGTCCAGACCAGCCGCATCGGGCTGTTCGGCCAGAACGACGTCATCGAGTTCGGCTTGAGTAATCCGAACACGCTCACCTGCTGGACCGCGGGCGGGGGCTCGGTGAGCGTGCCCTATCCTGCCGCCTGGCAGGGCCAGTGGCATCACGTTGCCCTGACCGGCGACGGCACCAACCTGAGGATCTACCTGGACGGCGGGCTGGTCGCTACCGGCGGCGGCAGCACGACGAACTACGGCAGCTCGTCGTACAGCGTCAACATCGGCGGCGGCGGCATCTGGGACGCCAGCGGCAACTGGTTCACCGGCTCGATGGACGAAGTGGCGGTGTGGACGCGGGCCCTCTCGGGGAGCGAGATTGCCGTCATGGGCAGGCGAGGCGGCGCTAGCAGCAACGACACCATCACCCGCGTGGACGCGAGCGGGAACCTCGCGGCGGGCATCCATATCGTGGGGACGTCCACAACGCACGCGACGAACGACACGATCCAGAACGTGATCGCCCGCGGCAGCTCGGACGCGGCCGCCGGGGCCGGCCTCCGCGTGGACTATGCGGACAACCTCACCATCCGCAGAAGCACCTTTGTCGGCAACGCCAAGTACGGCGTGTATCTGGCCGGGTCGGTGAACGACGATTTCCGCAACAGCATCGTCACTGCCAGCGGCGCCGGAGCCTACGCGGTCTATGCGGCCGGCGCGGCAGGATCGGTTACCGCCGCGTCCGACTACAACGACCTCTACGTCAGCGGCGGCGCCCAAGTGGGGCACTATGTCGCGGACTTCGCGACGCTGGCGGATTGGCACGCGGCCACCAATCTGGACACGAACAGCATCAGCCTCGACCCGTGGTTTGCCAACTTCGCCGGCGGCGATCTCCACGTGAAGTCCGGCGGCAGCCGGTACGATCCTTCGACCAACCAGCCGCCGTCCAGCGCGTTGGCTTGGGTCATCGACTTGCAGTCGAGCCCGGTGATCGACAGGGGCAATCCGGCCAACTCGTATGGCAGCGAACCGGCGCCCAACGGCGGCCGGATCAACATGGGGGCCTACTCCAATTCGGATCAAGCCTCCAAGACGGATACCGTGGGCCCGGTGCTCAAGGCCGCGCCGAACGACTATGTCCTTTTGGACGACACCGGGAGCAGCAGCACCGACAAGGTGACCAGCGACACGACGCCGGTGTTGACCTTGGGGTTCAGCGAGTGGGTCGTCGTAGCCTCCGGCGACATCACCGTGACCGATCCGCTCGGAGCGGCCGTCCCGGTGACGATCACCGGGTCGCCCGGCGACACGCTCACCGTCTCGCCGGATTCGGCCCTCACGCTCGATGGTGTGTACACGGTCACGCTCAAGTCCACGATCAAGGACTTGTACGGCGGCAACGCCTTCAACAGCGGGATCGACGTGACCAAGACGTTCACGATCAATACCCAGGCGCCCGTGGCGACCGGCTACTCGCTTGCCGACGACACGGGGGTGAGCAACAGCGATCAGATCACCAAGGACAACACTCCGGTTCTCAGCTTCGTGTTCAACCAGGCGATCGACGGCACCGCCGCTGCGGTGACCGTCAGCGGGGCCGTGACCGGCGCGGTCGTGCCGGACAGCGTCGGCGGTTGGGGAACCAACACCCTGACGATCACATTCGATCCGACCACGCTTCTCGACGACGTGTACACGGTGACCTTGAACGGAACGGCCATCACGAACACCGCCGGGATCCCGATGGGCGCGGACGTGGTCCGCAGCTTCACGATCGACACCGTGGCGCCCGCGATCGCTCCGACGCTGGCCCCGAATCTGCAAGACGCCAGCGACACCGGCCTGAGCAGCATCGACAACATCACCAGCGACAACACGCCGACGTTCGACATCGACCCGGCCGCCGCTCCGTACTTCGTCTTCTACCGCGAGGGCGCAGCGATCAGCGGCTACGAGACGGGAACGACCTACACGACGGCGACGCAAGCCGATGGCACTTACAGCTATCAGGTCACCGGTTCGGACGTGGCCGGCAACGAGACCGCGCTGACGCCCGGCCTCAGCGTCACGATCGACACGGTCGCCCCGCCGGTTCCGACTTTGGACCTCCAGGCGGCCAGCGACACCGGCCGGAGCAACACCGACAACATCACCATGGACACCACCCCCACGTTCGACCTCTTGGGCCTCACGATTCC
>Ga0315280_10001306_pt1 | contig 43093 bp, 39 predicted proteins | sample YL17G06_40_MG_FD_203697 | JGI IMG/M metagenome (GOLD analysis project Ga0315280, IMG submission 203697) | Sediment microbial communities from Yellowstone Lake, YNP, Wyoming, USA - YL17G06_40 | ecosystem: Environmental > Aquatic > Freshwater > Lake > Sediment | place: USA: Wyoming | collected...
CACAGAATCCTGACGGTCTTCGATGAATCAAGCGCCTTACGAAAGGCCACTGCCACTCCATGGCCACAATGAAAGCGTAGGAGCGTCAGCGTCTCATCGACAACGTAGTTCGACGTGTACAGACCACCAAATGCCGTCTCCCCCCGGCGTACCTTCTCCCTGAATTCAATTGCTCTTCTGTGGTTGGCGTCATCCAGATTCTCTATCGCCACGAGTGCACTTGTATCTAGGAATAGTCTCACGCGCTGCCCTTTCCGTATAGGTATTTGTCGTGAGCCCTGGAAAGGTCGCTGCGTCCGCTGCGTCCAACCGGTCTCCTTGAGAGGAATGTGTCTGAGGGGTTGACCTTCATCTCCTCCTGTAACAGTCTCGCTATCGCCAAATGCAGCCCTTCCTTCAGGCTGATGCCCTTCCTCTTCACCACTTCTCGAAGCGTCTTGTACTCCTCTTCTTCGAGCGTGGTCTGAACAACTTTGGTCATCACTCCACCCTCACTCGCTATTACATGAATAGGGGATTTGCATGTAAAGATTACTTTCATGCAAGAATGGAACACATACACAGTGCTGTGCGAGGGGATTTCGGGTGCCGCCCGCATCTTCCCCGAGGCGATAGTTCTTCAGGGCTATAGCTTATCGAAACCGATTGACTATCGGCATCTTCCAGCCAAGTCCGAACGCTTTCCTCGTTATCTTGATGGTCGGAGGTGCTTGTCGGCGCTTGTATTCCGCATTTCTAACTCGGGCGAGGGTATCATCGACAACCTGCTCCGGGAAGCCCTTCTCGATCAACTCCTTTCTCGACAAGCGATTCTCAATTATGTCATCAATGAGCGGCGAGACGACGGCGTAGTCAAATGGGTCGTATTGATCGGGACGCAACTCTGCTGAAGGTATCTTGTTGAAGCAGTTCTCCGGAATAACTGGCGATCCAACTCTCCTATTGTAGTAGCGCGCAAGAGAATAAACTTCCATCTTGCTAACGTCTCCGATTACCTCAAGACCACCGCTCATATCTCCATACAAGGTCGCATATCCCAGCGCGAGCTCCGTCTTGTTGCCCGTTGCCAAAACCAAGTCGCCAAACTTGTTTGAGAGCGCCATCAGGATATTCCCCCGAATACGCGACTGCAGATTCTCTTCGGCAACATCAGGCGCTCGCCCTTTGAACTGAGGCGTCAATTGCCTCTCGTAGGTAGCGAATATGGGCTCTATTGGGATGGAAAGAAACTCAATCCCCAAGTTCCTTGCCAGCGATTCCGCATCGGTCTTGCTGTGTTCACTCGAGAAACGTGACGGCATTGAGACGCCTGTAACATTCTCTTTCGCTAGCGCCCCCGCAGCAATGGCTGCAACGAGAGACGAATCGATTCCGCCACTTAGTCCGATCAATGCGCGTTTGAAACCGGTCTTCTTGAAATAGTCCCTTACCCCCAGAACAAGAGCGTTGAACATCTCCTCTTCGCGATTGTAGGAAGGTACTGCCACTTCTTTCCCCAGCCCAGTTCCATTTGCCAAATCAACATCAACAACGACGAGGTCTTCCTCGAACTGCTTCCCAACCGCGATCAAACGCCCCCCAGCATCCAGAGCTAGGCTCTCACCGTCAAAAACCAGCTCGTCCTGGCCGCCCACCATGTTCACATAGAAAATCGGAACAGAGAGCTTGTTCACCTTTCGCCGCAAGATGCTCAGGCGAACGTCTCGTATCCTGTCGTGAAAAGGAGAGGCGTTCAGGTTCACAATGATCTGGGCGCCTCGTTGACAAAGTCCGTCAACAACTCTCACCCCATAACCAATTTGCTCATCCCAAATGTCCTCGCAGATTGAAGTCCCGACCTTGACTTCTTTCCCTCTCACATCGACGCTGACCGGACCAATCGACTTGGCCGGCGTAAAATAACGCAGCTCGTCGAACACGTCATAGGTCGGGAGGAGCGTCTTGTGAATCACACCCGCTATTCGGCCACCGGAAATAACCGCGGCTGCGTTGAACAAGTGCTGCTCGTCATAGTCAACAAAGCCCACTACTGCCGTGATCTGCGTCATGTTATGAGCCATGTCAAATGTTCGCTGCTTGTTCAACCGCACAAACTCTTCTTGTTCGGGTCTTCGATTTCCAGCAGGTGGTCGGGTTTCCCGCGGAGGCAGCAGATCAAGCGGGGGGTAGCCGGTTATGGTCATCTCGGGGAAGGCGACTACGTCGGCCTGGGCTTCTGCGGCCTTCTGGGCATACTCCATAACAATGCGTGTGTTACCCTCCAAGTCTCCCAGGGTGGGATTCACTTGGGCCATTGCGAGGCGAATTCGCAAATTAGATCGACGCGATTAACAGACCGGGGAAAACAAAAACCTTCCCCATCACAAGCTGAGAAGCTTGCGGTTTCAGCTCTTTAGGGACAGAATTCTCTGTATCAACGTTCCGAATCGCATGCGTTGATTACGTGCCACAAAGCTGCGGAACTCTTTGTCGAAAGGCCTGTAGAAGTCACTAGTTGGTGTGGTCAGGGAATCTCTCACATAGTTCGCGATAGCGGCTAAGGATGCTTCGATTGGCATCGTGCGGCTCACGACGTCCCACCCGCAGCGAGCTAGGAAGAACAGGGGATCGTAGCCAAGCACGTACTCCATGTGCCCCCACTCGGCGAAACCGTGTGTCCCGCCAAAGGCCCCCAGATGTGTGTATTTCACATCAGTGTAACAGGCGACTCTATATCCTAGCCTCAGCGCCTCGAAAACTATCCATGTCTCATGACCTGTGCGCTCTGGAACGTCGAAGCCGATTGATTGAAGGAAATCGTGTGAGATGATCCGACCGCTCCCTTCGGGGGGTCGCCAGCCGTCGGGGGGAGTCCTTATTCCCCTTGAACCGCTTGCCACTGCTACGCCCTCTGTTTTCATTCGTCTAATGATCGTCTCGGCATAAGTAGGAGGATATGTGCAGTCATCTGCGCTCACGAGCACAAAGCCTGTGTCGGTCACGATGCTGTTCTTCAGAGCGAAGACTAGACACATGTTCTGGTTTCGCACAAGTCGCCGGTCATCGTACCCCGTAGATTCGCGGCGGATCACCGTAACCTCAGGCTCATTCTTCATTGCGACCGGAGGAGAAGAGCCGTCGTCGAGCACGATGATTCGCTTTGGCTGCACTGATTGTTCTTTCAGCGAGCCGATTGTTGCGTGTAGTGCGCTGAGTCGGTTACGCGTGGTAATCATGGCCCAATAGCGATAGGGCGAGGCTGAGGCTTTCAGGGGTTGGCTAACCTCCCCGTTATAGTCCAGAAAGCAGATGCAATTGGGCGAAATTCAGAAGGCAGCTGATTCAGTAGGCGATCCAGCTGGAGATTTCTGACGAAGCTCCTGAGTTGTTCGTCGAACGGGACATAATACGGATCTTCGTCGTGCAGACGAGCTAAGAAGTATGCCATGGTCATTGACAGGCTCCCCTGCAGGGAGATAGATCCCGCGCCGCGGCCTAGAGCTTCATCTACAAATCTCTTGAGAACAACCAGCGGGTGGTATCCCAGCGCCCTCATTTCAAGCCCCCAATGAGTAAACTTGTGCACACTCCCGGAAGGCCTCAGATGATGGTATCGCAGCTCGCTGAGGTTGAGAATTCGGTGCCCGGCCTGCATTGCTTTGAAAAGCAGCCAAGACTCCCATCCGTATCTCACGGGGTAACGTCCCCCCAAAGTTTGCCAGAAAGAGTTGCGGACAAAACGTCCGGAACCTTGAGGTGCCTTGCTGTCAGAGAGCCGAGGGGGAGTCTCACAATCACCACTTGCAACAACCAAGTGGTCGTCGTCCATTTCAGACAACAGAACAGCGCAGTAATCAGATGGGTACGCACAGTCGTCACCACTAACCATTGAATATTCGAATGTTTTCCCAATTTCTTCCACGTATGCATAAGCCGCGTTAAGGTTAGCCGGAACTCGTCGAATATCGTAGCCGTTATCGGGAAGGTTAATGACGTCAAGAGGAACCCGCGGAGATGTGCCCTTTCGAAGTCTGCTTGAGAAATCTTCAAGAATTGTGGGAGTGGCATCTGTAGATCCGTCATCGACGACCACAACGAACGCAGGGGGGCTCGTCTGGTCAAAGATGGACGCCAGCGTCTGTCCAATGAAGTCTGCGCCGTTCTTTGTGATCACGCACACCCAGTAGTCCGTTTTCACGTGTCATGTCCCTTGTCCGGTTCTCGGCCAAAGATCAGTTCGTGAAGGCAGCGGATGTACGTGGGCAAGAGGTGAGGGTAGTCGCAGTGGAAGACTATCCACTCGTCAGCGCTTGGCGTGCGCTTGCCAGCCGCGTACTCTTGATCAAACCACCACTGCGAACGCGAGATGTTCAGCTCAGGATCCCAGTGCGGGTCATCTTTGCCAGCGTGCCAATGTCGGACTGTGCTCGCACCCAAATAATCCAAGTCCTTGCGCAGGTTCGGGAATTCCGCGGCTACGCGGTCGTTGATTCCAAACACGCCTCGAACACCGGCAAGGTCGTTCAGGGCCAGCAACGTCAGCGCGTTGCGGTAGTTTTCCATGTAGATGCCCATTGAGAGACGTTTCAGGAAAGGCAGCCAGCGACTGAGCGCGTACATGATCAAGTTGAGTCCTCGCTTGAGCGCCCACCTTCCAGAGGGGTACGCGTTGTCGAAGTCGTGAAGGATCTTCAGTCGAGATGGTTCGTTTCTCCTCTCTCTTACGGATTGGCTGTCGGGCGGATTCGTTAACACGGTTCAGTCCTCCGGCTTTTGATGAGCAGGCTCATTTCCGTTGTCGCTCGCGTGCTTCTCAAAACCTTTCCCATTCTACCGAATTGACTCATGTTGGGGCATAAAAGGGAGGACTTTAGGTTGACCGTGGACCAAGACAGAAGTGACGAATAGAGATTTCCGTCGGTGAAGGTTTTGGCGTCATGTACACGGGACTGCCACATTGCGATTTGAGATCAGATTTGTATGCACGGATACTTATTTGAGTCAGAAATGTTGTTCGACTGGGCAACGCAGAGCTAGTCACGCTCCAAGAGGTGTAGGACTTGGTCGACTATGAAGACGTTGTGAAATATCAACGGCGCTTGATGCAAACGAGATTGGCTAACGGCAAGAGCCTAATTGAGCTGACGACTTATGACCATGTAGCGATGTGGTGGTTCGTTGATTTCGAATTCAATGACTTCCTGGCAATGCAACTAAGTCAATCATCCCCAAGTGAACCGGCGAGGAAAGGAGTGAGCATCGCCAGAAGAGCTGAGCTCTTGGCGAGATTTCTGGAGAGCTTTGTGTTGAGGCTGCTCCCACGCACGTCTATACGGCGATCCTCTGAGGCGAAAGATCAGAACAGGCCCCCAAGAATACTCTTTACTGCACAGGACCTGCAGTGGCGGGAAATCCGCAACCAGCAGACCGGTTCAGTGAGAAAGACTGACGTATTCTTCGACTCAATTCTCAGGCAGCTTGCTGGTAAATGTGAGTTCCTCGGCGTCTGTTCACTGCCAATACCGCATCCAGCGCTGGTCGACCTGCGAATTCGAGCCTGGCAGGTCTTTGTCGACAGGTGGAAGAGGTGGTCCATTTCGCAAGTACCCTTCGAGCGCCATTTGTCCACAAAAGGGTGGAGGAAGGCACGGGAGGCATCCTCGGTATTTTCCAAAGTCTGGGAGAACTTGTCAAGGGATCGCGTATTCCGCGAGGTTTGCGGCGGAGGAGGAATCGGGGCGTCGATCTTCAGGGAGCTCGAGTATTACTTTCGGACCGCGTTTCCTCGCGCAGTGACTTATCTCGAAATGTCGAGGCAAATGATTGAGGACGTCAATCCGGATCTGATTCTGATGATCAACGAGTACGGACTGTTTGAGCGATCACTGATCGTGGCGGGGAAGGAATTGGGGGTTTCTACACTCGCGATTCAGCATGGGATGATTAATTCACATCATAGAGGTTACATGTATTCAAGGGATGAAGTCTCGCCTGTCGGTAGCTTCAGGACCCCGTATTGTCCCATCCCGGACAGGACAGCAGTGTACGGTCCCTACTACAAGCATCTCTTGACGAAGGTCAGCTCGTATCCTGAGGACAGGGTGGTTGTAACAGGAGCTCCGAGTTATGACAGGATTGCTCGCCTCAATAGGATCTACTCCAAGAAGGATTTCGCCCAACGATACAACATTGGAGTGACTCGAAGGGCTCTCCTGTGGACGACGCAGTGCCACGGTCTGAGCATCTCCGAGAATATCCGAAATTTTGAAGCGGTTCTCAGTGCAATGCGACACCTTAGTGAGACCACGCTCCTGATAAAGCAACACCCCGGCGAGGGCCGCAAGTATACCGAGATGATCAAAGACTTTCTTGCGAAATACGACGTAAATGGAATCTTGGCTCCTGCCGATTCAGACCTGCATGAACAGTTGTATTCCTGCGATTTGATGATCTCGAAGCATTCAACTTCGATAATTGAGGCTGTCGCAGCAGACAAGCCAGTGATCATCCTGAATCTGACGAAGGAGATCATCCCCGAGGGCAGCGACTACGTCAAGGAGGGTGTCGCAGTCGAAGTACAAAGGGAACAGGACCTAGTTGCAACAATTCGTAAATTGCTTGACGATAGTACAGAACTCTCGAGAAATCGCAGACGGTTTGTTGAGAAATATCTGTTCGGACTTGACGGTAAGGCGACCCAACGAGCAGTCAGCTTGATTTGGGGAATGGCAAGAAATTCGATCACCTAACAACTCTACGCCGCAACTCCTTCGGATAGAGCTGAGCAACTCGTTTTTTTCTGTCCAGTATTCACTTGATTCTACGAAGTTGCGCGAGCCCCAGAGCCGTCTGGGGATCGGTGAGGCGATAGTTATAACCATGCAGCTCATGAGAAAACCAATCACCCGCAAATTGACCTTGGTTTCGAAGCGCGTCAATCCTTCCGGCGATATCATCATTATTCGAAAGAAGCACTACACCTTCTCCCCGATTGATCGGTTCTTTAGGATAGAAGTCAAAGCAGAATATGTGAGAAACCTGTTCAGTTCCTACCCCCGCAAGTTGCACTCATCACTTCACATGCTACTCCTATCAGTGTGAGACGGCGATCTTCACCGGATGCCTGAGCATCCTCGAAACGGCAAGGCGGGACAGGTAAACATGTAGTTGATTCCTGCACCGGTTCGAGGCGCTTCGCATCAAGCACATGCATGTAATAAGAGGAAGACATGGACATATCTAGGATTAAGCGCCCTGGGGTCTTCTGAGCCTTCTCAAATCCTGTCAGCAAAGATGTCGCGACGTGGAGAGCGGGAGCAAGATTTCTAGAACTCACAATATCTCTACGTGTCACTTAATGGCCTCTACGTAAAGAGACAGCTCAGGATGAGTGGAATCAAAGCCGCCGTCCCATCCGACACCGCGTAAGTCAGGAAACTGACTGCCTTGTGGATTGCTGCGATATACTTGGCAAAATCCCGCTTTTGCGAGCATTCTGTTCAGCTTATCGTAGTTCCACCAATTGATGTGATTCGCAGTCGCTTGCTTTTGGGAATCCCTGGGTATTCTAGTAGTATAAAAATCAGCGGCTTCCTCGGGACTCATGGAATTGAATTCCGCGCGAAATTCGGAAGGAGGGATCTTGCTCATCCACCAAGTTGCGAAAAAGTTCAAAAACCTCTCCTCGATACAACTGCCAGGGTATTTGACAAAAAAGTCTGGGTTATTGCGACGAAAAGCTTCCAGGGCGAGATCAAAGTCGGGCAATGCAAGTCGAACGGCGCCGCCACACCTCAAACATCTGTGCATTTCATCCAACACATGTTGGCAGTATTCTTGGGGTATATGCTCCAAGGTATGAGACGAATAGAAGAATGCGACTGAATTGTCCGCAAACGGGAAACAATCGAAACTAGCGAGGTTGTGCCTGTAGTCGACGACGCCACCCACAAACCGATAGTGTTCTGACGGGAAGTCCATCACCTTCCAATGCCGTCTGAAATACCAACCCCCCCCGACGTTTACCATCAGTTTGTCTCTGTCCACGTTTCTGTCTATTACGCTGTACATCTGTTTCTGGAGAATCCTCCCATAGGGGCGTACGCGAAGACGATATCGGCGATGACACTCCTTTAGCAAAATGTGCGACTTCACTAAAACCTCGATTTCTGTGAAAGTCAAATCGAGTCGAATCCCAGCTTCAAATCCTTTTGACAAGTTGCGAGTGCGGAAACCACTGATTCAACCTCCTGCCTTGACATTTGAGTGAAAAACAGCAGCGCTGATACTAGACTGCTAATCTCCTCGCAGAGGTGGAAATCACCTTCTCTGAAACCCAGTGCTCGGTAGGGGATCTGGAGATGAACCGGGGGGAAGTACGGTTTGCATTCGATTCCGTTCTCATTCATCTTCGCCGCGAGTTCGTCACGGTTCTTCACTTCGAGCACGTATTTAAGCAGAGTTCGACGTCTCATCGTGATTGCGGGGCGCACGGGGGAACCCTGTGGCAACTTTGAGTATAGCTGTGCGACTTTCTCCATTCTGCGAAGGACCGATTTGATCCGCCGGAGCTGCGCAAAACAAACCGCTGTTTGAATATCGCTGAGGCGATAATTGTAGCCAAGCAGCTCATGACATAGCGAGCTGCCTCCGAGTCGACCTTGATTGCGAAGCGCATCCACCCTGGCGGCGAGCTCATCGTCATTGGAAAGAAGCATTCCTCCTTCTTCCATCGTGATAGGTTTGTTGGGGTAGAAACTGAAGCAAGTTGTTGAGAAGCTTTCGACCTTTCTGCCATTGTAGCTTGAGCCTCACGTGCATCTTCGATTAGTGCGAGACCGTGATCTTCGCACGGGTCTACGACTGCCTTCATTTCGCAAGGGACCCCGAACACGTGCGCAGCCAACATCGCTCTCGTTTTGTCGTCGATGGCTCAACCAGTTCTGTTCGGGTCATTGTTGTAAGTCTCCCTGTCAATGTCAACAAAAACAAGTTTCGCGCCCCTGGAGAGTGTGCTGTCGGCAGATGCAATGAATGTGAATGGTGTCATTATCCGCACTTCCAATGCTGTGAGCAAGCAGAGCCAGATGAAGGGCAGCCGTCGCACCACTGACCGCCGGACCGTGCCTTACACCGATGTACCGAGCAAACTCAGTTTCGAATGATGTCGTGACAGGTCCTCTTGTCAATCGACCGCTCCTCAATGTCTTGAGGACGAGTCTTTCCTCCTGCTTCCCTATCAGCGGCCTACTGAGAGGAATCTTGATTTTCGATAGTGTCATAGTGCCTTTCCGTTGATCGGCGTTACGTCAAATGCTCGAACCTAAATCGACAGCGGATCCTCTTCCCACTCAGCACCTCGCGCTGAGGCTCGCTGAGTCTCTGCAAAGCAATGCTGGTTGAATTGCAATTTGGGCATAGCTCTTCATGACACAAACAGATCTCGCCGCATTTCTCACACGTTCGATACATGCTCTCTTCCCTTATGACAGGCGAGCTCATCAGTATCCTGATTCTGACTCGCCGCTCTCTCCCGATCCACTCGTCGTAGTTCATACGAGTATGACTGCCTTGACTTAACGACTTTCCCATATCGGGTGTCTCAGCTTCCACTCGCCGTTTTCTCTCTTCCATAGATGAGGTGACCGGAATCTGTCGCACAGCGCAAAGAATTGGTCAGTGCTCATTCCAACGTACTCTAAGACCTCATGCAAGTACCTCTTTGGGGTCTCTCCATCAAACCGGCGCACCAGAGCAACACCTTCCTCGCGGGTCAGGTGCTTGTTGCGTATCTCTTGAGAGGCGTCGTATGAGGCACGACCGAGCCCGAATTTGATATAGGTAGTGTAGTAGTGAAGGTCGTCGATTTTGTCGTCAATGCTGTTGTATTTGCTGTACGTGCCTTCTGTCCGAAACGGTCTGGCTTGAAATCCCGTGTGTTCAACGGCGTAATAGTAACTCTCTTGTGGTGTCCATTTGAGATAGTACCCTAGGTAGTGAACCTCGATTTCGCTCTGTTCAAGCTCTCGGTAATCGGCTGGCAGGTAGGCCATTAGGTCGTTGAGAGACAAGTCATATCGCTTCAGGAGTTCGGAGATCGGGACGCCCGCCAAGTAGATTTCAGCCAAATCTTGCATGGTGTAGTAGGACTTGTCCCGCAATGAGGTTTGAGTCTCAGCAATGGGATTGCCATATTCCGCTTCGGGTTCGCCATAGAAGATCAGCGGGACCTTGTATTTCATGGCCATTTTGGGCGCCAGATTCTTTTGTCCCAGAATAAACGTCTGAAAGGGGTGAAGCAAGTTCTCAATTGCCAGTCTGGTCAGCAATCGATGAACCTTGCCGTTCGGCTTCAACGTAACGTTGTCAAAGCCCCCCACCTCAATCCAATTCCGAAAGTTTGCCCAGCCATAGTCCGTATATAGAATCGGGGGCCATGTTACAGTCAGCGGATGCATTCCATACTTGTATTTGAGAATGTGGGCTGCGAAACCGCTGTCCTTCCCGCCACTCCCGGGCACAACACAATCGTAGTAGCCATCGTTGCGACGATATCGATCTAGCAGCTTCACGAGTTCTCGTTCGCGCTCTTCCCAGTTGATCTGCTCTTTCTTCTCTGCGTAGCGGCAGGCGTCGCACACACCTCTCTCGTCAATATGCAATGTCGGTGTCTTGCGATCGATTGTGTGTCTGAACTCTGGAAATGAAGAAGGTCGCTGATTGGACATCACACAACGCTTGCAGAAGATCACTTCCTTGGGCAGTCCGTAACGGGCTTCCAACTCCTCGGGCATCGCTTTCATTCGCTAGCGTTCCCTCTTCGTTTGTTTGTGAGGTCCGCCGCGATGTTTCGATAGATCTGCAAGCCCTGTGGACCGCTGCGCTCCGGGTGGAATTGGGTTGCGAAGATATTCTGATACTGGAAGCTTGAGCAAAATTCAACGTCGCCATACCTTGAGATTGACAAGATCACACTAGGATCTTGAGGTTTGACATAGAACGAATGGACAAAGTACATAAACTCTTCATCATCCAATCCTCTCAGAGGCGAGCCTGCCCAAGAGCCTGTGGCAGAATCGCTTTTGCTATTACGTGAATGTTGACTAGCTCTTCTGAGAATCCGGTTCCAACCAACCTGAGGGACTTTGAGTTTCTTGGATCCAGATGTCGGGTCATCAAATCGCACAACCTGTCCATCTATGATCTCTAGTCCGCGGTGCTTTCCAAATTCGAAGCTCTCTGTCATTAGAAGCTGCATTCCGAGACAAATCCCAACCAAAGGTTTCTCAGAAGCAATGTTCCGGAGCGTGTTGGTAAGGTCCAGTCTCTCTAAGGCGTCCATCGCATCTCCAAAGGCGCCAATCCCCGGAAGGATAACCGCGTTCGCCCGCAGAATTTCCTCTTTTGACGACGTTATAGTCGCCTGCATGCCAGCATATTCGCATGCATGCTTCACGCTGAAAAGGTTGCCAAGGCCGTAATCCACGATCGCAATCTTGACCATTCCAATCACAATTACATTCCGGACTTCCGGAAAGGTGAGTCGCGCATCAGAATCCCTCTATACGCTGATACCTAGATTATTCACCCTAGGTCCGGCACGAAATGCCATGTTTCACCAAGTCCTCTTTGATCTCTGATACACTCGCACCTTGAATTTCCGAGGGAATTGTCCGTTTCTGGCGTAGGAACTCAATATTTCCTTCTTCGGAGAAATCTGCGTCACTATATTTCTCATTCTTGGCGTAGTTGTAGTGAAGGATCGAAGCCACGCTGACTGCGTCAGCGCTTCCGTGAGTAATCACGTCGCGAATATGCTCGATATTCCCGGCTCCACCAGAGGCAATAACGGGTATCGGGACTGATTCCGCAATCCTTCGCGTCAACTCCAGATCAAATCCTTTTCCAGTGCCCTCCCGATCAATGGAAGTGACAAGCAGTTCACCTGCTCCAAGTTCAGCAGCTCGCAGTGCCCAGTGAAGGGCATCCATGCCACTCTTCTCGCGTCCGTAATCGGTGTAACATTCATAGAATCCGTCTGGTCTTCTAATGGCTTCAATCGAAACGACGATTGTTGACGAACCGAAGGTCTTGGCAGCTTCACGTATGAGCTCAGGGCGGTGAATGGCGGCGGTATTAATTGACACCTTATCCGCTCCGGACCGCAGTACAGTCCTGATATCATCTACGCTCCTCAACCCGCCCCCGACCGTCAGAGGAACGAAAATCTCTTTGGAGGTTTTTTGGATTATGTTGAGGAGGCTATTGCGACCATAGAGACTGGCAACTGCATCGACATAGAGTAGCTCGTCTGCTCCAGTCTCGTAGTAGTAACGTGCGAAATGCTCAGGCTTGCCCAACACGCGTAATCCTTCTAGGTGGATGCCTTTCACTAAGTTGGGCCCTTTGATATCCAGTCTAGGAATAATCCGAACGTACATGTCTTTGCCTCGCAATATTCCATGGTTGGAGTCTCGTTGTTGTTTCTTGTCCTTGGCAACCACTATGCAGAGAAGAGACGCTTCACCACTTGGGCGAATTTCCTGGAAGCGTAATAAAGATAGCTGGGCAACTCACCACCTCAGTAGCAGCTTGGCCTCATTTTCGAAAGGCTGGTGTTACTCCTTAAATGGACACGGTGAATCCTAAGATGTCAAACGCACATGTTTGGGGGCTGTAGTCGAGACGGTGTGATTTGACAACTGAACGCAGCATTCGCATTGGGTCGCGAAGAATCGGTGAATCAGTCTTGGTTGTAGCTGAGGCCGGTCTTAATCATAATGGTAGCTTGAAAAGAGCACTGAGAATGGTGGACAAAGCCGCTGAAGTGGGTGCCGATGCTGTCAAGTTTCAGACTTTCACAGCTGAAAGACTTGTTTCCGCAGGAGCACCGAAGGCGCGATATCAGAAGACGAGCGCGTCGGGCAGAAACCAACTGGAGATGCTTAAGGCTTTAGAGCTGTCACATCAAGACTTCGCCGCAATCTCGCAGAGAGCCAGAAAACGCGGAATAGTTTTCCTCTCAACCCCGTTCGACGAAGAGAGTGTCGACTTTCTTGAGACTCTGGATGTTCCCGCGTATAAGGTGGCGTCGGGCGATCTGACGAATCACTCGTTTCTGGAGTACGTTGCCAGGAAAGGTAAGCCGATGATTCTATCAACAGGGATGTCACACTTGGAAGAAATTAGGGAAGCTGTGGCTGCAATTCGCGGTCAAGGAAATGGAAACGTAGTGCTGCTTCACTGTGTTTCATCATATCCGAGCGATCCTGCCGACTGTAATTTGAGAGCGATGCAGACGCTCCGAGACAACTTCAACCTGCCAGTCGGTTTCTCTGACCACACTATGAGTGTTGAAGTGGCGATGGCAGCAACTGCGCTCGGCGCGGTCATTATCGAGAAACACCTCACGCTCTCTCACAAGCTGCCGGGGCCGGATCAAAGAGCCTCTTTGGAGCCCAAAGAATTCCAGCTCATGGTGAGTGGAATAAGGACGACGGAAAAGGCTATGGGCAGTTCTGTCAAAGCACCTACCGAAAGTGAGCTTGAGCTGCGACTGGTCGCTCGGCGAAGCATAGTTGCCGCTCTGGAAATCCGAAAAGGGCAGGTCATTACAAAGGAAATGGTGACATTCAAGAGACCGGGAACGGGCATACCACCAAATGAACTTCGGATCTTGTTGGGGAAACGTGCGGCTCGCGAAATCAAGCGGGATGAGGTCCTCACTTGGGACATGATCACGTAACCAGAAGAAAAGTCGTATACATCTCGGGAACACGAGCCGACTACGGCCTAATGCGCTCCACGCTCAAGAGGATCCAAGCAACCAGGAACCTCGATCTCACAATCGTAGCTACTGGCATGCATCTATCTCCCGAGTTTGGATCCACTATTCACGAGATTGAGCGAGATAGATTCGTCATTGCTGCCAGAGTCCCATCGCTCCGACCAGAGGACACAGGCGCAGGAATGCTGCGATCCTTCTCGAGATTTCTAGCCGACCTGATTGACATACTCGAAGACATCAAACCTGCAATTATCCTGTTGCTCGGTGACAGGTGGGAGATGCTGGCAGGTGCAATGGCAGGCGCATACATGAATATCCCCGTGGCACACGTTCACGGTGGAGAAGTATCCGGGAGCGTTGACGAGCCAAACCGGCAGGCAATAACGAGATTCTCACATATTCACCTAGTAGCCAACCGGGAACATGCAAGAGTTTTGAAAAGGATCGGCGAGCAAACCAGTCGAATTCATGTTGTAGGTGCCCCCGGACTGGACGACATAATATCACACAACTATCTCGATGAAAGCGCTGTGGCCGAAAAATACAAGGTAGACAGAAGTCAACCTTTCGTTCTATTGGTTCAGCATCCGGTCGTCACTGACTGGAGATCAGCTGGACAGCAGATGAAGAAAACCTTGGATGCAATTGTGGATCTGGGTTTCCCAACGATTGCGATCTATCCGAATGCTGACGCGGGCGGTAGGGCGATGATTAGAGTCGTGAGGAGATACGCGCAACGGTATCCCTTCATACGTCCATACAGGAATATCCCACGAGACGAGTATCTAGGAATCATGGCCGTCGCGAATGTATTAGTTGGGAATTCGAGCAGCGGCATAATAGAGGCAGCTTCATTTCATCTCCCTGCAGTAAACATCGGTACCCGCCAAGTAGGGAGAATCCATCCGGGAAACGTGCTTAGTGTCGGCCACGATAAAGGGGAGATCACGCGGGCAATCACAACTGCCATATCGAGAGAGTTCAGAAGAAAAATAGGAAAGCTGAGAAACCCATATGGAGACGGCCACGCAGCGCGAAGAATTGCTGGGATCCTGTCCAGGGTGCAGGCGACGGGTATACTGCTTCAGAAGAGGCTGGAAGTAACGTGAACGTCGACAAGGGCTTCATCTACCAAACCGCCAAGATCAGCCCACAGACCAGAGTGGAATTGGCTGAAGACTCCTGGATCGGGGATTTTGTCTTCGTTCATCTCAGTCGATTGAAACTTGGTCGCGGTAGTCAGGTGAATCCGTTCGCAAGTCTCACGGGGGGAGGAGAAGTACTTGTCGGAGATTACAGCGTGATAGGATACGGCGTTCGCGTAATCTCCGGGACTGATACGCCGGAAGCAGAATACATGGCGGACAGGGCTCCCGAATCCGGCCGGCGAGTGGTTCGTGGGACCGTGAAGATCGGCAACAACTGCTTCATTGGAGCGAATGCAGTAGTCTGCGTTTCTCCGGAGAGGCAGAACATAGAGATAGGAGACAACGCCGTGATTGGTGCACTTAGCTACGTTGGCAAGAACGTTCCGAAGGATGCCGTCGGCTGGGGGGCCCCATTCGCACTACTAAAGAAGCGGGGAGAATAGGCGCGAACTAGGGAGCACCATCCTCTGATGAGAAACAAAGCGATCGACGGTTCTTCAGACGATGTCATTTCAATCATACCTGCTCGGTCGGGCTCGAAGCGTTTCCCAGACAAGAACATAGCTTATCTTGGTCCGAAACGTTTGCTGGAATGGGTTATCTCCGCGGCTCTCAGCTCAGCCGTTATCTCAAGAGTCTATGTGAGCACCGATAGTAATGCGTATGCCGAGATTGCGAGAAATGCAGGCGCAGTCCCGATTATGCGGCCTGCTGAGTTGGCAATGGACACAAGCAGATCCGAGCCAGTAATCTCGCACGCACTCGACTACTTGAGGACGAGTGGTCATGACCCTGGTATTGCAGTTTTGCAGCAGGCGACCACCCCCCTTACGAAGGCCGAGACAATCAGGAAAGCGATCTTGGCGGTAAGGAGTGGTTTCGACACAGCCGTTTCGGTTTTCTTGGCCGATAAGAAACCATGGTGGGCGTTTAGGATGAACGTTAACGGATCATTAGAACCGTTTATGTCGTTGCCAAAGGATTCACCTTACACTCTCCCAGGTGCACCTCCCCTTTGCTATCCAACGGGAGGTGTTTACGCCTTCAAGACGGAGTTCTTTCGTCGCACCAACATGCTCTACGGGGGCAGAACCTACGGGGTACTTGTTGAATGGTACGAGGCAATTGACATTGACTGCCAGCATGATTTGGAATTTGCCAATTTCGCCCTAAAGCGACTGGGCCTATAGGACGAGAAGCGTGTCCTGCGGCCTTCTCTGGATGCCAGATCTATCAAACAACTGTGAGGGGCACCTGAACATGTCGATGGGCAGTCCAAATTGGGAAAGCGCGTAGCAGAGTGATGCACAGACTTCGAATCATTAAAAAGTCAACAGCTTACCATTTGGCTGTCTGCGACTGGGGGAGTATTAGGGAACCTTGACCGGTGATATTCCTGCAATATTGGGTGGGAATCCAGCATTCCCCGAACGGATTCCGATCACTTCTCCCACGCTTCCCACCTTCGCGCAGGTCTCGGCTGACCTGAGGACGGTTCTGGAATCAGGTCAGCTCACAAATGGTCCTTGGGTCGAGGCACTTGAGCAAGCGATCCTGAAGCGCATCGCGGGCACCTACGCGGTTGCAATGGCCTCCTGCACGTCAGGTTTGCTCCTCACATTACGCTCCCTGCGCATTCGCGGCGAGGTCGTTTTGCCAAGCTTCACCTTCAGCGCGACCGGTCACGCGCTGCTTTGGAATGACCTTAAACCTGCTTTCGTTGACATCGACCCCGAGACATTGCAGATCGACCCAGAACATGCAGAGGCAGCGATAAACAGGAAAACCGGCGCTATATTGGGTGTGCACATGTATGGATCCCCGTGTAATGTTGACGCGCTCCAGGAGATCGCGACTGACCACAAGATTCCGTTGATATTCGATGCGGCCCACGCCCTCGGGGCGAGGGTTAATGGGCGTTCTGTCGGGACATTCGGCACAGCTGAGGTGTTCAGCCTATCCCCAACGAAGCTTGTTGTCGCTGTTGAGGGAGGCGTGGTGACCACCGGTAACGAGGAACTTGCGCGGTTTCTTCGCGCAGGGCGCAACTACGGTGATTCGGGTGATTATGACCCGCTCTTCCCTGGCCTCAGCGCGCGGATGGGAGAGTGGAATGCCGTGTTGGCAAAGCATACGCTAGACTGTCTCGATGCCAACATGAAAGCCCGCGCCACACTGGCAGGGTTGTACATGAAGCGCTTGTCGGTTCATCCGGGGATCCGGTTCCAGAAGGCTCTGCCGACAACGGTCTCAACTTGGAAGGATTTTTCGATTTTTCTAGATCGGAAACAGGCCCCGCTCAGCCGCGACGAACTTTACAGAGCGCTCGAGAGGGAGAACGTGGTATGCCGACGCTACTTTAGCCCTCCGCTTCACCTCATGAAGATCTGGAGCGGCAAATCGAAGGGCAAGCTACCAAACACAGAGAGGGCCTCAAGAGAGGTGCTGTCCTTACCGATGTATTCGCACATGCCGCTGGAGGTGGCAACAAGGATATGTGATGTGATCGATGTCCTATTCAGCCGTAATCGTGAGGTCAAGGCTGCTCTGGAGAAGGTATTCATCTCATGACCCGCCTTGAGGTTAGGAAGATAGCTCTAACGCCGGCTCAGATGGAAAAGCTGCAGGTCAGACAGGATCAAAGTATGCGTGAAGGGATGGCGGCGATAGACTATGTTGGATTGGGGCTGGCTCTAGTTGTCAATGAACGAAACAAAGTCGTCGGTCTTCTGACAGACGGCGACATAAGGCGGGCAATCCTCCGAGGTATCCCCACTGACGCGCCAATATCAAATGTCATGAACCGATCTCCCGTGATTGCGAGGCAAGAGGATGAGGAATCGGGTTGGCGAGAGCTTCTATCCCGCGACGTACAACGGCTCATCTCAGAGGAAGTCGGGCTGAAGGTTCCTGTGATAGATCGTGACGACAGAGTCGTCAATATGCTCTTGCTACGGAAGCAGGACCGAGCAGCCGACATCTCAGCAATAGTGAGGCCGGTCAAATGTGTTCTCGTAGTTGGAGGAGCGGGCTACCTAGGTTCGGTCTTGTGCAGGCAGCTACTCCAACGTGGCTACCGTGTCCGCGTTCTTGACAGTCTGCTGTATGGTGTCGATCCAATCGCCGAGCTCGAACAGACACCGGGATTCGAGCTGGTCAAGGCTGACATACGACACCTAGAGCAGGTAGCCAAGGCAATGAAGTCGGTTGACGCAGTCATCCATCTTGCAGCGATAGTGGGGGACGAAGCCTCTCGCTTGGATCCAGAGGAGACGATTGAGGCCAACTACCTGGCCACGAGAGTGGTTGCAGAGGTGAGCCGGTACTATCAAGTGAATCGGTTCATCTTCGCTTCCACTTGCTCGAACTATGGAGCCAGCTGTGAACCCGACGCAATGTTGAGTGAAAGCGCGCCGCTGAACCCGTTGAGCTTGTACGCGCGGATGAAAGTGGAATCTGAGCAAGCGTTTCGCGAGCTCGAGGATGAAAACTTCGCTCCTACGATCTTTCGGATGGCGACCCTTTTCGGTCTCTCGCCAAGGATGCGCTTCGATCTCGTCGTGAACAACTTTTGCGTGAGGGCTATCAGAGAAAAGGTGATCACCGTCTTTGGCGGCACGCAGTGGCGCCCCCAACTGCATGTGTCCGACGCGGCACAAGCGTTTGTAAAATGCCTTGACGCACCTATCGAAAGAGTGCGTGGCGAGGTCTTTAACATCGGTGGTAACACTTTGAATTCTAGGATCGAGGATATTGCCAAAGTCGTTACGGAGGAAGTCCCCGGGACGAGGGTGATTGTTCAGAATGAAAAGGTTGATCCACGCAGTTACAGAGTCGGCTTCGATAAGGTGGAACGAGTCCTTGGTTTTAGGCCAAAAGTGAATGTGCGCGATGGGGTCCGCGAGATTGTTGAGGCACTCAAGGCGGGCAGGTTCTCCGATTGGCCCAACCCTCGTTATAGTAACGCGATGTACCTAGGTATGTCTTGAAGAGGCTTGCCGCATGAAAAAAGAAATCAATGTCTTTGGCAGCGGTCTTCATTCGCTCATAATCGCGCACATCACCAAGCAGATATCGAACTCTCTCATCTTCGAACTGCAGCTGCATTTCGAAAAGACTGTTCGCATCGTTTGAGAGGACTCGGACCACTTCGACACCCGATCCTGGAGCTGAACTGTAAGTTCTCGTCCTATAGAACCTGTTCCCCCAGTGACCAGTACTTTCTTTCCCGTACACGCTGATTTCAATCCACGAATTTCCTTCCTACTCATGAGTAGGTCGTCCTTCATGTGTACAGACGAAGAGCTACAGGCTTCAGGCCCTTACACGTGTGGGACGTGAAGGTGCGCGGTAGTATCACGTAGAACTCGCCTGTCTCGACACAGTTCGTCGCTTCAGCTCAGTCATCTGCTCTTCGTGAATCTTCTCGCCTCGTGCCGCCAGTCTGTATCCGAATCGCGGAAGGCTTGAACCCATGTAAACGAGCGAACTCTTCTGCGATCACCTTTGTGAGGTCTTTGATACGAAGAGATTTCATTTTCATGACAAGAATTTCACTGCCTTCGGTGGATACTCTAAGCAGGCGATCCACAGCGGTCTTCTAATCCAGAGCGAACCTGGTCATCTGCGGGTCACGTAGCCGCCTCGGCCAACCTGTCTGGCAAAAACTTTGGTGACGGACCCCCTTGTCTGGAGGACATTGCCAAAACGCACGCTGGTGAACTTTGCTTGACGTGGACCAAGGTAAGAGCTGGCGTCGACAACAAGCTTCTCGCAGAGCAGCTTTGAGGCCCCTAGAGTGCTCGTTGGGTTGACCGCCTTGTCGGTGCTTGTCAAGAGAAAGCCTTGAACGTTGTTCTAGGTAGTGATGACTAACATCATCGGCACGAAGAATTTGATAGACGCATCTTCAGCGAGCGGACTGTATTCTCCAATCGGCACGTGCTTCAAAACCCGGGATACGGACGCTACGCCAAGCCCAACTGGGTTGGTGGCAGAATCTGAAGAGTGAACACCGTTGTGTCGGAAGAAGCAAATCAGTTTCGCGTAAAGCGTTTTCTGGGAGTTCCGACGAAACCGCCCTTGATGAGAACATCCAGCAACTCTTTCAAGCGTTGTATCCGCGGTCTATCCTCCTCGGGTAGCAGATCCTGTGCTTCAAGCAATCGTTCCACTAGATTCAACAACTCTAGATAGAAGGGCATGATGACTTCTTGCCAGTAGCCGGGTGGAACTCTGAAATAGTATGGGTTTGCCTCGGTACCTATTTCAGCCTCCGAGGTAAAGAGAGAGCTTCTTTTGAAGTGAATCCAGCCAACTAGGACGGAAACTGGTGCTCCAACAAAGGTGGCCAATAGTGCAAACGGGACAAAATGCGGAAAGACGTCAAGCAGTGTTGGCATGTTTTTGATCGCAAGGTAGTAGACTGTAACAAGCGTTGACGCATATCCGAGCAAGAACGTCAAATATGTTGAATAACCTACTCTGAAGTAATACCACATCCTCGTAATTAGGCTGAGCTTAATCTGCAAATTCATCACGAATCCGCACACGCTTGCGCCTGACTTTTATTCAATTCGCTCTTCGAGGCGCCCACGGTGCTTACCGGGTTCACAGTTTTGTCGGTGCTTATCAGGACAAAGGTCTCGACATCATTGTACAGACATGCATCTATCACATTCTTCATCCCCACCACATTGGTCATCACAAGCTCGAAAGGATTGTACTCGCCAATCGGAACATGCTTCAAAGCCGCGGCATGAAATACGAAGTCGATGTCTTGAGCTGCTGTTTTCATGCGATCCTGATCTCGGACGTCTCCTAGGAGATAGCGGACTCTTTGATCCGTGAATTGCTGTTGCATATCAAACAAACCGTTTTCGTCGTTTGAGAGAACTCTTACCACATCAACTCGTGATCTGAGTAACTGTGTTGTGAGTTCTCGTCCTATGGATCCTGTGCCACCAGTCACAAGCACTTTCTTGCCGGCGTAGGGCTGAGTCAAGTAGCTTGCCTCGGGCTAAGAACATCTGAGAAACAATATACGCATTGTGTAGTTTCAGTGCTGTCAAAGTCAGCCATATGTCGAAATCTAACTTCCTGCGAACAGCAGATGATAGGACGCGTGCAGCCTAGTGGTCAGTCATCACGAGAGTATGATCAAACTTGAGAGCATGGAGATGTCGCGAATTCATGATGGTCGCGCTGTGACTCCTCTAACAAATCTGCTGACGTCCTGAGACGAGTTTGATGCTGCTGGGCGTCCTTATATACTGAGTAGTGCGTCCAGGTTTTCAAGCGGAAGTCACGTCACCAAAAGGGAAGACTCGTGGTACTCGGCGCAGTCAAGAACATGATCCTCAGCTTTTCGAGATTCAGCATTTGCAAACATCTCGACAAGGACATTCTTGGAATTCTCTTGATCTACACGCTCGCTCATGGGGCAATGCTTCTCAACAGAGGCATATTATGGGACGACTGGGTCTTCTACGTGCTCGACCCACAGAGTCAGATACCCGCCGCTATGCAGGCAGGTCTTCCTTTTGAAGGGGTCTATTTCAGATTACTATTCCCCTTAAGCAACATCATTCTATTCAGAGTCATCGTGTTCTTGTCGTATCTTCTGTCCGCCTTGTTATTGATGGATCTGATGAAGACTGTAACCGAAATCGATAATCTATCGAGATTCGTACTCGTGTCATTTTTTGCAGTACTTCCGTTGAATAGCGCTAGGCTTCCCGTAATCGATTCATTGTACGGGTTGAGTTATTTCACGTTCTTTCTCGGGGCTTGGCTCACCTCAAAATATGTGGAAAAAAGACGAGTAATCCTAAGAGCACTGATTCTATTGATCTTCTTCTTTTCATTTCTCAATACCAATTCCTTACTTGTTTTCTATCTACTGGTCGTGCTCTACGTATTATATCGCGAGAATAAAATCGAAAGATTGACGCTTTCGAGAATTATGAGGCTGTCAATGAAATACGCGGACTTCCTCGCGCTGCCCTTTGCATTTTGGGCTGTAAGGAACTTGATGTTCGTGCCTTACGGACTATACCAAGGTTACAATGTAATAGATGTAGCCAGCCTGGTGCGTCACCCAACGATCTTCATCAGGGCATTCTACAATCCGTTTCATCAGATCGTTATGAGATGCCTGCAGGTCTTGTCTCAAGGGATATTCTCCCTCCCGGTCTTTGTAGTATTCGTGGTAGGTTTTGTTCTGGCCTTGGTTTTTCTTCCGAAAAGGACGGTGCGGCGCTGCAGTGTAAGGCACGTGCCGACGATGCTTGCTTTCGGGTTGGTGTTTTTCGTCTTAGGCTCGTTTCCGTACCTTGCGGTTGGTAAATTGCCAAATCCTTTTGATAGCTTGGCATCCAGATACGAACTGTTGATTCCTCTAGGGGCGAGTTTCATAATCTACTACGGCTTGGAATTCGTGTTTGGAATAATGGGCAAGATAGTGTCCGCAAGACTGCACAGATCCTTTTCGTCGCTTTCGACGGCTCTTCTGGTATCGTTTCTGTTAGCTATGTTCGTGACCGTCAGCTTTGTCAGTTACATGGAATTCCAAAGAGATTGGTACAAGCAAGTATCCGTTATTGATGACTTCAGATCGAGTCAGGTCCTGCAGACCCATACTTCATTTCTCTTTGCGGATCATGCAGATTATTTGAACATGTATGGACGAGGTTACGCGTTTTATGAATATACCTCGATGATGAAGTATGTGTTTGGTGATGAGGTCCGGTATGGTTGCAACGTAATAGGTCATGCATATCTTTGTGATGAGAGTTATCTGAACTACTCCCTTTGGAATTTCCGGAACTACAAGCCGATAGCACCTGAGTACGTATGCAACATTTACAACGGGGGTGTGTACGACGGGACCACCGATGATTATCTCAGGATTTTAATGATGATGTATGATGAACTATTTAATCCGGACAAGTTCAATTCCACCGCTGAAATGATTGTCACCATGAGATGCGACCCCCTTGTTCCTACGGGATCCTACGCCCGTGATCTCCATCAACGCCCAAGCGTTTGGCCCACACTGTTGAGCAGATCTTCTGCGGAGACTATGTTGCCACTTTCAATCTGCACCTGCGTAAGCAACAAGGTTCCGTCTCCCGTCAATACAACCGAGCCTTCTCCAGGGCGGATCTCAATGACTCTGCCGGGAATCCTGCCAATGTAACGACGAGGGTTCTCCACTCGCCTGGCTGACCAAACGTACAACTTCTTGCCAGAAAGACAAGTATAGGCTCCTGAGTACGGACTACCTGTGGCGCGGATCAGGTTGTAAATCCGATCTGAGGAGTCGGACCAAACAATCTGGTTGTCCTCAGGAAGTCGCTTGCATGTGTAGGTCGCGCGAGAATGATCTTGAGGATGGCGTGCTTGAGTTCCCCTGACAAGAGCTGCCAAGTTTCGTTCGAGCAGAACTAGGTATGTCTGTGTCACGCGCTCAATGACTGCGCTAATGGTGTCGTCAGGGCCGATCGGCACGCGCTCTTGATCGACAATGTCGCCAGCATCCGTTTCCTCGGCAACCTCGAACAGTGTTACGCCAGTATGATCCTCGCCATTGATCATAGCCCACACTGTGGGCGAGAAACCCCGATATTCAGGTAACAGAGAATCATGAAACACAAAAGCCCCAAGGCGTGCCTTGCCATATACACTTGCAGGGATCACATAACGCCAACTAACGACAAACATGAGGTCGACGTTTGCAGATTCCCAAAACTCGTCCCAGCGCGCGCTCCGAAACTGCCTAGCTTCGAAGAACTCGCCACCCGCATTCAATGTCAATTTGCGAATGTCTTCAAAGAATTTTGGCTCCCATGGTTCCTCTCGAAAGCTGAACACGAGCAGCTCGGCTTCAGGCAGCAATTCGTGCAGTTTCTGCAAGAACAGGTATCCGCGCCGCGTCGCACACAATAACGCAACACGCATTCGCAAGTCCCAACCTTTATCCGAAGTTCTTCTGTCCTTGTGATATAGGATTTGGCCATGATCCGTGGGCAGGAATGCTGTGAAAGAAAGATAACTCGACAAATAAACGGAGCCAGAAAATCCGAGCAGTAGCTTTCAGGTATAATAGAGCGGTCGATCCCTAGTCTCAATGCTTGCCGGTCGGAGGATCCTGCAGGTTTGCCTCGCCACCGATTTTGCGACTGCTCGCTTAGTCAAGATTCTCATCCTTCTACGGAGAGTGCGTCTTGTCGCGACCCTTCCGATGTCCTAGAGCGAGTTACGTATGGAGGTCGATCCATCATTCTAAAATGCACGCGGGCAAGGTATTCACCAAGGATGCCTAGGGAAAACAGCTGTGTTCCCGAAAAGACGCTGATCAGTGAGGCCAAGAAGGAGAATCCCGGCACGCTACTGCCAAAGATCATGTAGCGACCTACTATGTAGATTAGAATTACAAAACCCAAGAAAGTGAAGGTAAAGCCGATCAAACTCGCAAGTTGTAAGGGCAAAATGCTGAAGCCCGTCATCATGTTGAAAGCGTGTACTAACAATTTTCTGAACGTATAGTTGGATCTGTCTCCATATCGCACCTCATGTTTCACTTTGACATAGCCAAAGCTCGCAGTCCCCCAACTCAACAATACGTCAATTGATACGAATGGACTTCGATAGCTGGCAAACGACTCGCACACTTGTGCACGGAACGCGCGGAATGCACTCACGTTGCGCGCAGTTTCTGCGCCCATTATGGTTTGGAGGACAAACTTCGTCGTCTGCGAAGCTAGATTGCGCCAAAAACCGTGCTGCTCCTTCTCTGGCGGACCGTACACCACGTCGTAACCTTCACCTAGTTTGTCTAGAAGCTTAGGAATCTCCTCGGGTGGATGTTGCAGGTCATCATCCATTGTAATGATTGTGTCACATTCAGCTGCTCGGATACCGCAGAGAAGTGCGTTGTGTTGACCATAATTGCGCATGAGTTTGATACCACGAACCCAACCGTATTTCTGACTCAATGTACGGATCACGTCCCAGCTCTTGTCTCTACTTCCGTCGTCCACCAGCACGACTTCGAAGCGATTGGCAAGTCTGGGCAACATATTCCCGAGCCGAGCAACTAGTTCCATCAAAGTTTCTTCGGCGTTGTATACAGGAATCACAACTGATATGCGAGGAAAAGACGACATCCGTCTTTCACGCTAAGCTGATGATTAGTCTGCCTCGACGCGTTTGAGGGTTTATGATTGCGAGGCCGGTCGGTTCGATCCAGATCTTGAAATCACTCCTCCTTCGCACGCCTCTTGGATCCTTCGAATAGCTTGCAGCGTCTCTCCTACCCTCCCTCACCACTCCATCTTTGGACCTTGCTGCTGACGATATAGCCATACTTCTGGGGTAGCACACCAACCATTGGTAACCTCAGACACGCCACTAGACAGATATCACGATGTTACTAACGACAGGTGGCAGTAATAAACAACTGCTTCCACGAAATGCGATCTTCTTGACTTGGAGGCTAAGACATAGCTAATTCCCTTCGGGCGATCGCCAACAGTGATGTACCGATTGGCAATCGACAGCGGTGTGCCACTAGATGCATCTCCGGCAACAGCGCTAGGGCAAGTAGCTCATTGATCCAGCGCGGGACATTCAGTTCGGATGCTAGCTCACGCATGTCACTCTCATTGCAACTCGAATGCTGATTGCTAGGTCTCGATAACCTTCGCCGTAGCCAAACTAACGGAAAGACTGTCCCCATGAACTCAGTAAGGTATTCGATCCGGTAACCTGTGAGCGCCAGCTTTCTGGCTATTTCATCGGTCTCGTAGCGCCGGTGGTGACGAGATTCTTCGTCAAGTTGCCCCCAGAGCGACATGTGGGCAGGCACCGTTAACATAAGCGCCCCTCCCGGAGCCAGCAGATCCCCAAGATCTTCGAGTGTACTAGTATCGTCTCGTAGATGTTCCAGTACATCGAAGAGACCAATCAGATCAAACTCGCCACAAAAGGGTGGATTTTGCACATCACCTCGCACTATAGCGCATGACGTACGTCGATGAGCATAATGAAGTCCTTCTGCGAAAACATCCATTCCTACAATTTTGATATGTGGACAGACGCGCTCCAGGGCACGCAACATATTGCCTGTTCCGCAACCTGCATCCAACACCCGATAATCTGAGCCTCGGTCCTTGCTTAGCTGGCGAACCAATTTCGCAACAATAAGGTTCCTCGCACGAAACCAGAAATGCTGATCCTCATATGCAAATAACAGCCTGAAACATGTTCTATCGTAACTCGGATTCAAGAAAGATCACGATGTTGTCGACTCGGTGCCCTACTTGCCGTCAAACTCATTAATCGTGGTCACCACGTGCGTTTGGCCCTCTTCGCTCAATTCGTTGTGGAAAGGGAGACGAAGTAAGCGGTCACTTACGTACTCGGTCACCGGACAATCTCCTGCTTTTCCACCGAACCGCTGGCCCATGTTGGATAGGTGCAAAGGGAGGTAGTGGAAAACACTGTCAATACCACGAGACTTCAGGTGTTTGATCAGAGCCTGACGTTGTTGCAAGGAAGGTAGAAGCAAATAGAACATATGGTACGATTGATCACAGTGTCCTGGTACGAACGGCAGCTTCACGTCGTGCTTGTCGGCCCACCCACGAAGATGATCGAAGTAGTATTTCCATATGCGCATCCTTCTGGCTTGGATTTGCTGTTTTGCCTCGAATTGAGCATACAAGAAGGCTGCGAGCATGTCTGACAGAACATAGCTGGAACCAAGGTCGACCCAAGTGTACCTGTCAACTTGGCCGCGGAAAAAGAGGCTGCGGTTAGTGCCCTTTTCTCGGATGACCTCAGCACGTTCCACGTACTGCGGATCATTGATCAGTAGCGCGCCTCCTTCGCCACAAGTGAAATTCTTGGTCTCGTGGAAACTTTGTGCTGCAAGACAACCAAATGTGCCCAAGAATTTATCCCTATACTTACCAAACAGTCCGTGAGCGTTGTCCTCGACAACAGCCACACCGTATCGTTGAGCGATTTCCAATATGGCATTCATCTCACACCCCACACCTGCATAGTGCACCGGCAGGATCGCTTTAGTTCGAGGTGTGATTGCTTGTTCCAGTTTTGTCTCATCTAGGTTGAGCGTATTCTGCCTTATGTCAACGAAAATAGGTCTTGCACCCCGCAGCACAAAGGGGTTCACTGTGGAGACAAAGGTGAACGATGGGACAATGATCTCATCTCCAAGTTTAGTATCCAGTAGCAGGGCCGCCATTTCGAGAGAATGAGTACAAGAGGTCGTAAGTAAGGCTCTTGAAACTCGCAGTTCCTCTTCGAGGAACCTTTCGCATTTCTTGGTGAACGTGCCATCCCCAGATATGTGACCGTTTGCAATAGCTTCGCTAATGTACCTCATCTCGTTGCCAACGAGAGAAGGCTGATTGAAGGGGATGTGACGACTTTGCATCAGCACCTATCCTCAGATAGGGTCATCAGAATGATTCGCTTGAAAATATCTCGGTAGGTCGAGTCTTGGGACATGCTCGCCCGATCTCTCTCCATCATAGTTGTAGTTGACTTCTCTCCCCCAAGACAAGATGATATGCCTTGGGCAGCGTGCCGTTACGTCCTAGGATCTCAGTTTCGCCACCGATGATGCTGTCTGTGATTCTCTGTTTTGCATTGATACGGCATCCGTCCATAACGATGCTGTTCTCCAACTCGCATGAAGATATTCGGCAACGATTTCCAATACTTGTGTAAGGGCCGACGTAGGTCCCAGGTTCGATGATAGTTTCTCTTCCGACGTAGGCTGGGCCTCTAATTGTTGAACCTCTGCAAACAAACGCTCCTGCCTCGATCCTAACTCTCCCTTGGATAACTGCACTCTCCTCTATGTCTCCACGTATTTCGGAGTTGGGTAGCTTCTCATCCAAGATGAGCCTATTGGCCTCCAAGATGTCCTCCGGAGTTCCCGTATCTTTCCACCAGCCTTCAACGAACCTATGCTGCACATCGTACCTCGCCGTCAACAGAGATTGAATGGCGTCGGTAATCTCCAGCTCACCTCGGAAACTAGGCTTGAGTTTGCTGATCGAATCAAAGATTATCGGAGTGAAGAAGTAGACTCCCACTAACGCAAAGGGACTTGGGGGCTGCTTTGGCTTCTCAATGAGAGCTTCTAGTTTTCCTGCTTGATCAAACTTCGCTACACCAAAACGTTCGAGAAAGAGAAGTTTTGAAACGTCCGAGAGCAAGACCATCGCATCAGCGTTGCTTGAGGAGAAGGCGGTTGCATGCTCGCTGATGCCACCCTTCAGGAGGTTGTCGCCGAGGTATACAACAAACTTGTCTTTCCCAACAAATTCCTTCGCGAGGCTGACGGCGTGAGCTAAGCCTTTAGGTTCACCTTGGGGAATGTAGTGGAGCTTCATATCAAGGCTCGAACCATCGCCATAGTATTCACGGACTTTTTCAGGCCATACTGAGCCGAGAACGATTGCCACTTCTTCCACTCCGGCATCTCGGATGTCCTCTAGGCAATACTGGCTGATCGGTTTGCCTGCAACGGGTATGAGTTGTTTTGGACCTGTGTGGGTTAGTGGTCTCAATCTCGTGCCGGATCCGCCGTGTAGGAGAACGCCCTTCATTTCCGTTTGTTCGCCTCGAAACCGATGTGGATTAGGATCATGTTTAAGCTGTTTTCTGTCAGGCTAGTCAGTACATCAGGGCCTAAAATTCTCTGATTCTGGAGCTACCATTTCTCCTTCCATGGAGTTGGGGACAGGATCTTTCGGCTTAGAAGAGGTTTCCACCACGATTCGTGGTTGACGTACCATGCCACGGTTTCCTCAAGAGCCTCTGAGAAGTTATGTTCGGGTTGCCACCCCAGCCGATCTCTAATTCTCGTTGAATCGAGGCTGTAGCGGAAGTCATGTCCGGGTCTGTCCTCCACGAATTGAATCAGGTCAGGCGGCTTCCTCAGAATCTTCAGCACGCGTCTGGCAATTTCCAGATTCGGTAATTCATTTCCTGCTGAGACATTGTATACTGTTCCTGTCTCACCTTTTTGAATTGCCAATTCGATTGCTCTGCAGAAATCCAGTACGTATACCCAGTCACGAACCTGCATTCCGTCGCCATAGAGGGGGATTTTTCTTCTGAGCAGGGCACTGATTATCGCTTTAGGTATGAATTTCTCCGGGAACTGGCGAGGCCCGAAATTGTTTGTGCATCTTAGCGTGACCGTGGGCAAGCCGTATGTCTTGTGGTATGATTCAACGAACATGTCGGCTGCTGCTTTGGATGCTGAGTAGGGGCTCGAGGTCTGAAGCCTATCAGTCTCCTTGAAAGTTGAGTTGCTTGACGCGCTACCATATACCTCGTCAGTGGAGATGTGAATGAACTTTGTTATGTTGCTTCTCCGAGCGGTCTCCAAAAGGGTGAAGGTCCCATGAACGTTGGATCCAAGAAAGCTTCCAGGGTTGGAGATGCTTCTATCCACATGTGTTTCGGCGGCGAAGTTTATAACAACATCGGCGGTCTGCATGAATTTCGCGACAAGCCTCTTGTCAGCAATATCGCCCTTGACAAAGTGATATCCTTCGAGGTGTGCCAGATCGCTCAGGTTTTGGCGCACAGCTCCGTACGAAATGGAATCAACGTTTACTACGGCCGCGAAATTCCTCTTCTCGAGAACAAATCGGATGAAGTTGCTTCCGATGAAACCTAGTCCTCCTGTAACTAAGAGCCTGTCCAATGAAACTCCCTGGACTATTCGCCAGTTCCTAGTATCGACTTAGGGCGTGTAAAACCTATCTGCTGTCGGCAGATAACTTCAGCGCAACCTGCTGGAACCGTCGTGCTGCTCAGCTCCAGTTCAGCTGGTGGTACCACTTGGTCCAATTTTTTCTATGATAGCGGTTGAAGCAAGCTCAGTCAGGCTGACCAGCGCAAGTGATAGCGCAACAACTTGAATACCAGCAGCGACCACAAGCTGAAGTTGAAAGTCATAGCAACTTCCGTAAGCAACTCGCCATCTCTCGTTTCTTGGCTCTACTTCGACCCGTCCCTATTGATTTGGCACTTTCGTGCCTTGTTGGCATGGGCCGATTAGGCTCATAGACACAAGTGCAAGCATTTCACATATCAACCAAGGCGTTTCCAGTCAGAGTGAACAGGTGAGGGCGACCTACGTGCGGAAGTCGCAGTCGGCTCTCCTATTTGCGCTTCTTGTATTGATTCCTGTCTTGATTTCTCAAAGCCCAGCAACAACCTTGCCACATTACCTCCCATCTTCTTCGCGGCCCCGCGTTGTCAGAGAGGCTGGTTCACTTCCTAGCCATGATTTTTGGGAGAATCTTTGGCAGTGGCTTAATCAAATACTGCGTCCGAAGCGAAATCTTCTACAAGAGCTTGTTGGTTCAGTGACTGATCGCTTCGCGTTGGCTCAGCAAGTGTACGCTGCTGGACCGCACACCGTGACAACTAAAGGGAATGCGCAAATCGACACATCGCAATCGAAGTTTGGCGGAGCGAGCGGCAGGTTCAACGGATCGGGAGACTACCTCTCCACCCCGAATTCCACGGATTGGAATTTCGGAACTGGAGACTTCACTGTTGATTGTTGGGTAAGACGGAACGGTAACACTAACTATTGGGGGCTTGCCGGGGCTTCCTCCAGTCCAACTCCAAACAGGGGTTGGGATATTGCATTTAACAATGCTAATCAAATATATGTCGCCAGTAACGCCTCTGGTACATGGCAAGTTGATCTTACAAGTAGCACCACGGTTGCCAATTTAGCGTGGACGCATGTTGCGGTTGTCCGTAGCGGCAATACATTGACAATATATTTTGATGGCACGTCCGTTGGAACCAAGAATGTGACTGGCTACAATTATGACTCTGCTGGACTTGGGCTCGCCATCGCAAGAATCTACGTAGACTATGATGGTTACTACTTTAGTGGATGGATAGACGAATATCGCATCAGCAAAGGCTTTGCCCGCTGGACACGCAATTTTGCTGTTCCCACGTCTGCATACACGTCCGACAGTTACACTGTTCTACTTCTGCACATGGACGGAGCTAATGGTTCAACTAATTTCGTAGACAGCAGTGGACCTAGCGGCCCAGATTTTTCTTTGGCAGCGTCGCCGTCAAGCCAGAGCGTTGGCGCTGGAGCCACGGCGTCTTACACGTTATCTCTAGCTGCTCTGAACGGCTACGATAGCTCTCCAACAACTATCAACCTCAGCGTCAATTCCGGCTGTCCTTCCGGTGTAACCTGTAGCATTTCGCCAAACTCCATGGGCTCAAGTAGCCTACCCGCCACCGCGGCCCTCTCCGTTCCGACATTGATCACAACCCCAGCAGGAACAACCTCGATAATCGTGACGGCCACCGATGGAACACTCACCCATCAAGTATCAGTCGGCTTGACCGTAAGCGGAGCAGGATCCTACCCATTCGCTGTAAGAGCGGGAGCCACACAGGTCGTGGTCACTGTATCATGGACCGGAACCGGCACGGCCTCAGTTACGATCGCTGGTCCGAGCGGGAACCCAACTCTGTCTGAATCTGGGGCTGTCGTCTACGATAGAATCTCATACGTAAGCGGCTCCTCCACTCCAACCAACATTCACCGAGTTGCGTTCACACTGAGCAGCCCGCCCACTGGAACATGGACGGCATACGTCTCCCTGTCAGGCAGCTACACCGTAACAATCGAAGTAAGTTAGCCTAACTGAGACCTGCATGGGTGCCGCACATGGCCGCAACCAGGCGATGCCTGCTCCTTTTCATCTTGGTAGCCTTCCCATTTCCATTTCTGCAATCAATACTTCTTTGGCAAACGGCTTCGGGAACATCAGGTACTTGGAAAGATACCACTCCGCCTGAGCTCCAGACGATTCAGCCATCTCGAAAGCGGGACTCGAATAATACGGCCCTAATAATTTTGGACACAGACTTGGTCCAAGGGATGAAGCAGGCGATTCGGTTTATTGAAGGACAGGGAGGAGAAGTCGTCCACGTTTACCCAACGCACGTACTCATCGGATACGTGTCACGTCAACTAGGAGCTCGAATGGTCGGACAGGTGGGCATTCAAGACATCGTATACGATGTGGCGGATCCGAAGAAGTACAGCAAATACGGAAAAACCGCGGAGGCGGCCGTAGAAGCATGGAACAATAACTTCAAAGGACGATCGAAGCTAGTTGGACTTGAGCCGCCACCAGGGTTCCGAGAACCCCCACCAATAGCAAACGATGCCTTCAAGCGGCCTAAGCAACTCAACAGGACAGGCCCAGCAGGAGCAACTCCAGCACTTAGTCCGAATGCTCTCCTGGCTCCGAGTCAAGCGCCCGGATTCCTAGACACAAGTGAGTACTTTATGGGTGAAGTAGCCGTTGGAATAATCCTACCAGAAAGCACTGGAGCCGCAAGCACAGAGAACTGGGATACCACCAGGCAAAACTACGCGGTTAGCGAGATCCAAGCAGCGCTGAACTGGTGGGACGCTAGGGATCCCAACGCGCGGCTAACGTTTGTCTATGATGTGAGACTGTCTGTTCAGACTGCGTACGAACCCATAACACGCCCACAGTCCGACGAGGGTCTATGGATTGCTGAAGTTATGGCGAATCTAGGCTTCTCGTCCGGAAACTACTTCGATAGAGTCTACTCCTATCTCAACAACCTCCGCAACGCACTCGGAACAGACTGGGCCTTTGCGATATTTGTTGTAGACAGTCTGAATGACTCAGATGGCTATTTCAGCGACGGATACTTCGCATATGCTTACCTTGGAGGGCCCTTCGAAGTGATGACCTACGACAACGATTACTATGGCATTTTCAACATGGACGCGGTTACAGCTCACGAGACGGGGCACATCTTCTATGCACTCGACGAATACGCGTCAGCGGGCTACGGCTGCACGGCAAGCAGCGGTTACTTGAACATACAAAACCAGAACAGCGCATACCCATACGCGGGAGCTTGCCTAACCAATGTGGCAAGCATTATGCGTGGCCAAGTCTCACCCTACACGGCGGGCGCTGTTGATTCATACGCTAGGCAGCAGGTTGGCTGGAGGGATCTCGATGGGGACACCGTCATGGATATTCTTGACTTCGAACCCCAGACCACCCTCAATCCCTACTCTCCTGACCCAACCAGTGACTCAACGCCGACCTTCACCGGATCTGCCACAGCCTCTTCCAGCGCGTACCCCAACAACAATCCCCTCCCATGGAGCAGCGGAAACTCCATCACAATCAACAAAATCGCAACGGTCGAGTACAGAATCAATTCGGGCCCCTGGATCTCCACAACCCCAAGCGACGGGGCTTTTGACGGAACTAGTGAAGCATTCACTTTCACCACCGCTCTTCTCGCAGATGGAACGTATACCTTTGAGGCGCGAGCGGTCCACACTGCTGGAGCAGCCGATTCAACCGCTGCGAGCGACATCCTCGGCATCGTAACCCAGTACCAATTAACGATCTCTGTCAGTCCACCGGGTGGAGGTTCCACGAACCCTGCTGTCGGCTCGTATATGTATGATTCAGGCACATATGCATCCGTCACAGCCACTGCGGCAACTGGATACTCTTTCTACTATTGGAGTTTGGATGGGACAAACGTAGGAAGTAGCTCTTCATATGCTGTCATGATGAACTCGGCTCACATTCTGACCGCATTCTTCCGAAGCACTTCGTCAATTTCTGTTGGAGTATCCCCCACATCGATATCGCTAGGGTCGTCGGTCACCATTTCTGGTGCCATAACGCCTACGCAGCCATCGCCTGGAATTCAAGCTGGAACTTCGGTGCTGTTAGCCAACAGTTCAGATGGCGGGAACAGTTGGAGTGTTTTTGTCATAACCCAAACTGATGGCTCGGGCACCTATTCCATAGTCTGGTTTCCGCCATACTCAGGAACATATCAGCTGAAGGCAAGTTGGGCTGGCAACGAAAATTATGCAGGCGCATCAAGCACTGCTGCTACGTTAACCGTCACAGGCAGCCGGCCACCGCAGATTTCGTTGCTCGTCTCAGGACCAGGGACGGCAACAAAAGGGACTTCAGTAACGTTTGATGTCCTGGTCGCTAACCCTGATGGTTCCGGTGTAACCACGACGCTTTACATCGAGGTCAGCGGCCCGGGAGGCTACTATTACTTCGACACGCTGCAAGTCACATTAGCCGCAGCGGCAACAGGAAGATTCCAACTTACTTGGCAGGTTCCTTCAGGTCTCCAGACTGGAGACTACCGAGTCGTAGTAGGACTGATTCCTCCCACGCCGGCATCCGTTGGTCAAACGCTGATAACCATCACTTAATCCACCAAGCATGAGAATCACATCCAGTTGCCTTGCTCACCACATCAAGTCATTCTCAAAGGAGCCTTCACCAATCTTACGTGTCGCTGTCAAGCTGGACGTGGAGGGAATTTGCGTAGAAAATGGTTTATACTTTATCGCAACCGTTACGTCAACCGATGCGGGCGGATAGGAAGACTCGTTTTTGAAGTCTGCCATTTCTTTTTGGGAAGTTGGGAGGATTGGGCGAGCAATCTCGCATTTGCTCTCTGTTTTCTTGCGCGATAGGACCGCATTCTTACTCCTGATGGTGGGTACCGCATCATTCAAGCTCTGGCTCAGCGGTTTTGCTCCGGCCACTGACAGTCTACGAGAGATGCTTCGGTTTGTTGGGGTGTCGTCCTCCCTTGGTCCTTGGATAGCGCTGGATGCTCTGATCTACGGTCTTTGGCGCTCAGTGACGCTATCTAACGCGACTGCGGCGATTTGGTGGGCGACTCCGCCGACGGCGATGTCAAGTGATTTACGCCTGCTCTCACTGCTTCTTCGCCTGCCGAGTTTTGTCTTCGATGTTGGCATCGCGATCACGCTGTACCTTCTTGTTCGAGAACGTGCGACGACGCGCCAGGCTAGACTCGTCAGTTTGCTGTGGTTCTTGAATCCTTATGGGATCTTGGCCATTGAAATGCTGGGAGTACCTGATGTAGCTGTATCCTTCTTGACCGTGCTTGCGGTCGCATTCTTCCACAAGAAGCGAATACTTCTCGGTAGCGTGTGCATCGCGGCCGGGATCGGTATCAAATTGTATCCGATCCTCTTACTCCCACCGATCCTGTTCTACTGTAGACGCGAACTGGAAATTCAGCGGAGATCTAGGCTTGCTCTTGTCTGTCTATCGTTCTTGGGCTTGGCTGGGTATCTGACTTGGGTTTTCCAGCTTGGTTCCGCCCTTGTAATCTATGTGCTGACAGAATACACTCCAGTCACTCAACCCACGGGTGCGCTGTTCGAGTACATCATGGCAACTCGAATTAGTCCAGCCGCTGTCGCCTTGGTCCTACTGTACTTTGTTGTTTGGCTACTTGGCAGAACACACCAGATCACGGATCTGATACTGCCAGTGTTCCTCGTATACCTGACCTTTTCAAACTCATACCCGCAATACTACGTATGGGCTATGCCTTTCCTAATGCTCGACATCGTTCTACTCAAGCGGCACCACCTCAGCCTTTTGAGCGCACTTGTTGCACTCGTGCTCGGATCCTGGTTCATATCCTCTAAGGGCTTCTTGACACCTAGCGGATACAGCCTTCTCCTTATTCCGCTCCAGGGGAGCAATTTACCTTGGTACTCGCAAGCAGTTCGCTCATTTCTAGAAAGCAGCGCAACCAATTCTCTGCTGACCCCCCTACTCCATGCGGCCCTAGGTGCGACAACTTTCATCTACGCAATCGAAATCATTCGCTTCTGGTTCAGACAAACCACGAAAGAATCCGAACCGTTTCACTAACGGTGTCACATATGCTAGGTTTCTCGCGCAGATCGACACTGTTGGTAATTGCAACTTGCGGACTTAAGGTCATAGCAACAACTCTCGTTCCGTTCTATTCTCCACGAGCTTGGAGCGGCGACTTTTTCAACTGGGTTTCGGGAGCTCAATCTGTCTTCATCACCCTAAGCACTGGCAATCTGCCTTCAATCGCCAGCACCGGCGCATATACAGGTCTCATGGTCGTGCTGGCGCCGTTTTTCTGGCTATGGACAATCGCCCCGATTCCCCATCCTACCCTGGTCGAAATGGCGGCTACGCCTTCCAACTCGGAGTACCTGTTGGTCTTGATTATGAAGATTCCAATCATTTTGTCCGATCTGCTGGTCGGCATCGTGACGTCGCTCATAGTTCAGCGGACAACGAGATCGGATATGGTCGCGCAAAAAGCTTTTTTTGCTTGGTATCTCAACCCGTTCAACTTGTTTTGGATGTACTATTTCGGAGGATTCGATGTACTACCAACCTTGGTTCTACTTCTAGCAGCCCTGTTCGGTAACAAGAATCAGTGGGTTAGAAGTGGCTTCTGTTTGGCAGGCGCTAGTCTGCTCAGACTCTTTCCTGTCTTGCTATTTCCATTCTTCCTGATTTACAGCTCGAGAGAAGGCTCGCGTTCGTGTCTGAAGCTGCTCACTTCGTTCTTCGTGCCTATAGTTGTGGTGTTTCTCAGTCAACTGTATGTGACCAATTCTGTTCGAACGCTCGTAACGACCATTGTGGAAGTTCCACTCAGACAATTCTGGCTATTGAAGTACCTTGGGTTTTCAATTACCGCTGGGCTTTTCCTGTTGGCTCCTTTCCTTCTCCTCGTTCAGTTGTTCTTGACTAGGGCATTCTGGAGGAATCATCCGACATTCTCGCTAGTACATTTCTGTATGGCTCCTTTGCTGGCGCTCTTCGTCGGCTCATATCATAATCCGTATCACTTCTTGTGGGTTTCACCGTTCCTGAGCGCCTACTACGCATTGGAGAAAAACGGACTACTGTTGTACGTCTGGATTTTCCTATCAGCGTCTCTATACTCATTCGGATGGGATGTGAGCCTGCCACTTTGGATCATACAGCCTCTCCTCGCAGGTACGTTCTTCGGTTTCAAAGCCGTCTATCTTGTCAAGTTGAATTTTGAAGCATTGAAATCACGAATACTGGACATGCTCAGGTTCCATGATCTCAACTTTCAAACGTGAGGGTTCGTCGCGAAAATAGAGTGAAGTGTTGAACAAGCATTTCTCGCGACGGAAAAACGTCCGAGAGAATTGTGCCAGACTGTCTGGTTGTTTGTCCCTAACAGAGCGCGCCTTTTTGTTCTATGAACGCTCGGACTTCTTCGAGGTTCTTGAATGTTCCTATGTCGTAGTGGCGTTTTTCCGTCAAGTAGGCGAAGACTGGTTTCCCTTCCTGCAAGAGCATTGGAATTATGTCGTGCGCGATGTCCGTGTTGGGCTTGCAGTACGACAGAACTTCCTTTTCGAGGATGTCTATGCCTATGCTTATCGGATACTCTTTCAACACTGGCTTCTCCTCAAAGTAGGTCACCCTTCCATCTTCCGCAACTCGCGCCACACCGTAATCAATCGGGACTGACGTGCTCATAGCGACAGTGCAAACGGACTTTTTCTCAACATGATAGTCAATCATGGCCTTGAGATTCATGTCGGTGAGTACGTCACCATAGTACACAAGAAACCTGTCGTCTAGTAGGTCCGCCGCTGCGCCGACCGCTCCCGCTGTCCCGATTCGCTTGGCAACCGAATATTCGACATTGACTCCGAAGCGGGAGCCATCTCCCATGTGGTTCCGAAGAAGTTCAAGTTCACTATCAGAAACAAGCATTACAATATCGCTAATGCCGTAGTGTTTCAGATAGTCGATTATGTATTCTATAACATACTTGCCGCCGATTGGGATCAGTGCCTTTGGGACGTAGGCCGTGACCGGGTAGAGCCGTGTCCCGGCCCCCCCAGCCAAAATAGCAGCCTTCAAACACATCGACCCGCTAAATGCCCCACATAGTGCTTTAAGGCTGAGCATCCTTCCCAGATATTGCGGCTCACCCTGGCCCATCCAGGTTCTCAGACTTCATCGGGGACTAGATATCACATCTGGCTGAAGTTCATTTGAGCTCCAATGAAGACATTGCCTATCGTGCGTGCTTGCCGGTCTTCAAGCCCAAGCTCGTCCTCTCATCCAGCCTACCAATGGGGCAATGTCACTTCGTGATAGACAGTATGGTCTCAGGTCGCTCGTGGGGCGGATTCAGGGTCGTCGAAAACCTGAGCCTAAACGAGGTTAAGGTGTTGGCACGGACGATGACGACCAAAACGATGCTTGCTGGGATACCAATGGGTGGCGCAAAGGGAGGCGTCTCAGTGTCTGGTACGCAGTACGACAGAGGTGAATTACTGCGCTTCGTTTCCAAGACCGTGGGCCCGTACTTGAAAAGGCGCCGCTACTTCGTCGGAACCGACATTGGGTTTACTGAATCAGATGCGAACTGCCTCTATGAGTATTCAGGCAGCAAAATGAAAGTCTTCTCAGGAAACATGACGGTCGGAGAGACTTGCGCAACAGGAATTGCGGCAAGCTTGGAATACCTTCAATCCAATGACATTTGCCGATTTCAGAAAAGAACTGTTGCACTGGAAGGCTTCGGCAGAATCGGATCTTCTACAGCCCAGCTACTATCGTCCAGAGGCTTTTGCATCGTAGCTATTTCGAATCTAGCCGGAACGCTGTATGACAGGCAGGGCTTGGACGTAGGCGAACTGGTTTCAATTTGGACTAGAACTCCGCAGGCCATTCTATCGACTTATTCCAAGAATCATGATGCTGCCGTTGTTCTTCCTAGGGAGGCGCTGCTTTCTGTTGAATCGGAGATTCTCATACCCGGGGCAAGAGCGTTAGTCATTGATGAGAAGGAGGCAGAACAGGTCAAGGCTAGAGTCGTCTGTCCGATTTCCAACGCGCCACTGACACTGCTTGGTGAGGAAAAGCTCGCAAGGCGCGGGATAGTTTCAGTACCTGATATTGTTTCGAACAGTGGAGGCCTGATCGGCAGTTTTGCGCAACATCTCGGAGCCAACACAACACAGACTAGAACCGTCATTTGCGATGTCATTACGCGTAACCTGGATTACCTGTTTGCGAACCTTCCAGTCAAGGGAGTCCCCAAGAAGATTGCCGCCGCCGCTGCGTTGGAAAGGCTGGAAAAAATAAAGAAGTCTGAAAGGATTGGAATGCTGAAGTTCCTCTCTCCTTGGATTCGTACTCTGGGCTTGCATGCGCTATTATATGGGTTCAAGGAGTACCTGGGCTTGAAAATGGGAGGCTAGGCGTACTCTGCTCCAACTCATGTTCACGCATCCCATGAGCCGCTGCTACAGTTGCTGAGCCAGCTATTGATGAGTGATAGGGGTGCTTTCTAGGAACGAGGTGGAAATGCTACGTGTATGGGATCGCGTAGCCTCACACTTTCGAGATCGCTATTTGTCCAATGGCGGAGCCGCGTTCAAATTCAAGGACTTTGCCTTTCGTGAAGTCTACGGTGAGCTAATCGTGCAGACAGTTCGGCTGCTGCCAGCGCACCCGAACATACTCAAGACGGATCTGTGGAACGAAGGTGTGGAGGATGGCCGGAACCTTGCCATTTTTGCGCAAACTGGAAATAACGACCCAAACCTGGTGTGCATCGATCTTTCAAGGTACGTCTGCGAGTCAGCGAAAACGTTAGAAAAGTCCGATTTCTCCATAGTGCAAGCAACACTCTTGGCATCCCCATTCAGGCCTTCGTTCGATCTCATAATCGATGCATCCACTGTCGACCACCTGCCGGAAAAGCTTCGACGGGTTTGGATTTCTGCTGAGGCATCAATGTTGAGAAACAAAGGATTCTTGCTGATTTCGTTCGATTGCCGACTCAACTTGTTTAACGAATTGTATCACAGGTTCTTCACTCGGAAGATGTACCCCGAGTGGACCTTGGTACCCTCGAGAGTTCGTGCGCAACTTGAGATATTAGGGTTCACAATTGTCCGGGAGCATGCGATATTCATCGCCGGCTTCTTTTGGGGAACACACAGGCCCCTATTCCCGTTCGCACGCATGTTGAGGCGCCGAGGCGTCTTCGAATTCTTGAAGAAGATGGAGTTGTCCAAACATTCTCGCCGTCTGTCATTTATTGCTCCTCAGTATGTTATTGTGGCAAGAAAGGTGTGCAACGAGTAACTGGGTGGTTGTCCAGAAACGCGCATGGCTTTTCCACAGATCCTTGCTGTGGACTCTCTCATTGCTACAAGGAAGAGGTTCATCATACCTGTATTAGTAATCACTGTGGTTCGGACGGTCTACGCGTATATCCTCTATCACGCATTGCGGGCTGGACCGAACTTCAGCGTTCCTTTCATGAGCATCTGGAACTTCAAATTGCCGTATGATTGGCTGTACTTGTTCTCTGCATGGGACAGTGGGGCATACCAAACTATTGCCGTACAATGGTACCCCGCGACGCTGTCTCCTTACTGGAGCTACTTTCCACTTTACCCGGCTACTTTCAGACTGTTAAGCGTACTCGGAATAGACCCAGCACTGGGAGCATTTCTTGTGTCGGCAACCTGTGGTCTGGCCAGCACTGTTGCCTTCCAGGGCGTGGCTGAAGGGTACTTTGATAGGCGGGATTCGCTGGTGGCAACTTCCCTGTACTTCCTTTTTCCACCAGTCTTCGTTTTTTCAGCGGCGAGTTATCCCGAATCACTTTTCCTACTGCTGAGCCTACTCTCTTGGTACCTGCACCGGAAGCAAAAGGAGCTGCAGGCCTGCCTGGCAGCTGGCTTATGTTCTCTGAGCCGCCCCGAGGGAGTCCTTATGGTCATTCCACTTGTGTTCGATTATCTCAAGCGTGGGCAACTCAGAAAACTCCCGTATCTTATGATTCCATTGTCTGTAACTGTGGGATGGGAGCTGTACGGTTTCGTTTTGACAGACGTGTGGTTGCCGACGCGAGCGGCCGGGATTTTCTGGAACACTGCGAATGCACAGGCTGTCAAGAGAGCTGTACAGCAGCTGTTTCAAGGTGATTTAAGTTCGATCGCGATCCTCCTTCCATACTCAGGGCTGATCGTGGCCATCGTAGTAATTCTCGTTGTCGTCGTGTTCTTGGCGTGGAGAAATTGGAAGATCGACAAGGCACTTTGCTCGTACATTCTCGCTTCGACGTTTCTTCTCGGTGTGTCGACTTCTATTGCGTATCGTTCATTCCCAAGAATATTGAGCTTCTTCTTTCCGATCGGCCTCGCGCTCCATACAAGGAACCTGAAGTTGCTTGTGACGGTGGTTCTTCTGTTCTTGGCACTCGACTACGCGGCTTGGCTTGCGTTCCTTACGGATGGATTCTATTGAACATGGATTTGCAAAAGCGGAAGTCAGCTGGGCTTCTGCAATGATGTTGCAGGTTCTTCGCAATTGGGCATGGCTTGAACGCTCGCAATGGTTCAGCAGGAAGCGACTGATTGAAATACAGAACAGAAATCTGAAAAGGGTTCTCAGGCACGCGTACGAGAAAGTCCCATTTTACTATAGAACCTATGAGGCCGCCGGGCTCTCTAGGTTCGAAGAAATGGACGCGATCCGAATCACTCAGCTTCCAATTGTCACGAAGGATGTCTTCAGAGCGGCACCATTGCAGGAGAGAACTGCAGTTGATGTAGCCGCAGATTCATGTATGCCACTAGTAACCTCCGGCACCTCGGGCCAAGCAGTGAAGGTATTGCAGGACCCGTATTCCGCCGCCTACCGCGAAGCACTCAATCTGCGTTTATTGTGGGCGTATGGTGTAAAACCTTTGGACAGGATTTGTAGGGTTAGACTCAGAGTAAGACCAGAGCTTGCGGTTGCCCTAGCCGAGAGACATGGCGTTTGGGGATATCTTCGAAGGAGATTCAGCAGAACGTTACTTTCGGCTGGCGATATTGGAGATCACGTCGACTTCTGCTCGACTTGGAAACCCGCGGTCTTGTTCGCGGCTGGTTCCTATTGCAGAGCATTGATGGACATGTGTGAGAGACTTGGGCGACGCCTTAGCTTCAAGGTCGTGATTACGACTGGTGAGATGTCAGACAGATCAACCAGGAATCGCATCAGCGAAGAATTCAACGCTGAAGTTTTCGACCACTACGGGATCGAAGAAGTAGGCTCGATCGCATGGGAATGTCCAACACACACGGGTCATCACATCAACAGCGACTCGCTCGTAGTGGAATTGCTGAGGAACGGAGAACCCGTTGACGGCAATGAGCCTGGGGAGGTGCACGTCACATCCTTCCACTCACAGGCTACCCCGATTATACGATATTCGACTGGAGACGTGGCAAGCCAATCAGATGAGGAATGCCCTTGTGGAAGAGGCCTTCCGTTGTTCAGGAACTTGGAGGGGAGAATTCTCGATTTCGTCCTGACGATTGATGGTCGATACATCTCACCTATGGCTGTCATGTTAGCTTTGGATGATTCCTGTGGGATCAGTAGCTTCAAGGTGACGCAGCGGGAGGATTTCACGATCGAAGTTCTCGCAACGACCAATGAAAAGAAAGTTGAGCGGGTCATCCAGAGCGCTCAACAGAGTTGCCGACAGCTATTCGGCAAAACGCCAGTTAGCATAAGCATTGTAGACCGAATTGAGACCCCTTCGATGCGGAAGTTTAGACAGGTTGAATCACAGCTGACGCACAGAACCTCAACCTAGGGGAGCCAGACAGTGGCCATATCAAGATAGGGTGATCTCCTCTTCGTAGGAGGCGCATTCTATCCACTGGTCGGCCATGGCGTAACGTTTGCATACGTGGCGCCCGTAGCTCCCACAGCACCCCTCAAAAAGACCTCAAACGGCCGAGCATGCGACATAGCCCTTTAAGCGCGACTATCATTTTCGTATTCCTGCTCAATAGTCGGAGAGAAGTTGGACTCCAGTTTGAGAATAGTTGTTGGGATTCCAGCTCTTAACGAGGAGCGAACAATCGCCAAAGTCGTTGTGCGAGCAAGGAAGCATGCGGAAAAAGTCCTAGTTGTAGATGATGGGAGCAAGGACGACACCGCACTCATAGCAGAGAACCTTGGAGCAGTCGTCCTTCGGCATGAGAAGAATCTGGGGAAGGGGGCGGCGATCCGTGACTGTTTTGATTGGGCGAAAGAGACAGGCGCAGACGTCCTTGTGACGTTGGACGGGGACGGGCAGCATGACCCATCCCACATACCCACATTAGTGGAGACTTTGCAGACGGCCAGAGCAGACGTGGTCATAGGAGGCCGCACCA
>Ga0315280_10001308_pt1 | contig 43065 bp, 38 predicted proteins | sample YL17G06_40_MG_FD_203697 | JGI IMG/M metagenome (GOLD analysis project Ga0315280, IMG submission 203697) | Sediment microbial communities from Yellowstone Lake, YNP, Wyoming, USA - YL17G06_40 | ecosystem: Environmental > Aquatic > Freshwater > Lake > Sediment | place: USA: Wyoming | collected...
CCACCGCCTTCGGGTCGTAGGCGGCTGGCAAAGCGCTGCCCTGCATCACTTACCTCTTGCTACTGTAGGGCGGGGCCTCCGCGCCCCGCCGGAAGCCCTTCTCCGTTGCGAACCTGATTCGGCGGGGGATGGAACCCCCGCCCTACATTCTGTTCTACGTTTCGGCTGCCAGTCCTTGCCGGGGCAGGACTTTGCCCGGCCCAGGCTGAATCTGTCTGCAGGAGGAGGCCAATGTTTCGCGTCGGCCTAGCGCAGATGACCCCGATCCTGGGGGATGTGGCGGCAAACCTGGCGCTTCACCGCCAGTGGATCGAGCGCGCCCGCGAGCAGAAAATTGACCTGCTCATGTTCCCCGAACTCAGCCTGACCGGCTACCACCTGCGCGACCTGGTGCCCGATGTTGCGCTCAAGGCCGACAGCCCCGCGCTGAAGGAATTGTCGCAGGCGGCTGGCGAGATGTCGCTCGTGGTAGGCTTCGTCGAGGAAAGCCCCTCCTTTCGCTTTCACGTGAGCGCTGCTTATCTTGAGGCCGGGCATGTGATCCACACTCACCGAAAAGTGTACCTGCCCACCTATGGCATGTTCGACGAGGAGCGCTATCTCGACGCCGGCGGCCGCCTGCGCGCGTTCGAGAGCCGGTTCGGGCCCAGCGTGATGCTGATCTGCGAGGACCTGTGGCACCCGTCGCTTGCCTATCTTGCTGCGCACGAGGGCGTGTTTTTCCTGCTTTGCATCGCGGACAGCCCGGCGCGCGGCCTGAGCGGCGCCAGCGTTGACGCGGCCCAAGTTTACGAGCGCCTCTGCCGCGTTTATGCGCAGTTCTTCCAGGTGTGGGTGATCTTCGTCAACAGGGTCGGTTTCGAGGAGGGGGTGAACTTCTGGGGCGGTTCGATGGTTGTAAATCCAATGGGGGAGGTCATTGCGCGGGCTCCGTTGATGGATGAGCATCTTCTTGTGGCTGAGGTTGACGAGGGGGAGATTCGCCGCGCGCGCATATTCGCGCCGCTTCTGGCCTCCGAAAGGCTTGATCTGACCCTGCGCGAATTGAAGCGGATTGTCGAGAGCCCGGGGAGCGCAAGCGATGAGCGGACTTGAGATAGACTGCGAGGTGGTGCGCGGAATGCTCACGCGTTTCATCCGCAACGAGGTGGGCAAGTTCGGGTTTGAGCGCGTGGTTGTCGGGCTGTCCGGCGGTGTTGATTCTTCGCTCTCGTGCTTCTTGGGCGTCGAGGCTCTTGGCAAAGAGGGCGTGCTCGCGGTCTTGATGCCATACAAGACCAGCAGCCCCGAGAGCACGGCCGACGCCCGCGCGGTTGTCCAGCAGCTGGGGATTGACAGCATCGAAGTTGACATAACGCCCCAGATTGACGTCTATTTCGAGCGCTTCGCCGACGCAGACCGCATGCGCCGGGGGAACAAGATGGCGAGAGAGCGCATGACCATTCTGTACGACCTCTCAATGAAACACAAGGCTCTCGTCCAGGGCACCAGCAACAAGACGGAGTTCCTCCTTGGCTACACAACTCTGTGGGGCGACATGGCCTGCGCCATCAACCCGATCGGCGACCTGTATAAGAGCCAGGTGCGACAGCTGGCAACCTGCCTCGGCGTGCCGGAGCGAATCGTGCGCAAGCCGCCCAGCGCCGACCTGTGGCGCGGCCAAACCGATGAGGAAGAAATGGGCCTCACTTACGAAGAGGTGGACCGCCTTCTCTTCATGATGATTGACGAGCGCAGGCCGAGGGCGGAACTCGAGCGCCATTTCGACCCCGCATTCGTGGCGAAGGTGGCAGGCATGGTGCAGGCCTCACAGTACAAGCGGCGCCTGCCCGTGATCGCCAAGATCTCGGCTCGCAGCATAGACCGCGATTTCCGCTATTCCCGCGACTGGGGCCGCTAACCCTCGCTGCAACTGTTTCGGTGTAGCCCCAACCTTCAGGTTGCGCGCTGTCAATTGCGCAGGCTGAAGCCTGCGGCTACAATCCTGAATGCCACGCCTCGCAATTTTCCCATCGCCGGCGGCCCCGGGAACAAAACGGGGCTGGCCTGCAACAAATATGTGGGAACCGTAGAGGAATGACGATGGGCGTGGCGGTAGCCGTATGGGAGGAGACAGGCACTAGGGTGACGGCGGAATCGGAAGAAGCCCGCCTGGTTGCTCGCTGCCAAGACGGAGACCGGGAAGCCCAGGAGATGCTGGTGCGCAAGTACCAGGAGAAGGTATATCACCTCGCTTATGGGCTGCTGGGCCACCCCGAAGAGGCTCTCGATGCCTGCCAGGAGGTCCTGGTTGCAATGCTCCGCTCTCTTCCGCGCTTCCGCGGCGAGTCCCGGTTCCAAACCTGGCTCTACCGCATAACCGTCAACATCTGCATCATGCGGCGCCGCTCCGTTCGGGCGCGCACGCGGCTGATCACCGAGATGTCTGCTGACTCCGCCCAGCGCGCCTGGCAGCAGATTGACCCTGAATCCGTAGCCTTGAGCCGCGAGGCCCAAGCCGCCGTCCGAGAGCACCTTCGCCGCCTTCCGCCCGAGTTTCGCGCCGTGGTGGTCCTGCGTGAACTGGAGGGGCTATCTTACGACGAAATCGCCGAAACTCTTAGCATTCCCCTGGGCACGGTGCGGTCGCGGCTCAGCCGCGGCCGCCTGCTGCTGCGCGAGGCCCTGCTGAGCGACGAACGTATCCCATCGCCGCAAATGGGAGGAGGAACGCCGTGAACTGTGAAGACCTCCGCGATCTATTCTCTCCGTATCTCGACGGGCAACTGACCGCTGCCGAGGCCGATCGGCTGGCTGCTCATGTCCGCACATGCCCATCCTGCCAGGAGCAACTGGCCGCGTTGCGCTTCACATCAAGCCTTGCATCATCGCTGCCTCATGCTCGCCTGCCCCTTGACCTCGCTCCGCGCGTGATGGCGCGGGCGTCGGCATCGCTCTGGAGAGAAAGGCTTGCCGCTGTGCGCGAGTTCCTGACGCCGAGACGCGCTTTTCTGGTTCGCGCGGTTGCTGTCCTCGCCGTGTTCTGCATTGCTGCGGCTGCGCCTCGTTCGCGGGTCGGAGACATAGTGATCTCGTGGCCGATCCGTGTGGCGGGAGCCGCGGAGACCGGCATTGGTTATCTCGCAGCCGGCATCGTCCAGGCCCGGACCTTACTCAGCGGGGCAGGCCAGGTCCAGTTTGCTTCCCACGCCCCCTCCAGCACTCCTGGGAAGCAGCGTTCACCGGCCCTGCGCCAGTCAGGCGCGCCGTCTGGCGGCGCACTCGTTTAGGCCACCAGGAGGTAACAAGTCATGTCCTCACCGACAGATCCGACTAACTCCACCTGCAGCAAATGCCATCGTGAGATCCCCGAAGGCCAGCGCGTGGAGCACCAGGGAAACCTCTACTGCATGGATTGCGTGGGCAAAGCCCTGAACGAAGAAGCCCCCGGCTGGGCCACAGTCCGATCCGGCTTCCAGGCAGCAGGCCGAGAGATTGCAAAATGGCTGACTGTCCGCCGCGAAACTGGCCCGCGCAGCGCCACGGCCGCCTTACTGCTGTCGCTGATCCCTGGCGTCGGCCAGATGTACAACGGCGAACTGCGCAAGGGGGTAGTGGTGCTCGGATGCTTTCTGGTGCTGGCGACCGGCGGAATGGAGCCGATTCTCGGCGCTCTCCTCCACGCAGCAGCCATCGCCACATTGTATGTCTGGAACCTCTTCGACGCATACTCTGGCGCCCATAGGATCAACCGCGGCGAGATAGCGGTCCCGCCGTCAGCGGCCCAGGCGGAATCCGTCGAGTCGCGCCCGCAGCCAGCCTCGGGCCTGTCGCTGCGGCAACCTCGTGCACCATCTCCGCCAAGAACATCAGGCGCCAGGCCCGCCTGGGGCGCGTTCCTGATAATACTGGGCGTTCTGTTCCTTCTCAGCAACTACGGCGTCGCCTGGCTCACCTGGCACCGCATCTGGCCCGTCGCCCTGCTTGCCCTGGGCCTGTGGCTGCTGATTAGTTTCTCTCTCGCACGGCGCAGGCCCGCTTCGCCCGAGACCACCTCCCAGGAGGCAGAAGAATGAGCAAACCCAGCAATGCTAGCGCTCCCAACGGGATCGGCACCCTCATCTTCGGCATCGTCTTCACGGCCATCGGCGGCGGCCTGCTGATCGAGCACGCCACCGGGGCGCACGTGTGGCGCTACCTGTGGCGGTGGTGGCCTCTGCTCCTGATTATCATGGGCATCATGCTCATCATCTTCAGGAAAGCGGCGATGAAAGCCCGCTACGTACTTTTGGCCCTGCTCATCATCGCGGTTGGCTCCGCCATCACTGCCTCTCACCGCGGGGTATTTGCTCGCTGGGGGCGAGCCGCCTTCTCCTGGAGCGGCGACCTGGAAGATGTCGTGGCTCTCGTGTCGGGCTCATGGCCGGTTGCTGCAGACCTGCGTGAGGTGGAACGATTCTCGCGCGCCCTGCCCGCCCACGGGGCTTCATCGGTGAATATCGAAAATCCCAACGGCAGGGTGACGGTTACGGGCCAGGAACAGGACCTGGTGCAGATCAAAGCCATCCGCTACGGCCGCGGCGAAAGCACTAAGGCGGCCCGCCACCGAGCGCGGAAAGTCCATCTCGAGACCTCCCGGTCCGGCGAAACGCTCACCATCAACGTCGCTGGCCCGCGCGACGCGTGGAGACAGAGCCGCATTGACCTGGAGATTACCACACCTCCTAATCTTGACGTGAACATTGGGACCGCCAGTGGCCCCGTGGAGGTGCAGGGCATGAAGCGGTCTGTTGATGTGCAAGCTATCTCCGGCGGCGTTGCCATCGCCGGGGGCAGCGCAGCCAAGGTCTCTACCGCCAGCGGCACGATTTCCATCCGCGATGTCCGCGGCCCGGTCAAGGCCCGCAGCATCAGCGGGTCTGTGACCCTTGAGGATCTCGCCGGCGAGATGACCCTCTCCGCCGTCAGCGGCTCGATTCACGCCACAGGCCTGCGGGGGGCGCTCTCTGCGACAACCATCAGCGGCTCCCTCGTCCTTGATGATTTCGCGGGATCTCCCATCAACCTCAAAACAACGAGCGGCGATCTCAACGTTTCCTTTTCCGAGCCGCTCGCAGGGGACTTCTTTGCCCGCAGCATCAGCGGCTCCATCCACGCGAGCCTTCCGCCCGAATCAGACTGCAAAGTGGACCTGAGCAGCATCAGTGGCGGGATTCACGAAGACCTGCGCCTGCGCAACCTGCTCAGCGAACGCCATCATGTGCGGGGCGTGCTTGGGCAGGGCCGGGGCAGGCTGGAACTGCAGACCGTGAGCGGCTCCATATCGGTCACGACCGGAACCGGTGAGGCTGAGGCGGTGAGAGAAGCCATTTCCCGAATGCGCCGCCCCAGCCGCGTGCCCAGCCCGCCGTCGCCGCCGAAGCCGCCGGCTCCCGCGAGGCCGCTGGCCCACTGACCCGACGGCTCCCCCGCGCGCTGGCCTCTTGACCTCGGGCCCAACGCCCGGTATCGTTCTGGGGGTCGCTCCGCCGGCCATATCTGCATCTTGTAGCCGCAGCCTTTAGGCTGCGCGTGCGGATTGCGCAGGCTGAAGCCGCTAGGCCCGAAGGGCCGCGGCCCCGGCTTCGCCTAATGAGGTTCTTGTGTTATGGGAATGCTGGATTCCTGTAAGGGCGGAGCGGCGCTCCGCCCGTTCGATCGGCGTAGGGGCGGTTCGCGAACCGCCCCTACAAGGCCACGGGAGCCCCGAGTGGTCGGGCTCCCCTACGATATTGAGAGCGCCGCCACGTCCGTCTCGCATTCCCGTGATCCAAGAAACCCTTTAGGGACCTGCGGCTACACCTGGCTTGGCTGATGCGACCCTTTACAGAAAGGACAACATCAAGAGATGGCAGCGACGGTTTACTTCGGCTCGATTCTGCAGACCGACATGACCTGGAAGGAAACGCTTCCCGCAAAACTTGACCTGGTCCTAGACCACCTGAAGATAAGGGAGCGAGTGAAGGATAAAACGGTCGCAATCAAGATGCACCTGGGCGGGCATGTGGGATACTCAACCGTGCATCCCGTGTTCGTGCGCCGGGTGGTGCAGGCGGTGAAGGATGGAGGCGGCAGGCCGTTCGTAACCGACACCCAGGGCGCAGACCTGACCGCCTACCAGCGCGGCTACAGCGCGGAGACTCTTGGGTGCCCGATCATCGCCAGCGCCGGCTTCAAGGAAAACCACTACTACGTGCACAACCGCGAGTTCAAGAACGTCAAGGAGTGGCGAGTCGCAGGCGCGGCAGAGAATGCCGATTTCCTGATCGGCTTTGCGCACGCCAAGGGGCACCCGTCATGCGGCCTCGGCGGCGCGATCAAGAACATGGCACTCGGCTGCATGCAAGTGCAGACCAGGGGCCAGTTGCACGACACCTTCCACTGGGACCGCTACTGGTTCAGGGAGAAATGCCCCGACGCGGCGACTGCGAGGAAAGTCGTGGAGTCGTGCCCTTTCGGGGCGATGAGCATTGACAGGAACGACCCCATGGAAGTCCACCTCCACTGTGACCCGTGCAACCAGTGTATGAGGTGCCTCAAGGTCGCCCAGCCCGGCTCGCTCAAGATTGACGTTGCCAACTTCTCCGCGTTTCAGGAAGGCTGCGCGATTTCGACCGGCATCGTGCTCTCCACTTTCGCTCCTGAGAACGTGACATTCCTCAGCCTGGCGACCCAGATTACTCCCTGGTGCGACTGCTGTGGTTTCACCACCGCCAGCGTCTTGCCGGACATCGGCATCTTCGGTTCCGATGACCCGGTTGCCGTTGACCAGGCAACCCTGGACATGATGGCCAAACACAAACTGATCTACGAGAACGTCCCGCGTTCACTGGAAGTCCAGCCCGGGGCGGGCCACCCGCTTCAGGAACTGCTTGGCCCGCTGAAGGACCCTTATCGGGTGAACGAATACTGCGAGCGTGAAGGTTTCGGGAAGCGCGAGTATCGGCTGCACGACGTCTTCCCGGTCAAGGAGAAGGGCTTCCTGGGCCCGTCCTACATCCCGGCGGCGGGTGGGTAGGCGTAAGCGGCTGGGAGCCTATCAGGATAGCAGCCCGCGGTATGCCAGTTCCACCGTCGCGCAGAAGGCCAGCTCGCGCGTGTAGTCGCGCAGGCGCCTGCGATGCGCCTCCAGCCTGATTTCCAGCACCCTCGGGTCGAACAGCCCGCGCTTACGCGTCGCTCCGTCCAGCAGGATGGCGGTCAACTGGGGCTGCAATTCGCGCGCAAACCACCTCGCATACGGGAGACAGATTCGCCGGTCGGCGTAAGCCGGAACCAACCTCGGCACCCGCGGCGACAGTGCGGCACATGCCCTGTTGCTGGTCAACAGCGCCCATCCAGCCAACCGGCACAGGTCGCTCCCTCCTTCCCGGCTGCTGAAACCGCCCCGCGTGGTAGGCCACCGCAGCAGCCTGGCATCGTTGCGCCTGATTATGCGCGCAAGCGCGCTGCGATCCAAGAACAGAGCCGCCGGCGTCCGCAACGCCGATGCGAGAAAAGACAGGTCCAGGAATGGGCTTCGCACATCCAGGAACCTGCGGCACAGCGATGCCGCCGCCCCCCACATGCGCCGCGTGCGCTCCCTCACGTAGAAGGCATTTTCCCAGTCCGGCGGCTCGCAGCCGGGCGCAATCTCAGCAAGCGATTGCTCGAGAGATGATTCCAAGCAGCCTCTCATCATTGCTCTCGCGTCCTGCCCGAATGTCGAGCTCGACTCCGCCCTCGCCGGATGAACGCGCAGCAGATGCTGTCGGAACTCATCCCGCCCCGCAGTAGCCGACCGTCGCCTGCGAAATCCGTAGAAAGGCCTCGTTACCTCCCCTCCCGTCGCGGACAAGCACACAGCAACCTGCCTGGAGATCTCCCTTTGAAGCATTGGCCCATGCGCACCCAACACGCTTGCCTCGCCGGCCGACGTCCGCGCCACCTGTTGCGCCAGCGGCGTGAACTGCCGCAGGAATTCATCCCCCGGCGCAAACAACGTGTGCCTCACCCCCAACTCGCGCATCATACATCTCGCAATCCCGCGGTCGAGAGCCCCTGGCCGCCCCGTGGTGAATCCCTGGAACGGCAGCCCCTGCGACGTCATCGCCGAAAGCATCGCTCTCGTGTCAATGCCGCCACTCACGAACGCGCCCGCGGGCCGCGCCGCGCGCCTCGCCACTGCGCAGTTCAACTGCTCCCTCAGGCCTTCCAGGTGCTCCTCCCTTGTGCGCGCGCTCCCCGCCTGTTTCCAGGTGAAATACCGCCGCCGATGCTGCGCCCTCCCCTCCCACACGCAGACATCTCCCGCCGGCAGGATGCTCATTCCCCGAAAAAGCGTCCGTGTTCCCAGCAGGTGCCCCAGCGAGAACATCTGCGCAAGCCCAGCCAAATCCGGCTCCCCCAGATCGCAGCCCAGGCCCCTCAGCACCCCCACATCGGTCGCAAGCGCCGTTGCGCTACCCAAGTTTCCCACATATACCGGAAGCAGCCCCAGCCAGTCGGTGGCGGCTGTCATCCTGCGAGGCGCAGCCTCGTAGGCGATGAACACGAAGGTGCCGTTCACGTCCTGAAGACGCTCCGCCTGCCCCTCGCTGATGAACTTCCAGAGGCGAACAGCCGCATCTCCTGCTGTGTGGACCCCCAGCGCCTCGGGCTCATACAATTCCCCCCAGAAACACGCCACCGCCCCGCCGCCCGGTTCCTTCCATGCTTCCGCGCGCCACCCCGCGCGCGATTCGCTCGGTAGCGCGACCGCGAAATGCCGGTCGCGCCACGTCCAGATGCCCCCCGGAGTCAGGTCCAGGGCCTCCTCCGCATCGAATATCGCTGCAACGTAGCCGGGCATTGACGCCCCCACAGCTCTGGGTTAGCTATCCCCTCCGTGTCTGCGCCTTCCCACCAGACGTGGTCCGGCCCGGCCTACGTGTCGCTCGCTGGCGATCCTGCCGGCAGCGCCCGGCGGCATCGTTCTCTTCACCGCTGGATTCACCCCCGGAATCCGTGTTGTCCCGCCTGCTTGGACTGGCCCCCGCACCCTATGCGGCAGCAGAATGTATCATACTACGCGAGGTATAAGTTGTCAAGCAGTTCGACCAATAACCAGTAACATCACCATCGGCCAGAGAGGCTGCCGTGGCTGCAATGAGCGGGCTCGATGCGGCCCTAGGTCCGCTCCACGGCGCGGTCGAGTGGGGGAGGAGCCGCCTCGGGCGAGGCAGCGCTGCCGCCGCGCATGCAAGCCACGAATGCCTGGACGATATCTGGATCGAATTCAGTGCCTGCGCCACCTCGCAGACGCGTCAGGGCCACTTCGGGCCGCAGGCCCAGCCGACCCGGCTGATCGCTGATCAGGGTATCGTAGGCGTTGGCCACCGCAAACAGCCTCGCCAGGAATGGGATATTCCGCCCAGCCAGTTCCTCCGGGTATCCGAGACCATCCCAGCGCTCGTGGTGATAGAGGATGATATCAGTCGCCGGGCGAAGGAACTCGACTGGCTCGACAATGCTCTTGCCGATCAGCGGGTGCAGCCGGGCAAGGGTTTCGTCCTGGAAGGACAGATCGCTACCCTGGCCCAGGATGTGTTCGGCGACCCCGATTTTGCCAATGTCATGCAGGATGCCGCCGAAACGGATGCGTTCCAGCTCTTCCTCTGACAGGCCCATGTACGATGCCAGGCGAAGCGCGTACTCGGTGCTGCGCTCGGAATGGCCGAGTGTGTACGGGTCTTTGGCCTCTATGGCCCGGGAGAGGGCGCGAACCGTCTCCCAGTAGTTGCTGCGCACGCTCTCGTACAGGCGGGCGTTCTCAATCGCCAGCACAGCCTGGTCGGCCAGGCCCTGCACCAGGCGGCGCGCATGAGAGTTGAAGCGGCCGCCCGCGGCGGCGTACACCCTCATGATCCCCAGCGCCTGCTGGCCCTTGACGAGCGGCAAGGCGAGCACAGAGCCCAAGCTGGGCGAGCGGTTACGCGTGCGCTGTGCGGATTCGGGATCGAGATCGTCGAGAGCCACGGCCTTGCCATTCAGAGCGGCCCGGTCCAGGTCCTCGAGGCCGTGCTGGCAGTCGCGGGGTTCAATCCCGAAGGCGGCCCGCACCACGAGGGATTTGTCGCGGCCTTCGCGCAGAAGTACGCAGGAAGCGTCGGCCCCGGCAATCTCTGCAGCCCTCCTTGCTATCATGCTCAGAAGGGCCTCCAAGCGCAGAGAGGTGCTCAGTTCGCGGCTCGCCTGCAGCAGGGCGGAAAGGTCCTGCGCGCCGCTGCGCCACCAGGACGCAAGCCTTGCGGTCAGCAACGCCAGAGCGTAAAAAATGCCAAACCTGGCGAATACGTCAAGCAGGCTCTGTTGCTGTCCTGTTTGCAGGTCCAGGCGGATCGGGATCGTGATTATCCCTGCAACGAGAGCTACCCCTATCGCCCAGAAATCGCCGAGGAACATGGCCGCGGCCATTATCGGGGCGACGTAGAGGTAGGACACTGCCCGGGCCAAGCCGCCTGCCAAGAATACTGACCAAGTAATTAACGGCAGGCTTATGATGACGGCTGTCGCAATCCCGAGCCGCGCAACGCGGCTCAAACTCATTTGTCCGCAAGCCTCCTTTCCCGGCCTTGCTATTCACGTTTCAGCGCGACCTGGGCCGCCGACCTCGGTGTCAGCCGCGCCCGGCTCATCTCATTATTCCCTGATGCCTGCCTTTCAAAACGGCCATCTCAGCCCCCAAGCGAGCTGGCAGGTGATTTTCCTATGGCGAGGAATGCTGTTCCACGACGATGGCTGGGGGCAGGTGGCAGAGGCGGGCGCGCGAATGGCTCGGATACCGCGCGCTTGCCGTCCTTGTGAGGGCCGGGGTTTTCCTTCGCGGGCCGGGGGCCGATGCGGTGGGGCGCGCGCTTGGCTTCGCCGCTGAGGTGCTTTCGCCGCACTATCGGCATCTGGTCCTGGCAAACATGCGGCAGGCTTTCGGCCGCGACAAGGGCGAGGCCGAAATCCAGGCGCTCATGCGTTCGTTCTACCGGCATCTTGGCCAGGCGGTGATTGAATTCGCGCGCGGGCCCCATTTGTCCGATCAGCAAGTGCAACGCTTGGTATCCCTGCAGGGGACCGAGCACCTCGACAGCGCCCTTTCTGCCGGCAGGGGCGCGATCGTGATCTCAGCACACATGGGCTGCTGGGAACTGGCGGTGCGGCACTCGGCGCTGGCCGGCTATCGGATGAATGCGATCGCGCGCAGCCAGGCGGATGTGGCCTTTGCCGGGGCCCTCGACGTTTCGCGGAGCGCGGCGCGGCTGGGGATTATCCCGAAAGCCGGCGCTGTGGCTGCCGCCGTTCAGTGCCTTTCGCGGAACGAGTCCGTGATATTCGTCGTGGATGAGAACGCTGGTGAGAAGGGGGTGTTCGCGCCTTTCTTCGGCAAACTGGCGTCCACGCACGTAGGGCCGATCGTGGCTGCGTCTCGAAGCGGGGCACCTGTGATACCTGCGTTCGCGTTTCGATGGCCCGACGCAAGACAGGGTGTGGAGGTGCTGCCGGCGCTTCCGCTGCGCCTTTACGGCGATTTGGCCGAGGACATGGTGTACAACGCAACCCTCATCAACCGCGCGATAGAGGATGCCATAAGGCGGCACCCTGAACAGTGGCTCTGGATCAACAAGCGCTGGAGAACCAGGCCGCCGGGCGAAAAGGCTGGGCTGCCAGAGCCGGGCCCACGCTGAGATACTCAGGCTACCGGCGCAAGACAGCCGCTACGTTTTCGCGCGTTATTCCACCTTGCTGGTGACCTGGTCGGCTGCCTTTTCCGAGGGCTTCTCGGGGTGCGATTCCTTCTCTGCCTTGCGCTCCTTGGCCTGAACGTAATCGGTAGTATGGAACCCTGAACCCTTGAATACTATGCCTGGAGGGGAAAGGAGTCTGCGCACAGGGCCACGGCATTTGGGGCAGTGCCGCGGCTTGGGGTCGCTCGCCCTTTGCCAGACGTCGAACCTATGCCCGCATTTGCGACACTCGAACTCGTAAATCGGCATACTTCAACTCACCTCCGGGAACACGAGGATTTTACCATACCGCCGGGCTGCGCGCAAGCAGGCCAGATGGTAGCCCCCACGCCTTGGCTGGCTATAGCTCGCTGCGTAGCATCTGGAGGCGGGTGGCATCGAGGGCATCTGTGATGCGCTGGCCCGGCTGCCGTTCCCGCGCGAGGATTTCCAGCAGGCATTGCAGCGCCGTCTCGCAAGCCTCCATGCTGTGCACGGTCAGCCATTCATCCGCCAGTCGAGGGTGGCGCCCGAGCTTGCCGCCGACCAGCAGTCGGTAGTGCACCTCCGACACGGCCAGCGCACCGGTGGGACAGGCGTGAACACAGTCGGCGCACCCGATGCAGCGCTCACTGTCAGTCTCGGGCAGGCCGGCGACCAGGCTCATTGCTCCTTCCTGGCAAGCCTGCGCGCACAGGCCGCATCCATCGCATCGGCTCGGCTCCACAGCCGGATCGCCCCTGATGATAATGCCGAAGTCGCGGATCTGCGGCTGAGAGCACGCATTGGGGCACCCGTCAACCGCCACCCTGAAACGGTGGTGGGTCAGGATCGGGCGACCTGACATTACTGTCTCGATGCGGTCAGGGAGGCCTGAGGCCTCGATCACTTTGGCCACTCTGTCCGCTAGGTCGCTCACCATACCCAGGCTTCTGGGGCAGCCGACCACCGCCCCGCAGGCTTTGATCTCGTAGGTGCGCGCGCGGCGCTCCGCCGCAGGCGATGTGAGCGCATCTCGCTCGATGCGCTCGATCTCGGCCGCGCTTAGCTGATTCGCGGTGTGGCCGCCGGGGGAATGCCTGGCCAGTTTCTTTGTCTCCTCGACCAGTTGAGCGGTTACCTTGGAGAAGCCACGCTGCCGGGCCATTTCTTCGACTTTCCGGCGAGCAAGCGACCGAACGAACACGGGCGCGCGTCCCAGAAGCGCCTGAGCCTCGGCCGTCCACTCAATCATGAATCACCCGCCCAAGGCGAAGTCTGGGCCGCGCTTCCCGCACCTTCGCTTGCTGTCCCCGCTTATCCGGACAACTTTGGCTTGAACTTATTGTGGCGCTCATTAGTTGGCTCGGGCGCGGAGAAGGCGGGCGTAGAGTTCCTCGCCCAGGCACTCACGAGCGGCGGAACAGTGGTCAATGCACCCTTGCAGGCGCTCGCGAGATACCACATTGCCGCAATTGTGGCACTTCGCCTTAGCTTCATCAGTCCACATCTCGACCTCGCCGTGGCACAGCGGACAGGGCACGAATTCGGGCTTCGGCTCGGTGAACTGCTTGGACCCTGGACACTTGAAATCCATCTCCCATACCTCCATCCCCGCGCCTGCTGCGCCTACGCCCCTTGCGCAGCTGGCTCGGATTCTCTCGTCTCGCAAATCTCGCCGCTGACCCCGATCATCGTTAGCGCAAGGGGTATGCTCTTTCCGGCATCGTCGAGCGCCATCTGCACCAGGCGAACCAGGCCATAGCAGCAGGGCACCTCCATGAATGCAACATCCACGGACTTGATATCGTTCTCGCGGAGTATCTGTGCCAGTTTGCTCCGATAGAAGTCAGCGTCATCGAGTTTGGGACAGCCCACCAGCAGGGTTCGCCCGTCGAGCAACCGCCTGTGAAAATCCGCGAAGGCGAAGGGAACACAGTCGGCCGCGATCAGCAGCCGCGCCCCGTTCAAGTAGGGTGCGGTCACGGGAACGAGCCGAATCTGAACGGGCCAGTTGCCCAGCAGCGATGGCCCCGCCTCCACCGGTGGATCAGCGGCGCCGTGGAAGGCTCCTTCCCGAGCATCAAGCGTCTGCGAGAGAGAACCCGGGCAGCCGCACGGAAGAGGCTCGACCTCGGCCGCGCGGTGCCTCTCCTCCCCGGCCGGCCCGGCGGCGAGCTGCGCCAGGTGATTTGTGACAGCCTCTGCGTCGAACGCCGCCGCCTTGCGCTCCTCGATGATGATCGCACCCCGCGGGCACTCGGCGAGGCAGGCTCCGAGCCCGTCGCAATACGCCTCGCTCACCAGCCGCGCTTTGCCGTCAATGACCTGGATTGCACCTTCCGCGCAGGCCGGCACGCACTGGCCGCACCCGTCGCATTTCTCCTCGTCAATCTTCACTATCTTCCTAGGCACCGGCATGTTTCCTCCGCCCTATGTAGCCAAGTTCAGGCAGCCTCGTCTCTGCAAGGTAGTTCCTCACCTGCCTGCTGACCGTTCGCAGCAGCCCGCCGAAGATGCACTTCTCGCCGCCGCAAACCGGGCTTCCGAGAAGGCAACTGCCCATCGCGAGCGGCCCTTCGATAGTCTCGTAAACTTCCAGCAGGGTGATTTTGTTGCGCGGCCGCCCTAAGGTGAACCCGCCCTTGGGGCCTCTCGTTGACTTCACGAGTCCTGCCCTCGCAAGGCGCTGGAGCACCTTGGACAGGTGGGCCTCGGAGACATGCAGGGCAGAGGCCATTTCGTGGGTTGAGGCCAGCCCATCGCGATGCTCGGCGAGGAAGGCCATGCTGTGCAGGGCCAGGGAGGCCGCCTCCGATATTCTCAATGTGTTGACCATTTCCCGCCGCGCCTACCTATCTGGCATTCAGGTATCATTATACCAGATATCGCCCGCGCGTCAACCCTCCCTGGCAAGATTTTTCGACCGATGGCAGTCCCCGCCATGTCTGGCGTTGCCGCCGGCGGCGGGGCGCGGGGCCCCCGCCCTACAGAAGGGCAGGCACCCTTCGGGCCCCTCAGGGCAAGCAGAGGCCTGCCCCTACTTGCTGGTGGAGAGGCGCTGGCGCGCGTAGGCGATGATGCCGCCGGCCTCGATGATGCGGCGCACGGACTCCGGGTAGGGCTGCGCCTGGTATCGCTTCTTGCGGGTGATGTTGGTGATCGCGCCGCTGGCGAGGTCAACCTCGAGTTCATCCCCAGGCTGCGCCTCGCGCGTGGCCTCGGGGCAGGTAACGAGCGGCAGACCGATGTTCACCGCGTTGCGGAAGAAAATGCGCGCGAAACTGGCTGCGATAACGCAGGAGATTCCAGCACCTTTTATCGCAAGCGGGGCATGTTCGCGCGAACTGCCGCAGCCGAAGTTCTCTCCCGCAACGATAAGGTCCCCCTTCTTGACTTTGCCGGCGAAGCCGGGATCAACCGGCTCCATGCAGTGCTGGCCCAACTCGGCGGCATCGGTTGTCACCAGATAGGGCGCCGGGATGATGACATCCGTATCAACGTGGTCGCCGAACTTGTGAACTTTCCCGCGCAGGACCATGACTGCAACCCTAATGCGAGGCAAACCGAGAGATGAAGCCGCGGTATTCTTCAGGCGTCAAGCCCAGTTCGGCAGGCCCGGCGATGCGCCCGAGGACCGCGCTGGCGGCAACCACTGCCGGGTTGGCGAGATACACTTCGCTCTCCGGGTGGCCCATTCTGCCCACGAAATTGCGGTTGGTGGTCGAGATGCAGCGCTCGCCCTGCGCCAGAACGCCCATGTGGCCGCCGAGGCAAGGCCCGCAGGTGGGCGTGCTGACGGCCGCGCCCGCGTCCACGAAGATCTCGGTCAGGCCCTCGTGCATGCATTGCTTGTAGATCTGCTGGGTCGCCGGGATGACTATCATGCGCACGCCGGGGGCGACCTTCCTGCCTTTTAGCACTGCCGCTGCGGACCTCATGTCCTCGATCCATCCGTTGGTGCAGGACCCGACGACCGCCTGGTCAATGTGAACCTCGCCCGCCTTGCTCAGCGGCCGGATGTTATCCGGCCGGGGCGGGAATGCGACCACCGGCTCGACTAGCGAGCAATCAATCTCGTGGGTCTTGTAATACTGCGCATTGGCGTCGCTGTGGAAGATGCGCGGCTCGCGCTTCTGGCGCGGTTTCATCCACGCGACGGTAACATCGTCGGGCTCGAAAATGCCGGACTTGGCGCCGGCCTCGATGGCCATGTTGCACATCGTGAACCTGTCCGCCATCGAGAGGTCGGCGACCGTCTCGCCCGTGAACTCCATTGCGCGGTAAAGCGCACCTGACACGCCGATGCGCCCGATGATATGGAGCATCAGGTCTTTGCCGCTGACCCAGGGCTGCTGGTTGCCGCGCAGGATGAACTTCTCCGATTCGGGCACGCGCAGCCATATTTCCCCCAAGGCCATCGCGGCGGCGAAATCAGTGCTGCCAACTCCTGTTGAAAATGCGCCCAGCGCACCATAGGTGCACGTGTGCGAATCGGCGCCAATCACGCAGTCGCCCGCGACAACCAGCCCCTGCTCCGGCAGCAGGGCGTGCTCGATTCCCATGCGCCCCACCTCGAAATAGTACTCGATTCCCTGCTCGGTTGCGAATTGGCGCATGCGCAGCGCCTGCTGGGCGGAGCGAATATCGCGGCTGGGGGTGTAGTGGTCGGGAACCAGCGCGATGCGGGACCTGTCGAATACACCCTTTGCCCCGGTGCGCTCGAACTGCTCGATCGCAAGAGGCGTTGTGATGTCATTGCCGACCACGAAATCCAGGCGCGCGTTGACAATCTGGCCGGGCTGCACCTCGGCCTGATCGCTGTGCGCGGCCAGGATCTTCTCCGTTATTGTCTGTGCCATTGTCGAATCATTATACCCTGGCGCGACCAGCCTTGCAAAGTTCCTCAGCGGGATTGGGGAAGGCGGAGAAGGTCAGGCGCGAGCCAGCTCTTCCATTTGCCTCGCGCGAGCATTCTCCTCAAGGGCCTCGATGATCGAGCCCACATTCCCGTCGAGTATCTCGGGCAGGTTATGGAAGTTGCGGCCGAGGCGGTGGTCGGTAATGCGATCCTGGGGGAAATTGTAGGTTCTGATTTTCTCGCTGCGCTCGGCGGTGCCCACCTGGCTCCTGCGGGCCTGGGCGATCTCCTGTGCCTGCTCCGAGGTCAGGCGTTCCATGATGTGAGCGCGCAAGACGCGCAGGGCCTTGATCTTGTTCTGATACTGCGAGCGCTCGTCCTCGCAGGTGACGGTGATTCCCGTGGGAATGTGGGTGATGCGGACAGCGCTCTCCACCTTCTGCACGTTCTGACCTCCGGCGCTGGAGGCGCGGTAGGTCTGCATCTTGATATCCTTGTCGTCAATCCTGACCTCCACCGGGTCGGGCTCGGCCAGGACCGCGACCGTGGCCGTGGAGGTGTGAATGCGGCCGCCTGCCTCCGTGACGGGGACGCGCTGGACGCGGTGAACCCCGCTCTCGTGGCAGAGGTGGCGCCAGGCGTCCGCGCCTTCTATGCCCGCAACGACATGCTTGAAACCGCCCACGCCGATCGGATTGCTCGAAAGGACCTCGAGTTTCCACCCCTGCCTTTCGGCGTAGCGGGCATACATGCGGAAAAGGTCGCCTGCGAAAAGCGCCGCCTCGTCGCCGCCGGTGCCGGCTCGGATCTCGAGGATCACGTTCTTGCCCTCGTTCGGGTCGCGGGGAAGAAGGTGCTCCATGAGTCGCTGCTCGACGCTGGCGGCCTGGGCGCGCAAATCGGCCAGTTCTGCCCTGGCAAGATCCGCCAGTTCGGTGTCGCTCTTGGCGAGTTCCTCGGCCTGCTGAATCTGGTCCTCGAGCGCGCGCAGCCTCTGAACCGCAGCAGCCGCCTCCTGCAGGCGCGCGTGCTCCCTGGCCAGGCGCGCATATTCGGAGCGGTTGGCGAGGACCTCGGGGCTGGCGAGCTGCCGGCCCAGTTCATCGAAACGCTTCTCCAATTCCAGAAAAGCCTGTCTCATGATGTTACGGGTTGCCTCCCGGCGTTCCTGTCGGCGGCGAGGACTGCATTGAGCGCGGCCTGGGCGACCTCTACCTGGTCGGGGGTGGGCTCCCTGGTAGTGAAGCGCTGGATCAGAAGCCCCGGCGCCACCAGGATGGCGAAAAGCCCGGATGTAGGATGCCTGCTGGCGGCGCGGAGCAGTTCGTAGGATATGCCGGCGATGATAGGAAGCGACAAAATCCGGATGGGCAAGCGCCAGTACCACGGCGGCCAGCCGAATGCCAGGTGAACCACGATGCCGACGACGATCACGGTGGCGATGAAGTTGGTGCCGCAGCGGCGGTGAATGCGGCTGAAGCGGGAGTTGTCCGATTGCTCGCCGGCCTCGAAGGCGTTGATCACCCTGTGCTCGGCGCCGTGATACTGGAAGATGCGCTGGATTTCCTTCATGCGCATGATCACTAACACATAGGCCAGAAAGACGGCCATGCGAACCACGCCCTCGACGACGTTGCTGGCCAGCGGGCTGTGGCGAATCCTCGGCACCATCAGGCTGGGCAGGAGCACGAAGACCACGATTCCGATCGCGCTTGCGCCGATGATCGTCAGCCACCACATTGCCCTTCCCGCCGGCTTGCCGCCTTCGCTGGCTACCGCGACATCGGCAGACCAGATGAGCGCGCGGAAGCCGAGAGAAAGCGCGTCAATGAGCGCCGGGGTGCCGCGGATGAAAGGCAGGCGAAGCCACCACGAACGCGCGGCGAGCGGCCTTACGGGCTCGGAGTGAGTGTGTATTGCTCCGTCGCCGAGCCGGCAGGCGATGCTCATTGTGCCGCGGCCGCGGATCATCACGCCATTGATTACAGCCTGCCCACCATAGGGAAAGTCCGAAGGCAAGAGCGGCCCCCTTGTGGTGCGGTATTGCGGCTAACCCGTTCCGGGCTGCGTGCGCGCGGCGCCACGCTTGCGGCGCTGCACCTGCTGCACGCGCGCGTAGCGCTGGCGGAACCGCTCGACTCGCCCCTCCGTGTCCACGATCTTCTGCCTGCCGGTAAAGAACGGGTGGCAGTGGGAACAAATCTCGACGCGGATCTGAGGCCTGGTGGCGCGCGTCGTGAAGGTGTTGCCGCATGCGCAGGTAACCGTCGCTGGCCCGTACGGCGGGTGAGTTCCTTGCTTCATATGTTTCTCCCGAACAAGATACGCTGACGGGGCTGCCCATCAGCGCTATTCAGATAGTAGCGCGATTGTGCGCGCGCGTCAAGCGCAGCCCTATTACGCTGTTTCCTCCAGCCGCTCGCCGCGTCCGAGTTGCCGCGCAAAGGCACCCGCAGTTACGCCTATCAGAAGCAAGATGAAAGCTGCGGCGAAGAGGCGCGTTCGCCTGTTGTCGGCCATGGCTTGCAGTCTGACTTCCAGTATATCCGGCACCTCGGTGTATAGATAGCGGCGCATGCGCTCACGCTTGATGTAGCCGTCTCTATCAGCCAACCTTCTGCCGGCTGCCTCGCCGACCAGCGCATCCCCTAGGGCCGAGGTATCTTGCGGCGGCAGGATTCCGCCCAGCGTCTTCTCTGTCGCCTCGCGGACGATGCTTTCGCCTTCCTGCTCAGACATCTTGCCGCTGGCAGTGCCCTCGCGAGGCAAGAAATGACCGGTAACAGCGGCGACTTTCTCGGCCGTCACCGCGGCGATCGCCGCCTGCATCTGCTGCGAAAGTTGAGTCCACCGGAAGCCGGCCCAGGCGCCTGACAACACCAGGTATGCGCCCAGCAGCGCCTTGGCTGCGGCACTCGATGGCAACCACCTTAGCAAGGCGCAAAGGGCAAAGGCCGCTGCCCCCGCGGCGATACCAGTGAGTACGCCTAACATTGCCCGGAAAGAAGAAGCCCAGCGCTCTTCAGGCTTCCGCCTCCTCCTCGCGCCCCAGCTTGGCGCGCACCGTGCCGGCTATCTGTTCGGCCTTCTCGCGAACCGTGCTGCTCACCTTCTCGCCCACGCGCCGGGCCTCTTCAGCCGCGCGTGACTTGAATTCCACCGCCTTGTCCTTGACCAGTTCGCGGGTTTCCGCACCGGTCTGAGGTGCCAGCATCAGGCCGGCCACCGCCCCTGCTGCCGCTCCTAGCATTACGCCGAGCCAGAATTCAGCACTTCGCGTGCAAGCCACGTTGTCGCCTCCTTTCGCCGGCCTCGCCCCGGCCGGCATGGCTGATTATAGCCAGCCGCCCACCTTCGGTCAAGCCGTGGCAGCGCAGGCAACTGCACATTTACGTCTTCACACAACTCTTGACACTACCCGTGGGGCGTCTATAATCCAGGCCCGCGCGGAGAGCGGGCCCATGACATTGCGCGCACTGGCGGTGGGAGTAATCGGCGTGATCGCGCTGTGCATCGTCACGCCCTACTTCGACCTTGTGCAGCAGGGGTCGCGCATCGTTGCCAACCACCTTCCCATTGGAGTGATGTTTCTTTTCCTCGTGTTCCTGGTGATCGTCAACCCCGTTATCGGTTGGCTGCGCAGGCGCGCTTTCACGCGCGCAGAGATCGCGGTGGCCCTGATCATGGTGATGGTCGCCAGCAGCGTGCCCGGCATCGGCTATGCCACCATCATGCTCCCGCTGCTGATCGCCCCCTCGTACTTCGCTACGCCCGAGAACAAATGGACCGCCAGGTTCGGCGAGTATATACCCTCGTGGTTCGTCCCGCACGGCGAGAACGTGGGCAAGTGGTTCTATGAGGGATTGCCGGCGCACCATTCAATCCCGTGGCACGCATGGCTGGGGCCGCTGGGGGTGTGGGCGGTCTATGCTCTTCTGTTCTGGGGCTCGTACTTTTTCCTGGGATGCCTGCTGCGCAAGCAGTGGATAGAACACGAGCGGCTCACTTTCCCGCTGGCGCAGGTGCCGCTCGACATCATGGGCACCAGCGAACGCCCGGCTGGGTTCACGCCCTTCTTGCGGAGCGCGCCGATGTGGCTGGGGTTTCTGATCGTATTTGCCTTCCATGGGACCAACAGCCTGCACACCTATTTCGGCTTCTTCCCGGAGTTCAAACTCACGGACATCGCCATTGGCAAGGGGTTCGTCACCTTCCCGCTCAACGCCTGGAACACCATGCTCTGGAACATCTATCCCAGCATGATCGGCATCGCTTTCCTGCTCTCCAGCGAGATCGGGTTCAGCCTCTGGTTCTTCTACTGGTTCAACAAGTTTCAGAAACTGGCGATCGTGGTCAGCGGGCTTGAGGGGCCGGAACAGGTGGGCGGGTTCAGTTCGACAGTCTTCTTTCGCGCGCAGGAGGCGGGGGCTTTCGCGGCCGTGGCGTTCTTTTTCTTCTGGGGTGCGAGAAAGCAACTGGGTGAAACCCTGAGGGCGAGCCTGCGCGGGCAGTGGGACCCAAAGGAACCGGTTGCGCCGCACATGGCGTTGGTGTGGTTTGCGGTTTGCGTTGCGCTGCTCGGGGTGTTCAGCGTGATGGCGGGGATGAACTGGTGGGCGGCGGTGCTCACAATGGTTATCTTTTACGTGGTTGCGATCGGCCTGACGCGCATGGTGTCGGCGGGCGGCACGATGTACGTGGAGTGTTCGTTCATGCCGCACGACGTGGTCAACAACTTCCTGGGCATGAGGGGATACGGTTTTCGGAACATGACGGTGATCCAGTTCCCGCAGCGCATCTTGATGTTCAACCAGGAAGTGACCTGGTGGCCCTACATGATGAACTCGTTCAAGATCGCGCACCACAGCGACTTGCGTGGCCGGCATGTCGGCGCCGCGGTGCTGATCGCGCTGCTGGTGGCCGTTCCCCTTTCATGCTACACCGCGCTCAGGCTCTATTACACTGTGGGCGGGCTCGAACTCGACCGAACCGTCGCGCAGGACGGCGCCAGGTGGCCCTTCGATAAGATCGCCTCCTTCATCGAGAGCCCTATGGAGCCGAGCAGGATGGCCATCGGCGCGACGATCTTCGGGGCGGTGTTCACGCTGATGCTGCTGTCGCTCAACCGCAGCTACCTCTGGTGGCGGCTGAACCCGCTCGCCTACATTATGGGCAGCACCGGCACGCTGGAGCAGATCTGGCTTTCGGTTTTCATCGGGTGGTTGATAAGCACCCTGATACTGAGATACAGCGGGCTGCGCATGTATCGCCGCCTGCGGCCTTTCTTCCTCGGCCTGCTCCTGGGCGAATTTACGGCAGCGGCGTTCTGGATGATCCTGGATTACCACACGGGCCTTAAAACACACCGCATCTTCCCCTAGCCTGTGAGGCGTAGGGCAACCCTGCGCCGTAGCCATAGCGGCTATGGCGCGTCGGCGACTTGAGGGTTGCCGAATCCGCAGGTTGCGCTGGCTAGGGCCCGCGCAGGCTGAAGCCTGCGCCTACAGGTGGGTGCGCGCGAGTTGGAAATGCCTCTGGCATCCCGTTGGGTGCCAACGGCATCCCAGAGGGACCTGTGCCACCCGACGATCACCCCTCCCCCTCGATGGGGGAGGGAAGGGCGGGGGTGAATGGCTGTCGGGGGCGGCATCCCCCCACCTCAATCCTCCCCCACAAGGGGGGAGGAAGTGTGGAGGGGCGGCGGGCCTGGGCAGGCCCACCCTACAGCAGGGCAGGAGGCAAGCTCCTGCCCCACGAAGTGTCGTCACGGTGCCGAGATAGCTTCAGCCGAGAGCGTGTCATGACCCCGCGAGAAATCGTCCTACGCACCATCACCTTTGCGCGGCCCGAGCGCATCGCCATGGGCCTGCCCGACCCTTACCCGAAGGATTTTGTCTCCGCGGGCACCTCCGCCGACCCCAACTGGAAGCCCTCTCGCACCTTCAGCCCCGAGCAGGGCGCTATGTGGGAGGACGAATGGGGCAATGTCTGGGCACGCCTCGACAATTTCTCAAAGGGCGAGGTCGTCGAGGGCGCGCTGAGCGACTGGTCGCAACTGGACGACTACCGGATGCCGACCTACGACGACCCATCGCGCTACCAGGCAGCCAGGGCCACTTTCGCCGAACATCCCGGCCGTTTCAAGATTGGCGGGCTGCCCGGCTTTCCCTTTGCCATCATGCGCTACCTGCGCCGGATGGAAGTTTTCCTCGCAGACCTGATCCTTCACCCCCGCGAGGTGCGGTGCCTGGCCGACCGCGTCACTGCCCTGCTCGTCCGGTGTATCGAGAACTGGGCCGCCGTCGGCGCGGACGGCGTCATGTTCGCTGAGGACTGGGGTACGCAGGACCGCCTTCTGGTCAGCCCCGCGATGTGGCGGGAGCTGTTCAAGCCCGACTTCCAGGTCCTTTGCAGCGCCGCGCGCCGGTGCAAGATAACGGTGTGGATGCACTCCTGCGGATACATTTACGACATCATCAGCGACCTTATCGAGTGCGGCATCTCTGTTCTGCAACTCGATCAGCCCGGCCTCTTCGGGGTGGACCGCTTGGCATCGGAGTTCGGGGGGCGCGTGACTTTCTGGTGCCCGGTGGACATTCAGCGTGTGCTTCCGACCGGCGATGCTGAGCGCATCGAGGCCTTCGCGCGCGACATGGTCGTGAAACTGGGCGCCAATGGAGGCGGATTCATTGCCGGCTACTATGGCGGCAACGAGGCGATCGGCGTCCGCCCGGAGTGGCAGGACATTGCCTGCCGGGCCTTCGTGAAGTACGCCAGTTTCCACCAGCAGCAAGCGTGAAGATAGGGCAACCCACGCTGGACGAGACGGCGTAGGGCAAGCCCTTGTGGTTGTCTCATGACCCGTGCGACCGCCGAACTGGACGTCTCCGCCTCCCCCTCGATGGGGGAGGAGCCAGGTGGGGGTGAAATAGGGCTATGGCCATGCGTGGTTCCCCCCACCCTAACCCTCCCCCACGATGTGGGGAGGGGAAACTGGCGGACATGCACAGGCGAATTATTGAGATATCCGCCTTGTGGCTTGCCGGGTAATCGCGGCAAGGGACAAGCCCTTGCCCTACACAAGAATGCAGCGGGCGTGGGCTCGTGCTTCGCAGCGAAGGGCAGCTTCGCACAGTAGCACACGGCCGCCCTACAGACGCTAGAAGAGGAAGAAGCGGTGGCCGCGCATGCCGGTGATGGTATCAATCACGATCCATAGGCCGGAAACCGTGAATTCCCCCAGCACCAGCCCCAGGAAAAGAGGCCTGCTCTTGCGGTAAAGGCTCATGCCGCCGAAGCGCAGGATCAGCCCCTTCATGATCGAGCCGATCATGATGGAGAACCACAGTTGAATCATCGGCCAGGAGGGGCCCATCGCATAGCCGATCGGATGAAACGGCCACCACGGGTAACGCATGCGCATCACGATCAGGAACCAGGTGACCAGGCCCCCGGCGCCCATCAGCTCAATGTTTCCAAGGTTGGGCTCGACAGGTGATTCGAGGTAAGACTTGAGCACCTGGAACGGTTGCTGTGGAGAGATCACGGCGAACCAGGGCTCCAGGGTCACGGCACCATAGCGATAGCAAATCGCAAGCAGCGAGAGGTAAGATGTCAGCGTCGCAACCAGTATCCCCGCGAACAGGGCCGGGACCAAGCGCCTCTTGTTTAGGCCCGACGAGTCGCTGATCTTCCAGATGTCCATCAAGAAGGGCATCAGGAACCCGCGCAAGTCGAATATGCTCAGGCCGCGTTCGAGGTAGGCGAGCACCGTCAGGTTCTTCGCGCCCAGCGGTGTTGTGCCGACAAACACGGCCATCATGTCGGTAGGGCGGAAAGGCGCCTGGATGAAGAGCAGGCCTCCTTCCGAAACGAAGCGCGTGAGCATGATCGCCGTTATCAGGAAGAGGACACAAACCACCACCCCCAGGATAACCGGCAGCCCGGCCGCCTGCCAGATGACCGACAGCGCGAGAATTCCTCCGATCAGCCCCCAAACGGCAACGCGGTAAGGGAGCGGCTCGGTAGGGTCATCGGGCGCGCGCCTGAGCGCGGCCTGCCAGACGCGGGATAGGTGGTCCCTGGCAGCGTAGGCCATGCCGCCGCCGAGAAATAGAAAGGCGCCCAGCATCTGCATCGCCGCATACGTGGGCACCGGGTAGTTGGGAACGTAGCGCACCTCATAACCGAGCCAGGCCAGGAAGATCCCCTGGGCCTTGTACATGAAAAAGAAGAGCCAGAGGCTGACGGACAACTCCAGCGGCAGCAGGAAACTGAAGCCGATCACGCTGAAGTGCGTCCAGGCGCCCAGAATCCCAATCTGGTTCCACGGATGGGTGCGAAAGTATTGCTCCAGCGACCAATTCAGGTTGATCTGCGGGACTGACGGAAAGTAATAGTGGATGCTGTTCACCGAATGCAACATCATGGGCACCGCAAACCCAATCCACATCATGCGCTGGCGGAAGAAGGCTGGGACGAGGCCGGCAGGCTCGTGCCCTGATATCTCCAGCGGCACCTGGACCAGCGGGAATGTCAGGCGCTCGCGCTCAACCCATTGCCGCCTCAGGATCGTGCTAAGGCACAGAAAAAGAAAGAACATGATGTAAGCCATGAACGTCCAGGCGCAGAGGGGCACGATCCACGCCCCGATAGGCAGGGCGCGCGTAGTTGCAGCCCAAGATGCTTGCGGCCCCTGCGGAAGGCCCTCGTTGAACGTGCGCGCGAGTTCGGGGGAGGCGGGATGCAGCGATTTTGGCAGGTAGTCGTAGAGGGCATAAACCCACGAGCCTGACGCATGAGAGATCCCGTAGTGGCGAAGGTCAATGGGCACGAACCATTGGGGTATGTGCTGGAAAAAAGAGGCAACCCACCCATTCTCCGGTGATTGGTAATAAAACGCCCCCACAAGCGTGGGGATCACGTATTCCGTCAGCCCGAAAGCAGGTATCCCGGCCCCGGCGAGCATTATGCAGTAGGAAACCAGCACCTCGCGGTGGTTGAGCCCCAGCGGGCGGGCGACTGCCTTCAGTGCCACGTTCGCTACCGCAGCCAAGAAGACAAAGAGAAGGAATGCGCCGATCGGCAGGTGGCAGGCAGCGATCCAGGTTGTGCGCAGGTAGAGGTCGGAGTAAGGCGTGACCAGCCCCAGCCCGGCCGTCCCCACCAAGCCCACCAGAATAGCCCTTGGCGTGAGCCCCTTCGAGCGGGGCTCCCGCTCGACATCAGGCGTTGTCATTCATCTCGCGACCAAGCCGTTCTCCGCGCCATCCGCCTCCGCTGCGGCTGACGGCTACACCACGCCCCGAGAACGATTCACTGTCACCCTGAGCCCTTCGGCTCCGCTCAGGGTAAACTCCGCGAAGGGTCCCATGACAGTTGGGGAATGGGATTCTTCGCTTCGCTCAGAATGACATGCTTGTGATGCCTTGGCCTTGCAGGGCTCACAAGCGCACTCTGACCGTCTTTATCTCGTAGGGGCCTGTTTCGAGGCTCAGCGTGGCGCCGGCAAGTTTCGCAGCGCCGATCTCGCGCTCCAGCAGGTCCGTCTCGCAAGCCGCCTTCGCTTCTTTGGGGAGGGCGATGCTCGCGGTAGTACGCTTGCCGTCAATCTCGTACCACCGCAGCACGAGCTCGTCCGAGTCCTCGGCCTTCTTGACAGCCGAGAGGACGATATTCTCCGGCTCCACACGCAGCAGCGACATTTCGGCCGGAAGTCTCCCGGCGTGCGCAGGCTCCAGCACAGCCAGAATCGGGTAGTTGAACTCGTATCCCCGGCGCGCGGTCTGCGCCTGCCGCCAGTCGCCGGCGTGCGGGTACAGCGCGATGGAGAAATGGTGCTCTCCCATGTCGCACTCTGGGTCGGGATCTGTCGGCCCCCGCAGTAGCGTTATGCGCATCAGGTTGCCCTTGATGTCGTGTCCGTACTTGGGGTTGTTCAGGAGGCTCACCCCGTATCCACCACCGCTCACGTCAACCCACCGCTGCGCGCAGGCCTCGAACTTGGCAGCCTCCTCGGGTGTCTCCTCACCGGTCGAGCGCTCGATCACCGCGTAGGGGATCTCGTAGGTGGCTTTCGCCGCCCGCACGCTCAGCGGGAACGCGCACTTGAGCAGCGTGTGCTTTGAATGCCAATCAACATCGAAGGCGCAGTCAATGCGGCCAATGTTGCGATAGAGTATGTAATTCTGGTGGAAAGTCGAAGGCCCCAGTTTCCTGGTCGCGCGCACCACGGCGCGCACCGGGCCCGTCTCCGCCACCTCCATGCGCGCGTCCTTGTCGAGGGCGATGGGCATGTCCCTGAAGTTGAGGTGAATATCCCAGTTGTTCCCGTCGTCGCCGAAGGCCTGTAGCTCGAAGCCGTGCCCCTTGCCATCGAGCACCTCGCGCTTGCGTTTCTTGTCGTAAATGTGCGAGCAGGCCCCGGTGCGAGGGTCGAAAGTAACCTGGAAATAGTCATTCTCCATACCGGCGGCGCTTGCAACGGGCTGGCCCCGCGCGTGATTGGTTGAGGTGCACCGCTCGAGGCGATACCACTTGTATCCCGTGGCTGGCACGGATTCTGCCACAAACAGAATCCGCACCCTCTCGCCCGACCGCCCGATCACTTGCACCGGCGTGTGGGAGCCACTGGCATCGGCGGCGCAGAGGGAATCCACGTCGGGAATCGCCTCGGCAGGAACTTCGGCCTCGACGAGATCGGTGCGATCCCACGAAAGCGGGTTGAAAAGCACGAGCGCATGCTCGCCAGCGTCGCTTGTGTCAATGCGCTGTGCGAGGGCCTTCAGGCTGCTTTGCAGAGCTCCCTCGCCGAGGGAGAAAACCTGGTCGTAATCAACCCGGGAATCAACGTAAACCTGCGGGATGCTGGAGCCCGGGAGAATGTCGTGGAACTGGTTCATGAGGATTTTCTCCCAGGCCGCATTCAGGCTTTCCAGCGGATAATCAGCCAGGCCGGCGAGGTGCGCCCAGGAGCAGAATAGCTCCGCCGCGTTCATCAGGATTTCGCTTTGGCGGTTGTTCCTCTTGGTTTTCGCCTGGGAGGTGTAGGTGCCGCGGTGGTACTCGAGGTACAGCTCGCTGTTCCAGACGGGCAAATCTGCAACCTTCTCTTGCTTTCTGAACCAATCGAGCGCAGTGCCCAGCGCAACCGCGGGATAGCAGAGGTTAGCCTCGAGCGCCTTCGCTTCCTCCAGTTCCGCAGGGTTGGGGCCTCCCCCGTGGTCGCCGCGTCCATAGAGCACGAGGATATCCTTGAGGCCTGTTCTCTTGAAGTGTTCGCTCAACGTGCGCGCCAGGTCCTCGCGCTCAACGGTTTCGCCATAACCTGCCACGGGCTGGTAAGCCAGCACGCGCGACCCGTCGGGCGCCTGCCACCGGAAAACCACGTGCGGGAATCGCGTTGTGTCGTTCCAGTTGATCTTGGTGGTCAGGAAGTAGGGGCAGCCCGCCTTCTTGAGGATCTGGGGCAGGTTCCAGTTGAACCCGAATGTGTCGGGCAGCCAACCCACGGTGGGCTCGACGCCGAACTTCTGCATGAAATAGCGCTTGCCGTACAGCAGTTGCCGCGCGAAGGATTCGCCGTTCGGAATATTGGCGTCAGTCTCCGCCCACATGCCGCCGACGATTTCCCACCGACCCTCTTTGACACGTTTGCGGATCGCCTCGAAAATCTGCGGGTGGTATTCCTCCATCCACTTGTAGGCCTGCGCCTGGCTCTGCGCATAGACAAAGCCGGGGAACTTCTCCATCAGGTCCATCGCGTTCAGGAAGGTATCGTGACAAACCTGAACCGTTTCGCGCCAGGGCCACAACCATGCCAGGTCAATGTGCGCGTTCCCCAGCAGCGCGATCTGAAACTGCTTCAGCAGCGGTTCCAGCGGAGCGAGTGCATTCTCCGCCGCCTCCATGCTGCGCGCCAACCGCTCCCTGTCGCCGCTTGCGGCCGCGTCCAGGTCAACGAGGCCGCCCGCGCGCGAAATCACCTCCTGCCAGCGCCGCTCGCCGACCGCTTCCACGATCACCTTCGACGAGTAAACGCTCGCGTTGTGCTGCCTGATGCGCGCAAGGATATCTGAGACCGCGTCCGCCTCCAGGCGCGCCTCGAGCAGGCGCCCCGGGCCGCCGCGGTTCTTTCCCAACAGCGCAATGTGGATTTTCTCGCCGGGCTGCGCCGCCCGCGTAATGACGGCATTGCCCTGGTCCCAGTGGAACGACTGGACGCGCTCGCCGTTGACGAAGACCTCCCCATCATCGTCCGCCGTCAGCCTCAGGCGAAGGGGCTCGCCGGCGATGGGGAACCCCGATAACTTCTCCGGCACGATGATTGTCCTGCGATACCACGCATTCGTATTCTCTCCCTCCCACCGGTGGCCGACGTTCACGAGTTCCCACGACGAGTCGTCCACTTCCGGCTTTTCGAGGCCCGGCTCGCCCCCAAACTTGTAGCGCCAGCCCTGAACCCTGGGTGATAACTGCTCGATGATTTCGGCGATCGCGTCCATTCTCCAACCTTTCCTATGTCGCTACTGTGAACAGCGGGAGGGATGGGTTCTGCGCCTTCGCGCACGTTTCCTGCGCCGATTGACAGCCGTGCGGCAGACGCCCTATACTGGCCGCGAAGTAATCCTTCCGGAGAGCCCGATGGTAAAGGAACTCGACGTTTTGCCGGTGTGCCAGCCTGGCGTCATCAGCCTGCCCCAGATACCGATCTGCCGCTACCGGGGCACTCTCAACGATGAGTTGGGCAGGCGTCTGGACGCCCAAGAAGCGGCGGCCATGCTCGAAGAGATGATGACCGTGCGCGCTTTCGAGGAGAGCATCGTTGCAATTCGCGACGGCAAGTTCGAGCCTATCCCGGGGTTCAAATTCGTGGGCGCAACCCACCTTTCGGCAGGGCAGGAAGGGGTGGCGGTCGGCGGCATCTCGGCAATCAACCCCAGCGATTACATCACCAGCACCCACCGCGGCCACGGCCACTCGATTGCAAAGGTCTCCTTTGCGCTGCGGCGCATGACCCAGGAGCAACTTGCGGCGCACCTGGGCAGGCCCGGCGACAAGGCCAGCCGGGATGCTTTGCTCGAAGAAGCGATTGATTTGCATCTTTACCGCACCTATGCGGAGCTGTTCGGGAAGGAGGATGGCTACTGCCGCGGCCGCGGCGGCAGCATGCACATCGCCGAGTTTCGCTTCGGTCACCTGGGGGCGAACGCAATCGTCGGGGGCAGCATCGGCATTGCCACCGGCGCCGCGCTGGCCTCGGACTCGCTCGGAACAGGGGCTATCGTGCTGTCTTTCTTCGGCGACGGGGCCGCGAGCGAAGGCATCTTCCACGAGTGCGCAATCTTCGCCAGCATGGGGCAGTTCGAGCGCGGCGCGCCTGTCATCTATCTCATCGAGAACAATCAATACTGCATGACGGGCCAGGATCGCGGGGAGGTCACGGGCGTTGACTACCTGGCGCAGTACGGCGCCGCCTACGACTCCGACTGTCTTCACGCCGAGGTGGTTGACGGGATGAACGTGCTGGCGGTGCGCGACGCGGTTCTGCGCGCGGCGCAGCTCTGCCGCGAAGGCAAAGGGCCGGTGCTGCTCGATTGCGAGACCTACCGCTACTACGGGCATTCGCTCTCCGATGCGCGAGTGAAGTATCGCAGCCGCCAAGAGGAGGAAGCCTGGCGCGCGCGAGATCCAATTGCAATCTTCCGCGCCCAGGTGCAAGAGGCAGGGCTGCTCACATCGGAGCAGATTGACGAGATGCAGAGACGCGTTGAAGGGCGCGTTCACCGCGCGGCTGAGAAAGCCGCACATGCGGCAGACCCGCAGCCATCTGCAATGCTGGAGGGCCTGTTTGCCGACACGAGTTCCGAAGGGATCGGTCAACGATACAAGACATCCCAGGTCCTTCGCCCGGCGCGCCGCCCAACGCGCGACAGCGAGGGGCGCATCCTTCAGCGGCACGCGGTGTTCGAGGCGCTGATGGAGGAAATGCTGCGCGACCGCCGCGTGATCCTCTTCGGCGAGGATGTGGCGGACTACGGCGGGGCTTTCCAGGTGACTGCCGGGCTGTTCGAGATATTCGGAAGAAAGCGCGTCTTCAATACGGTGATGGGAGAAGCGGCCATCGTGGGCGCAGCCTGCGGCATGGCGATGGTGGGCCTGCGGCCGGTGTGCGAGATCATGTATATAGATTTCATCCTGCTGGCCATGGACCAGGTGGGCAACCAGGTGGCAAAGACGCGCTACATGTTCGGCGGCAAGGCCACCATCCCGATGGTGATCAGGACCACAATCGGCGGCGGCAGGGGCTACGCGGGCCAGCACTCGCAGAGCCTGGAGGCGGTCGTCACCCAATTCCCAGGGCTCAAGGTCGTCGCCCCGTCAACGGCCTACGATGCCAAGGGGCTTCTCAAGGCCTCGATCCGCGACGACAACCCGGTGGTCTTCATCGAGCACCAGTTGCTCTACACAGAAAAGGGCTCGGTGCCTGAAGATGATTACACCGTACCTCTTGGGGTTGCCGCTGTGCAGCGCGATGGCAAGGACCTGACGATCGTCGCTTACTCATACATGGCAGAGATCGCCAGGCAGGCAGCCGAGCGCTTGCAAGATGAGCACGGCGTGAGCGCAGAGGTTGTTGACCCGCGCACACTCGTTCCGCTCGACGTGGAAACCATCGCTGCTTCGGCTCGCAAGACGGGCAGGGTGCTCTGTCTTTCGCAGGCCCCGAAGACCGGCTGTTTCGCCGAGCACATCGCCCACGAGATCCAGGCGAGGGCTTTCGGCGCGCTCAAGGCCCCGATTGCGATCCTGGCCGCGCAGGGGGTGCCTCCGCCGATGTCGCAGGTTCTCGAGCAAGCCAACCTGCCCAGCGTAGAAAGCACCGTGAAGGCGGCGATGGACCTTCTGCAGCGCTAGCAAGACTTGGGTGAACAGATGGTCAGGTTGCTGAACTCGCGGATAGTTATACTCTCGGCTGCGCGAACACCGGTCGGGGGCTTCGATGGAATCCTCGCGCCTTACGATGCAGTGGAACTCGGCGCTCACGCCATCCGCGCCGCGATGCAGAGGGCGGGCGTGAGCCCTGAGAAGATTGACACCGTCTCAATGGGGCTGGTGGTCTCGTGCGGTTACGGCGAAGCGCCCGCTAAGGAAGCCGCACTGCGCGCTGGGCTTCGTGAAACCGTGCACGCGCGGGCGATGGAATCGGTCTGTGGCTCGGCGATGGACGCTATCTGCATCACTGCGGAGATGGTCCTGTGCGGCGCGTCCAGAATAGCGGTGGCCGGTGGCATGGAGTCCAGGTCGAATGCGCCGTATCTTCTGGGGCCGCGCTTCTGGAAGAAGGCCGGCGGTCATGAGCCCGGGATGCGCCTGAAAGTGAAGCGCGCCGGCGCGTACCGCTTCGCGCTGAGCGAGCATATCGAGCAACAACTGAGCGCGGTCGAAATCAGGGACCCGACCGCCTACGATGGGCTCTTCTGGCCTCGCGAGAGGAAATTCATGCGCGAGTATGCGCTTGCATTTGCGAAGAAGATGGACTACACGGTCGAGCGGGTGAATGCCCTGGCTGCCGACAGCCACAGGAAGGCGTGGCAGGCCACTGAGAGCGGGGCCTTTGCCGATGAGATAGTGCCCGTCGGAGATGCTTCTAGCGACGAATTGATGACCCCGGAAGAACAGCAGCGGGTAATCGCCGAAAAGCCGGATGACATCGCATCGGCCTTCAACACCTCGGTTCCATCCGACGCCGGCGCGGCGGTCACGCTGGCCACAGCGGAGAGCGCGAGAGAACTCGGCCTCCCTGTGATGGCCAGCATCCTGGGCTACTCGCGCCTGGACGGGGCGGCTGCGGATTTTCTGAGCAGGCCGGTTGATGCGGTGGCCGAGTTGCGCAGCGCGCTGGAGCAGAGCGGCGACAAGAAGCCCTTCGAGATCATCGAGGCCAACGAGGCATTCGGCGTGCAACTGCCGCTGTTCTTCGAGGCCTTCAGCCCGATGAAGATCAACGTGCACGGCGGCGCCATCGCCCTGGGCCACCCATTTGGAGCCGCAGGCGCGCGCATCCTGACAACATTGCTGTACGCCATGAAACGCTACGGCCATCGCCGCGGAATTGCCACCATCTGCTTCGGCAGCGGAGGCGCATACGCGATCGCAGTTGAGCGCGCTGGGTAGGGCCCCGATTCATCGGGGCGGGACGGACACAGCCGAGGGCGGCTGTGCCACAAAGTGATAAGAATGTCATTCTGAACATAGTGAAGAATCCCATCTTGGTGAGCGTGGCCGGAGGCGGGGTGGCATGGGATTCCTCGCTGCGCTCGGAATGACACGAAAGGCCGTTAAGCAAACGGGAGACAGGTAGGCAGCAGATGAGCAGGACTCCAAGCAAGAGGTCGGTTCTTGATGGGCTTGTGGAGATGTCGCGAACCCTGGGCGCGCCGGAGCGCGACTTCGCCACCCTGGGCGAGGGGAACACCGCGGCCAAGATAGATGACAGGTCTTTCTTTGTAAAGGCAAGCGGCTCGCGCCTGGGCTATTCGCAGCGGGATTCCTTCGTGGAGGTTCTGTTCGCTCCCACCCTTGCGATGCTGAAGCGGCGCCAGATGAGCGACCAGCAAGTCAAACAGGCGCTTATCGCGGCGAAGGCGGATGCGCGCGCCAGCGCCCACCCTTCAGTGGAAACAACGCTCCACGCCTTCCTGCTGACGCTCCCGGGGGTCAACTTCGTGGGCCACACGCACCCGGTTTCGGTCAACGCATTCCTGTGCGCGCGCGGCGGAAAGAAACTGCTCGCCGGCCATCTTTTCCCCGAGGAGATCGTGTTCTGCGGGCTTAAGCCGGTGTGGGTCGAATACCAGGACCCGGGCCTTCCGCTGGCGCGCGCGATACGAAAGAACGTGCTGGCCCACATTGACCGCTACGGCGAAGTCCCGAAATCCGTCCTGCTGCAAAACCACGGCTTGATAGCCATGGGCCCGACTGTTGCCGAGGTCGAAGGCACCACCATCATGTGGGACAAGTTCGCGCGCGTTCTGCTGGGAACTATAGGGCTCGGGGGCCCCAGGTTCCTGACCAGAAAGCACGTCGCCAGAATTGCCACCCGCCCTGATGAGACCTACCGCATCAGGAGGCTGCGCGCGGAGCGCTGAGATGGCGGAGATGGGGGACGTCCTCGAGCGATACCGGGCGGCGCGCGACCCTCTCCCCGAGAAAACGCTTGCCTGGCAGGTGCTCGGGCAGGGAATGGATAGCTTCGGCATCAATAAGGCCCCCGTGCGAGTTCCGCTGCCCAAGCCCGGCCCCGGCGAGGTCCTGCTGCGCGTGGACGCCATCGGCATCTGCTTCAGTGATGTGAAAGTCATTGCGCAGGGCAGCCAGCACCCGCGCATCTTCGGGCGCGACCTCGCAAAGGAGCCGGTTGTCCCCGGCCACGAATGCGCGCTCACGGTGGTCGCCGTGGGCGAAGGAATGGAAAACGAATATCGCGTCGGCGACCGCTTTGTGATTCAGGCCGATGTCTATTATCGCGGCAAGGCGCTGACCTATGGCTACGTGCTGTGGGGCGGGATGGCGGAGTATAGCCTTGTCGGCGACCCGGTCTTACGCGGGGACGAAGGCTCCTACCTGATCCCGGTGAGCCCCGACGCCGGGTATGCCGAAACGGCGCTGACCGAGCCCTGGGCCTGTGTCGTTGCAGCCTATCGCATCAAGCAGCGGCGCGGCCTCAAGCCGAAGGGCGTAGCGGCAGCAATTGGCGAGCGGGCGGCTGCTGCTCTGAAGCGGGCCGTCAGTGCCCTCCCCGAGAGCGAGGGTCCGGCCCGGCTCATAACCAGCGAGTCTCTCCAGGAACTCACGTCGCTCGCGAAATCGGAAAACCTTCCAGGCGTGGATGACCTGTTCCTTGTTGACCCCTCACCGACTGACATCGAGGCCTGCGAGCCGCTGCTTGGTCGCGGGGGCGTCGCTGCTGTCGGGTGCGCGAAGCCGCTTTCGAGGCCGGCCTCACTGGACATCGGGCGCGTGCACTATGATTCAGTCCAGCACCTCGGCTGCCGCGGCGGCGATCCCATCGCAGCGTACTCCCAGGGCAGGGACAGTGAACTCTCCCCGGGCGGCTGTGGCTGGATCATCGGGGCCGCAGGGCCGATCGGGCAGATGCATGTGCGGCGCGCGCTGCAGATGCAAAACGGCCCATCCGTTATCTTGGCAACAGATATAGACGACAAGCGGCTTGCAATTCTCAAGGCCAGGTGCGCCGATCTGCCTCGCAAGGATGTGCGCCTTGTGCTTCTCAATGTTGCCTCAATCCAGCCTGACGAACTTGCCCGCGCGGTGACCGACGCGACCGGCGGCCGAGGCTTCGACGAGATCGTCGTTCTCGCCCCATCGCCGGCAGTCACCGAGCAAGCCTCAGCCTTTCTCGCGCCGGGCGGGGTTCTCAACATTTTCGCCGGCGTGGCGCGCGGAACCATGGCGAAGATTGACTACGGCCTGATTTGCACAGGGTGCCGTATCTACGGCAGCAGCGGCTCCCGCACCCGCGATCTGGCCGACACCGTGCGCATGGCCGCCTCCGGCGAAATCTCGCCCAACCAATCAGTCGCCGCCATCGGCGGCATATCAGCGATGTGGGACGGCGTCGCGGCTGTCAAGGAAGGGCGAGTCACTGGCCGCGCGGTCATCTTTCCGCAGATTCGCGACCTGCCGCTCACGGAACTTCCGGCGCTGCGCGAAAGCCTGCCCTCGGTTCACCGACTGCTAGGGCCTGGCGAAACCTGGACCAAAGAGGCTGAGGGAGAACTTCTGCGAATAATGCTGCCTTCACGGGAGGCGCGATGACCCAGAGACTGCAAGGGCGGATCGCAATCGTCACCGGCGGCGCGCAGGGACTCGGCGACGCGCTGTCTAATCGCCTTGCCAAGGAAGGCTGCAACGTAACCGTCGGCGACATTCAATTGGAGAAGGCGAGGCAGGTCGCCGCCCAAATCGAGGCGCAGCACGGGACCAAGGCGCTGGCCATTCGCACCGACGTCACCGACCTCAGCCAGGTCGCCGCAATGGTTGATCAGACCGTCGCGCAGTTCGGCCGCCTCGACATCGTGGTCGCAAATGCGGGCATCCTTCATTCCGGCGAGATAACGGAACTGGATCCGGCACTCTGGAAGAACGTGATTGAAGTTGACCTGATCGGCTATTACCACTGCGCGCGCGAGGCGGCGCGCGTCATGATCCCGCAGAAAAGTGGCGTCATCATCCAGATCAACTCCAAGTCCGGCAAGAGGGGCAGTTTCCGCAATTCGGCTTACGCAGCCGCCAAGTTCGGCGGCATAGGCCTCACGCAGAGCCTGGCGCTTGAGCTTGCGCCCCACGGCATCAGGGTCAACGCCATCTGCCCCGGAAACCTGCTGGATTCTCCCCTTTGGCGCGACAGCCTCTACGAGCAATATGCCAAGCGCTGGGGGCTGAGCGTCGAAGAGGTGCGGCGGAGATACGAGGAGCAGGTCCCCATGGGCCGGGGCTGCACCTATGAAGATGTCGCCAATGTCCTGGTCTTCCTGGCCAGCGACGAAGCATCCTACATGACCGGGCAGGCGATCAACGTTACCGGCGGACAGGAGATGCGTTGACCATGCGCACTGTGCACATTGACATCGCCGTCAACGGCGCTTTCATCACGCGCCGCTGGGAGGAGCCGCGCAACTTCATGCGCCTGACGCGCGAGTTGGGTTACCCATATCACGAGTTCTGCGGCGATGTCCTCGATCCGTTCTTCAGCGGCGACCGCGCCTACCAGATGCAAGCCGCGCGCGAGGTGCGCGAGGCCGCCGCTGAGTTCGGCGTAAAGATCATAGACCTTTACACCGGCATGGCGACGCATCGTTTTCACGGCCTTTCCCACAGTCATCCCTCCGTCCGCCGCCGCATGAGGCAATGGATTGACCAGATTATGGACATCGCAATCGAGATGGGCACCGACCGCATCGGCGGCCACTGGGATGCTTTCTCGGTGGAGACTCTCGAAGATCCGATGCGCAATCAGGCAGCCTGGCAGAACATCGTGCAGCAGTTCCGCGAGATCGCGGTGGCCGCCAAGAAGAAGGGCATCGCCGCGGTTTACGACGAGCAGATGTACGTCCCCAGCGAAATCCCCTGGACGCTTGAGCAGGCAGAGAGATTCATGGTTGAGATCAATACGGGCAACGAGGGCGTGCCCGTCTATCTCACGGTTGACGTCGGCCACCAGGCGGGCCAGGCCTACGGCCTTTCACACCCTGACACCAGTTACGAGGAATGGCTGCGCCGCTTCGGTGCCGTCTCTGAGAGCATCCACGTACAGCAGACCATCCCGACGGCGAGCGCGCACTGGCCCTTTACCGGCGAATACAATGAGCAGGGGCACATCTCCGTGCCGAAAGTGCTGGATGCCCTGCGCGAATCTCACGAGCAGTTCAGCGGCAGCCCCCTCGCAGCGTGCGTGCCGCCGGTCGAAAACAACTACCTGGTTGTCGAGATCATTCCCGCCTCCACGAAGGACGAGAAGACCTTGCTGCACGAGTTGAGCGAAACCGCCAGATACCTGCGCAATTACATACCCGAGGGCGGCCTCACCTGGTCCTTCCCCAGCCCCGGCAGTTAGAGGATGTGGCACAGCCGCCCACGGCTGTGGCGGACTGGGCCTTTGAACCATGAAACTGATCCAGATCGGCGCTGGCAATATCGGGCGCTCCTTTGTCGGGCAGTTGTTCTCGCGCGCCGGCTGGGCAGTCACATTCGTTGATGTGAACTCAGAGCTGGTTCGCCTCCTCGAAAAAGAGCGGCGCTATCGCATACTGATCAAGGACGAGGTCCCCGAGGAGATCTGGATTGAGGACTTCCGCGCGCTCGATGCCCGCGACATCAACGCAGTGGCGGTCGAGATCGCATCCGCCGACCTTCTCGCCACCGCCGTCGGGGCATATAGCCTGCCGCATATCTACCCGCTCATCGCGGCCGGGCTGAAGGCCAGGATCGAGACAAAGCGCCCGCTCGACATCCTGATCTGCGAGAACGTCCTTCGCGGTGCTGACCTTTTCCGGGAGGGCCTGAAGCCTTTGTTGCCCGCGGATTTCCCCTTCGAGCGCATGGTCGGCCTCGTCGAGACGAGCATCGGTAAGATGGTCCCCATCATGCCGGAGGATGTCCGCCGCAGCGACCCGCTCCTTCTCTATGCCGAGGCATTCAACACTCTGATCGCTGACCGGCGCGGATTCCTGGGGCCCGTTCCCGATGTTCCAGGCCTCGACGCCAGGCACAACATCGCCGCCTACGTTGACCGCAAACTTTTCATCCACAACCTCGGGCACGCGGCCGCCGCATACATCGGGCATGTAGTGCATCACGAGGCTGTCTTTATGTGGCAGGTGCTAGATGAGCAAGAGGTTCAAAGCGCCGCCAGGCGCGCGATGTGGGAATCGGCGCGCTCTCTCATGCTGCGCTACCCGTATGAGTTCGACGAGCACAACCAGAGCGAGCACATCGAAGACCTCTTGCGAAGATTCGCCAACACCGACCTCGGCGACACCCTCCACCGCGTGGGGCGCGACCTGCCGCGAAAACTCGGGCCTGACGAGCGCATCATCGGCGCGCTGCGGCTCGATCAGCAGGAAGGAGTGCCTGCTCCCTACGCGACTCTCAGCCTTGCGTGCGCCTTGCTGTTCCGCGCGCCGGACGAAAGGGGAGAGCCATATCCTGCCGATGCCGAGATCTCATCCCGTGCGGCGCAAGAAGGCCCCGAAGCGGTTCTCCGCCATGTCTGCCGCCTCGATCCCGCCAGCCCGTTCGATGCTCGCATTCTCGAACTTGCGTCGAAAGCCTACGGCTATCTTTCGCGTAGCCCCCAGCCCTCCTGGCTCCCCCGCTTCGCCTTCGACGAATTCGCCGCCTTCGGCCTTGCGCCATAGGGGCCGCCATTACCTCCTGTGACATAATCCGCCTCCCCCTTGATGGGGGAGGATGAAGGTGGGGGTGAACCTCATCCTGCTGATCGCGCCCTGCCCCCCACCCCAACCCTCCCCCAAGGTGGCGGAGGGACACTTGTGGGACCGGCGTCGCCGCGGGATTATCATACAGCCACCAGAAGGCCGCCCCGCCTCAACCTCGCGCTCCGACGCAGACACGCATTCGCTAATTGCGCGGCACCTCGTAGCGAAGCACGTACTTGCCCGATTTTATGGCCAGAGCCACGGTGTTCTTTCTCTCCTCGATCGCCGCCACAGCCCGCACGGTCTTCGTCCCTTCAGGGACCTCTAGCGTTCGGGCCTCGGCAGGGACAGGCACGTCGTAGTCAACCCTGTCTATCCTCGAAACCAACTCGTCTCTAGTGCTCTCAGTTCTAGCGTACTGCCGCATCTTCAGCAGGCGATTGGTGTCGGCATCCACCACGAACACGTGACGGCCGGTGACGCGCCGGGGCGAAGTCTTGAGGGTGCCGGTGACGGTGATGATGGCCACCTTACGGCCGTCGCGCGTCTCCGTTACCACCGACATCTTGGCGTCGGGGTATGCCTTGCCTACAGTCTTCATGATCTGGTCGGAGCGGAACAGTTTGGAGGCCACGGAAATGACCTCGGCAGCCCGTTCCGCGATCGGCGTCAGGTCAGCCACGAGCCGAATCTTGTCATCGCCGCTGTAAACCCACATCTCGCGCGTATCAGCGTCCGCAGCCGACGAAAAAACCACTGTTCCATCCGGCCTCACGGCCCTGCCGTAAGTGGCCCGGCTGGTAAACCACAAGTCCACGGGGAACGGCGCCATCCGCAGGCCAGTCGGTGTGTTGACGCCTGACTCGGTTCCGCGGAATACGATGTGCAGCGACTTCGCCTCTTCCATCGCGTGCGCAACGCCCATCAGGATTGACTCGGCATCGGGCTTTCCGCCCCGGCCTGGAATCAGTACAGTAGCGCCAATCGCAATGGCGAGAATCGCGATACCTGCAAAAACGAGCCGTCTCATGTTTGTGCTCTCCTTGGTTGTGATTTGGGCAGGCGCGCTCTCAGTCGGCACGGCCAGGATCGCGGGCAGCAAGTCCGCCGGCGGCTGGAACCGGCCGACCTCGTGCACAACCTGGCGCAGCGCGCTCAGGGAGCGGGCCTCAGCCCGGCACCGCCTGCAGAGGGCGAGGTGTGCGCTCAGGGCGAGCGACCTGATGCCGCGCTCGCCGTATTGCAGTCTCTCACTAACCTCTTTGCATCTCATCGTACTTCACCTCAGCAGCCAACTTGTGTCGGAGCAGCGCGAAAGCCTTGCTCAGGCGAGACTTGACCGTCCCCTCCGGGATTCCCAACACTTGCGCAACTCGACTGATGGACAAGCCCTCCAGGCTGTGAAGGGCGATCACCTCGCGGTATGCTGTGGGCAGACTTTCGGCCGCGCTGCGCACCGCCTGGCAAACCCACTGCCTCTCCAGTTGCATGTGAGAGTCCAGGCCCGTCCATCCGGCCAGGTCCGCCTCCGCACAATCATCCAGAGAGACCGTCTCAAGCCCCGAACGGCGGCGGTGCTGCAGATATTCGTTCCGCGCCACGCGATAGATCCACGCCTCCGCCGCCTGCTCGCGGCGCAGTTCCGCAACATGCCGCCAGACCTGAACGAACGTCTCCTGCGTCAGGTCTTTTGCGAGGTCGGCGTCGCGGCTCAGCCAGCGCAGGTAGTTATAGACTCCCGCGTAGAAGCGCCGCGCCAGGCGCTCATACAGCCGCTCTCGGGGAACCGATGACATATCTCGCTTCACCATTCGGCTTTCGTCGTCGGACGCCTCGCTCCGGCCGGAAACGCCGCTCCATGTGTATAGATGCTGTTTCTGCCTCAACTGTTCGCTCCCCGCCGCCTCATCCTCTTTCGCAGGTTCACCGGCAGGTATGTAGGGCGGGGGTTCCATCCCCCGCCATCCTTCGCTACCTCCCAGCAAGGAAAATCGCCCGCCCCGCCGAACCAACCCTACCGGCCGGACTAGCCGGCACGGAGAGCTCGCCATGCAAGAAAAGGACGCATACGCAAAGTCAGGTGTTGACAGCGCCAGCGAGGAGGCGGCACTCCAGGGCATGCTGCGCTGGATAAACCGCACCCTTGAATTCGGCCCGACGCCAGTCAAGATGCCAATCGGCGCCTTCGCCAATGTGATGGCGCTGGATGACCGGACTGGCGTTGCCATTTCGACCGACAGCGTGGGCACCAAACTGCTGGTCGCGCAGCAGCTCGCCAAATATGACACCGTCGGCATTGACTGCATCGCGATGAGCGTCAACGACCTCATCTGCGTGGGTGCCAGGCCGCTGGCGCTCGTTGATTACATCGCCGTGCAGCACATTGACGCAGCCGCGCTCGAGCAGATTGCCAAGGGGCTCTACGAGGGCGCGCGCATCGCCGGCATTTCCATCCCCGGCGGCGAGATCGCCCAGATCGGGGAGATCGTCCGCGGCCACAAGGGCGGCTACGCCTTCGACTTGGTAGGCACTGGGATCGGAACCGTTCCCCTCGACCGCATCATCACCGGAAAACTCGCCCGCCCTGGCGACGCGATCCTCGGCCTGCGCTCAAGCGGCCTTCACAGCAATGGATACACCCTCGCCCGCAAGGTCCTCCTGAAGCCCGGGGGCATCAAGGTTGACCAGCACGTTGCGGAACTGGGAACGACCCTCGGCGGGGCCCTGCTCGAACCCACCAAGATCTACGTCCGCGAAGTTGTCGAAATGATCAGCGACGGATTCCCGCTGCACGGCCTCTGCAACATCACCGGCGACGGATTCCTCAACCTGTCGCGGCTCGAAGCGTCCGTGGGCTGCGAGATAACGGACCTGCCGCAGCCGCAGCCGATCTTCGGCCTGATTCAGAAAATGGGCGGCCTGCCCGATGAGGAAATGTTCCGCGTTTTCAACATGGGGATCGGATTTTGCATGATTGTCCCGGACAATCCCACGATCATCGCGCGCGTCGTCGAGATCTGCCGCGCCCATGGCAGCGAATGCCTCCGCATCGGCACCGTGATCGCCGACGATCAGCGCCGCATCTGCCTGCGCAAGCAGGGCCTGGTGGGCCACTCCGGCCGCTTCACAAAGCAGTGACTCATGCACCACGGGCGTGAGGCAAAGGAATCACGCGGACGCGCGAAGGCCCCTCCGTGGCGGGTTGGCAAGCGCAGCGTACAGAAAGAGGGAGCTGCCTGCTGGCAATGGAACCGCTGAAAGGGGGACGGACATATTCAGACTACTTGCAGGGCGGCTGGCAGGTATGGTACACTTATTTGGGGTATAGAAGGGCTGGCGGCTTCTGCGGTGCATCGTCTGCACAAGGAAGGATCGTGCGATGACCCAAGAGACAGGAGCACGAATACCCAGGGACCCCTGGCTGAGGCGCCTATACCTGCCCGCATATACTGTCACGGAGGCCGCGTTTCTTGCTCGTATTCACCCTGTCACCATCACCAGGTGGTACTTCGGCAGGCCCAGGCTCCCAGTTGGCCGTGGTGCCAGGGTGCTCGGCAAGAGACATAGAGGTATTCCGCTTTCCTATCTTCAACTTGTGGAGGTCGCCTTCGTCGCGACACTACGGAAGATGGGCATTCCACTTCAGCGCATCCGCATAGCCTACGAGTATCTCGAAAGACGCTTTAACACGGAGTATCCCTTCGCGAGACTCAAGATAAAGACGGACGGCGCGCGGCTACTTAACGACCTCAAGCAGGCGGAAGGGCCCTGGGTCAACAAGTTGTTGGAGGAAGCCAGCGCGCGTGGACAAGTCATTTGGGTAGAGCCTATACAAGACAGAATCCAAGAGTTTGATTACAACCGCATGTATGAGTTGGCCATCCGCTGGTTCCCTCGCGGTAAAGACGTTCCGATTGTCATTGACCCCCAGATACAATTCGGTGCGCCGATTCTCAAAGACAGCGGAGTGGCTACTTGGGTCATTGGAGAGCGCCGCCGGGTCGGCGAGAGTATAGACGAGATACGAGAGGATTTCGGCATTGGCGAACTTGCGGTACGCCAGGCACTTGACTTCGAGCGCGTGGAGGTCCTGACGCCGGCATGATCCTGTTTTTCGACCGGAATATGGGGAGGACAATCCCGGAGGCTCTGCGCTCGCTGGGACTGAAGGTGGAGCGGCACGACAAGCACTTTGGCGCTCGCACCACCGATGAGAAGTGGCTTGCACGGGTGGGAAAACAGGGGTGGTCAGTGATCACTCAGGACCGGCGCCTATTGACGAACCAAAGCCAGCGCAGAGCAATTGCCTATCATCGCGTGGGCTGTTTTGTGCTCGTTGGGGCAGCCAACCTGCCGCGCTGGCACTGTGTCCGAATTATCGCACATGTCATCGGTCACTCAAAACCAGCCAGTAGCGGTCACTTGAAAACCAGCCATCTTGAAGGAGGAGTGTTGCCAACTATTATCTCCCCGGAAGGGAGATCAGGTTGGCAAACAGGCTCAAGATGGC